>Ga0308157_10006333_pt1 | contig 14240 bp, 12 predicted proteins | sample PhyBR1_FD_201035 | JGI IMG/M metagenome (GOLD analysis project Ga0308157, IMG submission 201035) | Phyllosphere microbial communities from UC Gill Tract Community Farm, Albany, California, United States - DLSLB.R1 | ecosystem: Host-associated > Plants > Phyllosphere > Unclassified | place: USA...
GCATTTAAAAACCTATGTTACACCAAAAATTTTTAAATCGTTTTGTAATTAGGCAAGTTATCTGGGCTTTTATAATTACCTATTTAATTGTAGCATTATATTTAGTTTTATTAAGAGACTGGAGCTTCTTAACTCTTTTACTTCCTGTAATATTATTTTACTTGGCATTTAAAGATGCTTTTCAAACTAAACATACCATTCGTAAAAACTACCCTATTATTGGTCGTTTACGATATATTTTAGAAGAAATTCGTCCGGAATTGCGTCAGTATTTCTGGGAAGGCGAATTAGATGGTAAACCTTTTAACCGTCGTGAGCGTTCTATTGTTTATCAGCGTGCTAAAAACGAGAAACAAACCGTTTCTTTTGGTATGCAGGATGATCCTAACCGTATTGGTTACGAATGGGCTTCACACTCGGTTTATCCAAAAATAATTTCCGATTTTAACTTCCGTACATTAATTGGCAACGAACAATGTTCGCAACCATACAGCGCAAGTATTTACAATATTAGCGCAATGAGTTACGGTGCTTTAAGTAAAAAAGCAATCGTTTCTTTAAACAAAGGTGCCAAGTTAGGCGGATTTGCTCATAATACCGGTGAAGGTGGAATTTCACCTTACCACAGATCTGGCGGAGATTTAATCTGGCAAATTGGTACAGGATATTTTGGATGTAGAGATGATCAAGGATTTTTTAGCGATGCTTTGTTTGCAGAAAGATCTCAGTATCCTGATGTAAAAATGATCGAATTAAAATTATCTCAAGGTGCAAAACCTGGTCACGGTGGATTATTACCAGCAGAAAAAAACACTTTAGAAGTGTCAAAAATACGTAACGTAAAACCGTTTACAACTGTACATTCGCCTTCATCACACTCTGCATTTAGCAATGCAAACGAATTGGCTCAATTTATAGGTAAACTACGTAATTTAAGTGGCGGTAAACCGGTTGGTTTTAAAATTTGTATTGGTAGAAAAGACGAATTTATAGATATTATTAAAGCGTTCAGCGAAACGGGTATTTATCCTGACTTTATCACAATTGATGGAGCTGAAGGTGGAACAGGTGCTGCACCTTTAGAATTCATTGATTATATGGGTATGGCATTGGGCGATGCATTAGTATTCGCTAACAAAGCTTTAAAACAACACGGTCTTCGTCAGAATATAAAAATCATTGCTGCTGGAAAAGTAATTTCTGCTTTTGATTTGGCTAAAAATATGGCTTTAGGAGCCGATGCTTGTTATAGTGCGCGTGGAATGATGTTCGCTTTAGGATGTATCCAAGCATTACAATGTGACAGCGGACACTGTCCGGTTGGTATTGCAACACAAGATCCGTTACTTTATGAAGGTATGGATATTACCGATAAATCGGTACGTGTAGCAACTTTCCATAAAAATACAATGAAAGCTTTTGGTGAATTTATCGGCGCTTGCGGTTTCTCTAAACCAAACGAAATTAGCCCTGAAGTTTTCCACAAACGTATAGAACATGGCAAAAACATGTCGTTCGCAGAAATGTACTTTAAAGATGTTTCTGCTAATTAATAAATAGAAAAACGGAAGCTTTTAGCTTCTGTTTTTTTTAATAGAAGTAATGATTCAAATTACTTTCATTTACAAAAAAGAGATAATTCATTTATATTTTTTATTTATTAAAATTTTCAGTCCCTCTATTCCAGAATATATATCAAGCAAATGAATAGGATGATGATAATCATCATTTATATTGTTACAATCATTAACGATATCTGTACTTATTGATTTCATTAAAATACATTTCAATATCTATATTTTTATTTATTCAAACTAAAAAACTATTCATAATAACATTTCATTTATAGTAACTAGACTCTTTCTTCTTATGTAAGACTAAAAAAATCAAAATATTAAATTAATGGATAATTTCTTTTTATTACAAAACCTTTTAAATATATATTAAAAAAAAACTTAATTCGATAGTCCAATAGCTTAACAAAATACTAAACGTGTTGTTTTATTAGTGAATAATTAAAGTAATAAGCTATTGATCTAAACCACATCTAAAAAGATATGGGGTATATATAAACTAGCCAAACTTTTTAACCTTTACCTGTTTCTGTTGCACTTCAATAATAAAATCGGTGGTATGCGTTATTTTTCCCGACTGAATTATCAGCTGTTGTTTAGGGTTGGTACAAAACGTATTTTCAGGAAGAGAGTTGGTATCCAACATAACTTCATAAGTTCCTGTTGGTAAAAATGCGACAAAATTACCATCATCATCTGTACTGATGCGTTGTACAAAACTGCCATTTTTTGTAACAGTAAATATGATACCCCCGGTCTTTACATCGAAATTCTTCACTGTTTTTTCGTTGTAACGGTATTGAATTTTACCTTTTAGAGAACCATTCTGATGCAAGGCAACAATCACCTGTTGATCATAACCGTTCATGATTAACTCTGCTCCTTCGGCAAACCATCCATTCTGTATAACGGGCTGTATTCTGTAAGTGTTAAAAGGCAGGCTTTTATATTTTATCTGTCCGTCGATATCCGATTTAAATGTTGTTTTATCTATTGTAATAAAAAAGTCTGAAGCAGGTTCATCATCTTCATCAAAAATATTGTTACTATTTTTATCATAAAAAACAAATGCAGACAAGGTTCCTTTTCTACCCTGCGATGCAGCCTTACCTCCTAAATTCATAGTCATTCCGGCTTCAACAACAAACATACCTGCATTTTGAAAAACGGTTTCTTTACTGTAATGAAACCATGAAGAATTTAAATAAACGCGATATTTATCTGTAGGCAGATACTGTAAATTAATAAAAGCCGATGGGGTTTCACCAGAGATAAAATCATTAAGATAAGATGCCCCGCTTCTGACAAAAAGCTTATTAGACATAAATTTATGATCGGTTGCAAGTGAAAGCGTCAGCCGGTTAAAATCGTTCTGGCTTTTACCCATTACCAGTAAAGAAGAATATTCAGACAGAAAATAACTGCCATGCTGGTAGGTAACACTGGCATTAAACCCCTTGTAACTATAGATGGAATTTACCTTCAGTTGTGGATAAAGCTTGTTTCCATCGGACATTTTTACCAATCCTTCTTCGATTCCTAAAATAACCGAATGTTTCTGATTTCTACTTAACCAATTAATGTTTTCAGTAATACGAAAAGCCTCCATTGACAAAAAACCAGAGGGAACAATCCATGAAAAGGCATTACCCATTTCTTTATAATACTGCATTCCAAAAGCAGTACTAACCGATTTCAGACGCGGAAGCGAGATACCGGAATCTACCCTAAAACTGGTAGTTTTCATATTAAAATTATAGGTGTATGATTCGGGAGAAAAATCAGAATAAAAGACATTTGCATAAACCATTCGCTCTCTTTTTAGATTTTTCATAAAATTCTGCTGCAACTGAACTACTCCCCTGCGATTTCCAGGAAAGTAACTGCTGCTTACAAAATAATTTCCAGACAAGCGTACATCTTTAACCAAACCATTATAGTGGGTTTCTACAGCGTAAGACGGCTGATTCTTATTCAATCTTTCATAATGACTGAATGCCCCATGCGCTTTCAGCCTAATATTCCAGTCATTATTTATCTGTTTAATATTTTCGATACCTATAACATTATGCGCAACCTGTTCTATTTTATCCTGTTTAAAAACATAGTTAAAACTTTTCTGATCAGACGGGTTGTTTGCTCCGAAAGTACCCAATGCATACAATCCATACCCTCTTTTTAAAAAAGCATCTTTTTGGGTAAGGTTAAAATTTTCATCGATAAAACCCAGTTGTATCCGTTTATTTTGTGTTTTACCCGCAGTGTCAAACTGAATACCGCGACCAAATAACGGAACCTCCATGGGCTGATTTATGTTTCCTAGCTTCAGCTGGTGATTATCCAAACGGTAGGCAAGATAAGTATTGCTTATAAGCGGTTCATCCTGGCTGGCTGCCTTGTAAATGTTTCCGCTTACCGACAAATATCCTGCAGGCAGGTTTATATCGCCCGAACCCACCAACTGATACACACCGGTATCATTTCCACTAGTGCGGTAGCTTGCTATTATGCTGTTTTTCTGATAGTATCGGTCATATGTCAAACTGTTGATATCTTCATAACGTTTTACCGATGATACATTTTGTACATTCACAGAAAGACTTCCGAACACTATTTTTTCCGCACCCCTCATTGCAGCTACGTTAACGGTAAACTGTGACTTATCCAGTAACGATTTTGGTACCCAGAATTTAAAATCGAATATTGAATCTTTACGAACATCAATTACTGTGGTTTGTTCAAAAAAACCATTTTCACCGATAAGCTCCGGAATATTAAATACTACAAAAACCTGTTGCGGCCTGTTACCCAAATTCACTACATTCACTTTTACCGAAAGTGAGTCGTTTGTATTTGTGAGAAAAACAGTGGGAGAAACAGCCTGCAGACTCATTGCATTATTTACTTCCACCTGCTGGGTAATGCTCTTCTTAAGTATCGATTTTTTTTGGCTGTCTAAAAGATTTAAAACAATATCTGTAGTTCCAGCAGTTGCGGCTTTACCTTTAATAATTTTTAAAGACACAAATTTATGTTCCTCCGATTTCAATTCCACAAGGATTTCAGCCCCTGAAATGTTTTTAAAACCGTCAGGAGTTTTTATCTGTAGCACTCCGCTAAAACTGCTTTCCAAATTATTTTTTAATTCAATCGTCAGGTCTAAAATATTCTGACGCCCGGCAGCTACATTTGTTTCCACATTCATTTCCACAGCAGACTGTGCCTGTACGTGACAACAGGCAACAATGCAGCATAATATAAGCAGCAGATTTTGAACGAACGAACGAAACATTTGATTTTGATTAATTACTGAGGAACAATTTCGTACTGCAATGTAGCCGTGTACTGTTCCGATTTTGCATTTATAAGATTTGTATCATTAACCTTTGTGGCATATATCATGTCAAAATACACCTGAGCACTCTGAGTAGATGGCCCTGATGCTATTTTCTGTGCATTTGCAGACAGTGAAACCGGAAATACGGCAGCCTGATTAGTGGAAGACGGTATAAGAGAAAGATTTACGGTACTTAAAGGCAGTGTACGACCGGTTGCTGATATAAAATTCGGTTGCAAGGCCGTTACCTGCAGCTGATAATTTGTATTTGCAGATACCATTAGTCCGTTAGAATATTTTACGCTAACCCCCTGCAGGTAATCCTGTCTGGTTTTTAGCTCCAACAAACCATTTACTGCATTTGAAGCCACCTTAATAGACAATTGGTTGGCAGGTGTTTGCGGGCTTCCGCTTAATGTTGCCATCTGCAAGCTATAATAGGTTTGCTGCATGCCTCGTATTTGGTTTCTATCATCGTACAATCTGAATTCCAGGATCATTGAAAACTGTGACCAGGTTCTAAATTGTGAAAGATAAGCTCCTCCTTCCACTTTTAAATTAAATGGAATATAAATGTTATAGTATGAATTTACACCACCACCGTTGTTGAACAAACCTGCCTGTGACTGCGGTACCAGAAAAACTTCCTGTCCCTGTTGTAGAAAAGTCTGCAAAGGCATACCAATCTGAGTAACAGTTGGTATTGCATACCCGTTTAACTGTCCGTGAGTAGTTACAGGCAGCAAACTTATTTTATCTGCGGGAAAAATCTGATTTCCATTTGAAATAGGCTGTTTTACACGAACCGACACCCGCCATGTAGGCAAGTTTAAGTCTCCGTTGCCATGGAACCTTACAGTATAGGCATTACTTTTTACAATACCACTATAGGAATCGATACTTGCGTAATTGTTACTTTCTATCTCCAAATTCTGTGCTTTTGCAGTATAAAAAAACAAAGAGAAAACAATAAAGAGAAAACCGTTATTCATTTGTAAAAGATAGTTCACCCATTTCTATGGTATTATCATCGCCGTAATCAATAAGAATATTTACTGTATATTTTCCTTTTTCAAGATTTTCAGGTAAGGAAATCAACATTTTACGTTTGTCTGCCGGCATTGAATAAAATACAATATGATCCAGTACCGTTTTTTTCCCCGTAGCTCCATTTAACAATTCGGGATATACAATGCCGTCTGCCCAAATATTTCCATTATTTGAAAAATAAAGTTGTATGTGATTTGCTTTTTTATCGAACAGAATATTTTCTATTTCCAACTTGCGTTTTTTAATTTCGTTGGTGCGATGAAATAATTTAATACCCGAACGCACACTTACCTTTATATTTGCGCCGCTGCTGTCTACGTCATCCACAGGGTTCATTTGTGTTACATAAAGCATGGCAGTATGTGTAGGTATATTTTCCTTAAACACATTAGGAACGGTTATATTTACCTCCACTTCTCTATTTTCACCTGGTTTCAATGAAAAATAACTATCTGCCTTACTAATGTTCACCCAACCAGCACAAGATGTTGACAGACTGTCTGCCGGATACATCATATTCTCACCCATTTCGTTATACTGCCAGTCTCCCAAACTTACCGCCAGATTCATGACATGTGTTGAACTTACGTTTGTTACCGTAACCTTCTGACGGCTGCTTTGTCCGGCATCCGATTCAAAATAAAGGCGTGGAGGAGATACCGAAACACCCGTCTGTGCAAATACATTGGAACACCAACATACCGCTATTAAAAATACTGCCGCTATTTTCATAATAACACACAATTTATATTTAAAAAAAAGTGCTACAGAAGAATGCAGCACTTATATAAATGATTATTTTAATGCTATTATTTAGCGTAGATTGTATAGGTTACATTAGTAGTAAATACAGTCGGAGTCTGGTTTGCCACATACTTATCAATGTAAGCATTTGCACCTGCCGCCTCATATGTAACACCAATATTTCTGTCTACTGCTCCTTTTGTAGAAGATACAATAGTATTTTCAGTAGCAGACAAAGCTACGCTAGGATTGTATGTTGCAGTAACCAATGGATCCTGAGTACCAGCCAAAGCAGTAATTTTAACAGTTGCAACATCAATATTGCCATTAGGTCCAGCCGTAGCTTTATTAACCAATTCAGAACCATCTGATTTTACCTTTACTTCGAACCCACCTGTACTAAATACATTTAAATGGTTATTCTGGGTTTCAGATACTCCGTTCAAATAGTCGGTTCTATCTATATAATTCAAATCAACCGTTTTTTGATCTGTTTTAACAATTAATGTCTGGATTGGATTCAATTTAACGTTTAGTACAACATTATCTGTTTGTGCCTGTACTGCAATGCCGCATAACATCATTAAAGATGCAATGAATAATTTTTTCATTTTTTGTTAGTTTTACTTTGTTACCTATGAAGTTTTTATTATATTTGATTTACAACTTTTTCCCCCTGTTGTAAATCGGACACAAAAGTACCTCATAGCATGTTTATGCTACTTATTAAAATATACTTAAAACTTGTAGTTTTTTACAAAGCTATAAATCCAACATCTTTTTATTGTAAAAAAAGATATTTACAATGTAAATAATCCCTAGTAGAAAAGTTATTATTGTGAAACAATCGTATACACAATTGTATAACTTTGGTTAAAAGGAGTGTTATTTTTGGTATAGCCAATAAATGTATTATTTCCAGCTCCTTTATAACTGATGTTTACATTTTTATCAACAGCACCTTTGGTTGCAGAAATTATCGGCTGTTCCACTTCAGAGATATTTTTACCGGTATAGACAACGTGTGACTGATTTAAGGGTTTAGATCCTGAAGAAGGCAGTACCGAGATGTTGTTTAAAACCGTATCATTGTTGGCAGCAGTTACTGTACTTACCTTAACCTGAAATCCCCCAGTGCTGTATATGGTCAAATGGTCTTTTTGTCCTAAGACAACACCATTCTGGTAATCTTCACGGGTTACATATTCTAGATTTACATTTTTTTGTGAAGGATTAACCAGTAGTGTCTGTATAGGATACAGTTTTACATTGAGTGTTACACTGCCTTGTGCAAACAACTCGCCGTTAAAAAATACAAATGCTGCTGTTACAATTCTTAGAAACATATATCCGTAATTTTGCAGGTTTTTCAATCACTTGTTTAAAATTACGAAATTGTATTCAATCAACACATGATTATTGTCATAACTTTACAGGAAAATAACCTGTAAGCAATGTGCTTAATATTCGTTGCAAAATGCTAACAAATAATTAATCTGCATGCCTGATCATCCGTGGATTTTTTGCTGTATGTTTTTTTATGAACGTACTAAAATTTGCCTCATCGTTAAACCCTAACTGATATGCAACTTCAGAAACCGTAAAATTAGAATGCTTCAGCATACGTATCCCTTCACTTACCATTTTGTCTATAATCAACTGCTTTGCACTGCGCCCCAGAACAGATTCCGTCATTTCACTTAATCTGCGAGGTGTAATATGAAGCAGTTCCGCATAAAAGCTAACCTGTTTTTCTGTATGATAATGCTTCTGTAACAATACACGAAACCTGTTTACCACATCAAAAAAGGTAAACCTGCGTGCATCATCCTGCTGTTCACATGCTTTTTCATCAACATAAAACAAGCCATCCAGCAGCAAGGCTTCCACACAGTTGTGTGCTACCGAAATATACAAACCATTATTCTGTTTTGTTTTATAAAGATCCAGTCTGGTAATTATTAATTTCAGCACTTCATCAATAGGAATTGAAGCCTGTGTCACCACCACTTTAGAAGATTTATCAAAAAAGAGATCAGAATTAAGCATTAACGAATCTTTAGCCGATTTTTCAAAAAAAGACGCCGAAAACACCAATGCATATATGCTTCCTCTATTTTCGCCTTCGGGACAAAAAACTACTTTTTTTGACGGTCCTATAAAAACAAGACTGCCTCTCTTAAGTTTATAACCAATACCATCGATCGTTATAGCAGAATTGTTTATTACTATTAAAATACAGAAATAATCCATGCCTTCAAAAGACCGGCTGCCCCCATTTCTCTCAATAAAATAGTCCATAGAATTTACACTGAAACCATTAATATTAAGTTCGTCTGTTATCTTATACATTTAAATTAGAAATTTGCATAAAACGTTAATTCATTAAATATCTTCACAACAATTATGGGACTAAATATAGTATAATTACATCATTACAGCAACACAAAAGAATTTATTGAAAAAATCTTAACAAAAATTTAAATTATGTATTAGAACTACCAAACCTAGCTTGGTTCTTAACTTAGAAACCTCACTAATACATAATTTATAGGTTTTAAGCTATAACCATCAAAAGAAAAAACTTAAACATAGCAAGCAATAATACAATTCTTCTAATGAAAAATTTTTGTAGTTACTGTCAGTAAATTTTTTCTGAATTTGAATATGGTCGTAAACGTTCGCAGGCTTTTTGCACGATACAGCAAAAACCATTGACAATAAAGTAAGTACTACAAATTTACGCACCCGATTAATTTTGATTACAGATAAGCAAATTTATGAAATATGTTAATGAAATTTGCCTACTTATTCTCATTAAACGAATTAGGAATCAATTCGGGTAACAGTTTTATTAAAATAGGAAGTAACAAACTACCGCCCGGAATTAAGAAAATAGTAAATGCCGGAACCGTTTTACCCAATTCTATAAACTGATTTTTTAATTGTAATTTTTCTTTCGCTGTTAGGTTGCTATATGTTCCTTTTACAATTAATTGCATAAGCAATTTGTTGTTTTCCAGTTCTTTAATCAGACTGTTTTTATTGCGTTTGATTAAAAGAGCAACGGTTTTATTGGTGGCTTTATAAAGTTTTTTTAACGGATGCGAAAATTGAAAATACGGAATTTCACTTCTGTTATTTTCAATAAAAGAAACCATATCGGTTAAAGATCTTTTGGTGAAATCTTTCTGTAAACCTAATAAATTTTGTAGTTGAAGAATGAATTTAAACTCTTTTTGATCGATCTTTTCATCGTTCCATAAAACCATTAAGGCAATATCGTAAATGTAGGCTTTGCCGTAGAATGTTTTAATATTCCACAAATCAAGTGTTGATAGTTGCGTATCGAAGTTTTTTAAAGACGCGTATTTTAGCGAACTGCTTAAAACTTCCTGCAACTTAACATCGTATTTTGAAACGTTCTGTTTTTGGTTGAAACTAATCATTACCAAATGCGAAATGGTTTGTTCCAGATACTTGTAATAGTTCAAGATTTCAGTTTCGTTCAGCAGATATCGCTTAAAACAAAGTACATCGGTAAAAATTAAAAAATTCGATAAATGATGTGAAAATGTTTTATCAAGATAATTTGACGATCGGGTAGTACGTTCGTTCAAAATTTTCTCAAGTGATGCAAAAGCTTTTTTAGATTCGAACTTTATAAAAGAAAAATACGATTCTGTTTTGGCTTCACCCATTTTTCTGTAGAAATCTTCGGCATGTTTGGTAAATTCCGTAAAATCGATTTCTTTTTTTGTCAGAACGAAAGTTCCGTACAAAGCTTCCAACAAAACAATTTTTGAATATTCTTCGTGCGTAAGATCGAACGAATTAAAAACCGGTTGAATAGATTTCGTAGTAAAACCGTATATAAAGCCTGTTTTACGAATGTTTTCGTAAAATTCTTCTTCGGTTTGATTAATAAAAAAAGATGGACTACTTAATTTAAAAAATTTAGTAATCCATAATTCCTTTGATGGGTTCATAAATTATTTTAATTCAAAAACAACATTTACGTTCGTTGAAATTTCAATTTCGCCCACAGCCAATGTTTGATCCATTCCTGCAGATTCGTCAGCCATTGCTGTTTTCATCATATAAACTCTAGGATTGTTCACCATAGACTGATCGCTGATGATTAATGCTTTCCCGATTGATTGGTTTAAAGCACTTGCATAATCTTCGGCTTTTTTCTTAGCGTTAAGAACTGCTTTTGCTCTAATTTCTGTTGCAACTTTTTCTGTTTGGGTCGATTTAAATTCAACACCGTTGATAGTATTTGCACCAGCAGACATTAAATCAGCCATTAATTTTTCGTAATTATCTAAACTTCTTAAAGTAATAGTAATTGTTTGGCTTGCTACGAAATAATCTTTTTTCTCTTGATATTCTCTTGTTTTGTAAAGATTTACTCGTTGTGTTTGATAATCTTTTTCGGCAACATTACTTTTTTTGATTACTTGAATCATTTTGGCAATAATTTCATCGTTTTGTTTTTTTGCCTTTGCCGAATCAAGATCTTTAATTTCTGCACCCATTGTAATCACGGCATAATCTGGTTTGATCTTTACCGAACCTTCGCCGTTAACGTTAACCTGTGGTGTAATACTGTTGTTGTTGTTTTGTGCCATTGCTGAAAATGTTACTAATACAAGTGTAAATAAATAAACAATCTTTTTCATGTTTTTAAAATTTTAGATTAAAGGTTAAGCCATTTAAAGTTCTTTTCTATGGCTTTTATCATTTCCCCTGCAATATCCTTGCCAGTTGCACCTTCAATTCCTTCTAATCCGGGAGAAGAATTTACTTCTAACAGCAAAGGTCCTTTAGATGAGCGTATTATGTCTACACCAGCAACTTTTAAATTCATTGCTTTTGCTGCTTTAATGGCTATTTTTTTCTCTTCGGCTGTTACTTTTACTATAGATGCCTTTCCGCCTAAATGAATATTTGCTCTGAATTCTCCAGGTAAAGCTTCGCGCTGCATTGCTGCAACCACTTTTCCGTCGACCACAAATAAACGTAAATCTTTTCCGTTGGCTTCTTTAATAAACTCTTGTACTAAAATATTTGCGCCGACACTTTTAAAGGCATTGATAACAGATTCAGCAGCCTTTTTTGTTTCAGCCAAAACCACACCTTTTCCTTGTGTTCCTTCTAGTAACTTAACAATTAAGGGCGATCCGCCTACCATGTTTATTAAATCGTTGGTATCTAAAGGAGAATTGGCGAAACCTGTTGTAGGAATTTCTACACCATAATTTAAAAGCATTTGCAGTGAGTACAGTTTGTCGCGAGATTGAGTGATTGATGTTGCGTTGTTTAAACTGTAAACTTTTAATGATTCGAAATGACGAATGATCGAACAACCATAATAGGTCATACTTGGACGAATTCTTGGAATAATCGCATCGAAATCGTTTAAAATGCGTCCGCCACGATAATGAATTTCGGGCTGATGCGCATCTAATTTCATATAACAATGCTTGATATTCAAGAAATGCATTTCATGGCCACGTAATTCACCAGCTTCTAAAATTCGTTTGTTCGAATATAAATCGGGATTACTTGCCAGCAAACCAATGCGTAATCCATGTTTTTCGGTATTGGATGTATTATAATATTCTTTGATTTTCTCTGGAGTTACAACACCGAATTTAAAACGCTCGTCTGGATCTACAATAATTTTTCCGGTCATTGCTTCGCGACCTAAAAGCATGCGGAAACCCATTGAATCACGATTTGTCAACGTTAATTCAATAACCCATGACTTTTCTCCAAGCGATATTTCGGTATTTATAACGTATCTGCTTTCACGCGTACCCGTGCTGCTTTTTACAATGCGCTTATCAATTACCTTAGCTTCGCAAGCAATAGCATTTTTTACATTTCTTTGAATAGGGTGGATGATAAAACGCACCCAAGTTTCTCCGTTTTTATCGAAAGGTGTAATTTGTTCGGCATGTAATGCTGAAGTTTTTGCACCAGAATCTACCCTAACTTTTACCGCAGGTACTTTTAATTCTGGTAATGAACACCATTCTTCACTACCAACAATAACTTTATCAATCATAATTTTTCGTTGTACAACTTTACAACTAATGTATTTAAAAAAACGATATAATTCACAAATAAATCAAAATAAAAAGTCGCTTTTAAAATAATATTAAAAGCGACTTTCGTTAAAAATTTATAGGGTACTTGTTATAAGTTAAAAGCTTGTTTAACAGCATCGATCTTATCTAATTTTTCCCATGTAAACAATTCTACTTCAATTGTTTTTTCTTCACCACTAGGATTTTTGAAAACCTTAGTAACAACCTCGTTTTTACGTCCCATGTGTCCGTAAGCAGCAGTTTCACTGTAAATAGGTTTTCTTAATTTTAAGGTTTGTTCGATATGATACGGACGTAAATCGAACAATTGCTGTAATTTATCTGCAATTTCGCCATCGGTTAAATTTACTTTTGCTGTTCCGTAAGTATTCACGAAAACGCCCATTGGTTCTGCAATTCCGATTGCGTAAGAAACCTGAACCAACAATTCATCAGCAACACCAGCAGCAACTAGATTTTTAGCAATGTATCTAGCTGCATAAGCCGCAGAACGGTCAACTTTACTTGGATCTTTCCCTGAAAAAGCACCACCACCATGTGCACCTTTACCACCGTAAGTATCAACAATAATTTTTCTACCGGTTAAACCTGTATCTCCATGCGGTCCGCCAATAATGAACACACCAGTCGGGTTTACGTGATAGGTTATTTCCTCTTTAAAATAAGGTTGATATTGAGGATATTTCTTTAATAAACGTGGAATTAAAATAGCTATAATATCTTTTTTAATTTGATCCTGCATTGCTTTTTCTGCTTTGTTTTTAGCATCGGCAGTATCGCTTTCAGGTTTAACAAAATCGTCATGTTGAGTAGATAAAACGATTGTAATAACACGTTTTGGCTTATTATCGTCGTCATATTCCAAAGTAACCTGAGATTTTGCATCAGGACGCAAATAGGTGATTTCGTTGTTCTCTCTGCGTAATTCGGCTAATTCAAGCAATAATTTGTGCGATAAATCTAAAGCCAAAGGCATGTAGTCTTCGGTTTCGGTTGAAGCGTAACCAAACATAATGCCTTGATCTCCTGCTCCTTGTTCTTCTTTGTTTGCTTTATCGACACCTTGGTTTATTTCTGCAGATTGTTCGTGAATTGCAGATAATATTCCACATGAATTAGCATCGAACATATACTCGCTTTTTGTGTAACCAATTTTTTTGATTACATCGCGAGCAATTTGCTGAACATCTAAATAAGTACTCGATTTTACTTCGCCAGCCAAAATAACCTGACCCGTAGTAACCAAAGTTTCACAAGCTACCTTTGAATTTTCGTCAAAAGCTAAAAAATTGTCGATTAATGCGTCTGAAATCTGATCTGCAATTTTATCAGGATGCCCTTCACTTACAGATTCTGATGTAAAAAAATATGCCATATTTTAGTTTAATGTTTAATGAGGAAACTAAATTGCACGCT
>Ga0308157_10006335_pt1 | contig 14233 bp, 10 predicted proteins | sample PhyBR1_FD_201035 | JGI IMG/M metagenome (GOLD analysis project Ga0308157, IMG submission 201035) | Phyllosphere microbial communities from UC Gill Tract Community Farm, Albany, California, United States - DLSLB.R1 | ecosystem: Host-associated > Plants > Phyllosphere > Unclassified | place: USA...
TTTTAAAGATGCTCAGAAGATGTTAAAAGTAATTTTGGAAGAAAAGAAATTACAGGCAAAAGGAATCTACGGAATTTTCCCTGCGAATCAAATCAATGATGATGATATTGAATTGACGGACGAAAACAGAAAACCATTACAAACATTCTTGACTTTGCGTCAGCAATCCCAAAAAACCAAAGGTGCGCCAAATATAGCTTTGGCCGATTTTATTGCACCAAAAGAGTCTGGAAAAGTAGATTATATGGGAGCTTTTTGTGTAACAACCGGTTTTGGTGTTGATGAATGGGCGGCTGAATTTGAGAAGAATTTAGACGATTACAATTCAATTATGGTGAAAGCACTAGCGGATCGTTTTGCTGAGGCCTTTGCCGAATATTTACACGAAAAAATCCGTAAAGAAATTTGGGCATATGATACGGAAGAATCTTTATCAAAAGAAGAATTGATTAAAGAAAGTTATAAAGGAATTCGACCTGCGCCAGGTTATCCTGCTTGTCCAGACCATTTAGAAAAACCAACCATTTGGAAATTACTTAACGTAGAAAAGGAAATAGGAGTAACCTTGACCGAAAGTATGGCAATGTGGCCAGCTTCATCCGTTTCGGGTTATTATTTTGGAAATCCAAAAAGCAGGTATTTCGGATTGGGAAAAATTAAAGAAGACCAAGTCATTGATTACGCCAAACGTAGAAGTATTTCAACCGATTTGGCAATGAAATGGTTGAATCCAAATATAGCAGATTAGAAAAAGTTTGTTGTTTATGGTTTGTTGTTTATGGTTTATCAACAACAAACTATAAACTATAAACCATAAACATATAAAAATGAAAGTAACACAACATATAGAAGCAGCAAAAGGAGAAACATTATTCTCTTTCGAAATTATTCCACCTCAAAAGGGTAAAAGCATTCAGGAATTATACGATAATATTGATCCGTTGATGGAGTTCAAACCGCCATTTATTGATGTAACAACTTCGCGCGAGGAGTATATTTATGTGGATAAAGGCAACGGATTATTGGATAAAAAACTAACCAGAATGCGTCCTGGAACATTGGGAATTTGTGCTTCTATTAAACATAAATACCAAGTAGATACCGTGCCACACTTGCTTTGCGGTGGTTTTACAAAAGAAGAAACCGAATATATGTTGGTTGATTGTCATTACCTTGGGATCAATAATGTAATGGCGCTTCGTGGCGATGCTATGAAAGATGAACAGTCTTTTGTCCCGAAAGCAGGAGGAAATAATTATGCTGCCGATTTAGTTGCTCAAATCAATCAATTAAACTGCGGAAAGTATTTGCATGATGTTATGGATGTGGATAACAAAGCCGACTTTTGTATTGGAGTAGCGGGTTACCCAGAAAAGCACCTAGAATCACCTTCCTTATTGTCAGATTTAAAAAGACTCAAAGAAAAAGTAGATGCAGGAGCTGATTATGTAGTGACTCAAATGTTTTTTGACAATGCTAAATATTTTGAATTTGTAAAAAAAGCCAGAGAAATGGGGATTACAGTTCCTATTATTCCGGGAATAAAACCAATTGCAGTACAAAAGCATTTGCAAATTTTACCTCAAATTTTCCGTATTGATTTGCCAGAGGATTTAATAAGTGCAGTCGATAAATGTAAAAATAACGCTGAAATTCGTCAAGTGGGTGTTGAATGGGCAATCCAACAATCATTAGAATTGAAAGCAGCCGGAGTTCCTGTTTTGCATTATTATTCAATGGGGAAATCAGAAAATATTCGACAAATTGCGAGTCAGGTTTTTTAAAAACTTGATCCGTCTTTGATATCAAAACCAGTCTTCGTAAGGCTGGTTTTTTTTGTTAATACGAATGCATCTTCTTTTGGTTTTAGATTGTTTTACTACTATTTGGCTTTAATTAGAGTTGTTATTGTTAACTAATAAACCTATTTGAGAACTTGCCATTAAAACAGTATATTTGGTTTTTTAATACCATAAGATTCGCCCCAATGAAATCCATTTATTATACTTTTTTAGCCGCTTCAATTACATTAGTTTCTTGTAAAAATAATGAAGATGATAAGGCCAAAGCGATACCAAAAGTAATCACTCCTTTTACACAACAAACTCCTGTGACAGCGCAAACAGAGCAGCAACCTGCCCCACAACAACATAATTTATTTCATGAAAATAACGCAGTCGCAACACCTTCTGTTGCAGCTGGAGTAAATCCTGCACACGGGCAACCAAATCACCGTTGTGATATTCCTGTTGGAGCACCTTTGAATTCTCCAGCTAACGGAACAGCACAACCTAATCAGGTGCAAATGCAGCCGCAAGTACAAACAACAACACAGGCTGTAGCTGTAAAAACGGTAACACGCAAAGGAATGAATCCTCCTCATGGACAAGCTAACCATCGTTGCGATATTCCAGTCGGAGCGCCACTAAATTCTAAACCGACTGCCACAACTGTAACTACTCCTGCAACACCTACTTCAGGCGAAGTGAGCAAAAACATTACAGTTCAGCCACCAGTTCCCGCTTTATTATCAACAAGTTCTGCAAATACTGATACTCCAGAAGGTATGAATCCGCCTCATGGACAAGCTGGACATCGTTGTGAAATAGCAGTTGGAGCGCCTTTGCCTAAAAGTTAATTTTTTGAAGATTTGATTTAGTAAAAAAATATTTATATTTACAGATGCTTATGTTTTTGCCAAAAACATGAGATATTTTTAAGAAGCCAGATGTGTGGCTTCTTTTTTTGTAGTGTATTTAATGTATTAAGTCAAAAATCCCTTCTATTAAAATGATAACAGTAAAACAAATTTTATTTTCATTGGTTTCTTTTTGGATATTTTTAAATTCGTATAGTCAGGAATCAAATAAAGTAATTGAGAAAAAAATTGACAAAATTTTAAAAGGAATGAGCATCGACCAGAAAATTGGTCAGGCTTGTCTCAAAGGAACTTCAAGTCGCAGTAAAGGATTATCTGAAGAACTTAAAAATGAAGTTCGAAAAGGTTTGGTAGGTGCAATTTTAAATCTTACCGAGCCAAATCTAGTCCTTGAAATACAAAAAATCGCTATTGAGGAAAGTCCAAATCATATTCCATTATTATTTGGTAGAGACGTTATTCACGGGTACAAAACCATTTTCCCAATTCCTCTAGGATTAGCTGCTTCGTGGGATATGGATCTAGTTGAAAAAACTTCCAAAATCGCTGCAAATGAATCCTATTCAAGATGTATCAATTGGACTTACGCACCAATGGTTGACATTGCCAGAGATGCCCGTTGGGGAAGAATTGCAGAGTCGCCAGGTGAAGATCCTTTATTGGCTTCGAGATTAGGATTGGCTTATGTAAAAGGTTTTCAAGGCAATGATCCTGCGGTTCCTGGGCAAATTTTAGCTTGTGCCAAACATTTTGCAGCCTATGGCGCCACTGAAGGCGGAAGGGATTATAACACAGTGAGCATGTCGGAGTCATTGCTACGAAATATTTATCTGAAACCTTTTGAAGCTGTCGCAAAAGCTGGAGCTGCAACTTTTATGAGTTCCTTTAATGATCTAAATGGTGTTCCAGCTTCTGGGAATCAATTTTTGCTTAAAAAAGTTCTCAGAGAAGAATGGAAATATGATGGATTTGTAGTTAGTGATTGGAATTCTGTTATCGAAATGATTCCACACGGATATGCAGCAGATGAAAAAGATGCCGCATTCAAATCAGCTTCTGCGGGACTTGATATGGAAATGACCAGTTTATCTTATGCTAATCATTTAAAAACTTTGATTGCAGAGAATAAAATTTCTGAAAAGCAACTGGACGAAATGGTTCGTAATATTCTTCGAATAAAATTTAGAGCAGGAGTTTTTGAAAATCCCTATTTTAAAGACAGAGAAAAATTTTTATTATTAACTGCTGATGCTTTGCAAACTTCAAGAATTGCAGCTAGTAAAAGTTGTGTTTTATTAAAAAATGAAAATCAACTATTGCCATTAAAATTAAATCAAAAAATTGCTGTAATTGGTCCATTGGCAGATGCCGCCAGAGAACAATTGGGAACTTGGATTTTTGATGGGAAAAAAGAAGATTCTCAAACTCCATTGAAAGCATTGCAAAATAGTTTTGGTGAGAATAATGTGGTTTACGCTCCAGGACTGTCGCATAGTAGATCACTGTCTGAAGAAGGATTTGCAACTGCAATTAATGAAGCCAAAAAAGCAGATGTTATTTTGTTCTTTGGAGGAGAAGAAGCGATTCTTTCTGGCGAAGCGCATTCACGAGCTAATATAAATTTACCAGGTTTACAGGAAAAATTAATAGCTGAATTGCAAAAAACAGGCAAGCCAATTGTTTTAATTTTAATGGCAGGAAGACCAATAACTTTGGGGGCAGTTTTGCCAAAAGTAACTTCAGTTGTTATGGCTTGGCATCCGGGAACTATGGCTGGTCCAGCAATCTCTGATGTGCTTTTGGGTGTAGTAAACCCTTCAGGAAAACTACCAGTTACCTGGCCAAAAGAAGTGGGTCAGATTCCTATTTATTATAACCATCCTAATACCGGAAGACCGGCAGATCCAAAAACATTCGTCGCTATTCAGGATATTCCTGTCGAGGCTTGGCAAAGTTCTTTAGGGAATAACTCTCATTATCTTGATGCTGGTTACGAGCCACAATATCCTTTTGGATTCGGATTGAGTTATACTACTTTTTCATACGATAATTTAAAAATTGAAAAAAGCACACTTAAAGCAAATGAAAAACTAACTGTTTCAGCAAATATTACTAACACTGGAAACGTTGCCGGAACTGAAACAGTACAATTATATGTACGAGATATTACTGGAAGCATCGTTAGGCCAATTCGAGAGCTTAAAGATTTTCAACAAATCGAATTGAAACCAAAAGAATCGAAAACAATACAATTTTCAATTCCAGTTTCAGATTTAGCTTTTTACAATGATAAAGCAGAACTAAAAGTAGAACCTGGAGATTTCAAATTTTGGATTGCTTCTCATGCTGAAAATGGTTTACAAGGTGATTTTAAAGTAGAATAAATTTTTTATAAATCAATAATATATTTCAGCATCTAAGCGCTTAATTTTCTAACTAAAATTGAAATGAATCCAATACTTCAGAATGATTTACAAGACATTGAAAATATCCTTGAACAAGTAAAACAACACGGAATTGATTTTCTGAGCTCTATTGATGCTGTTCCAACTTCAACTCAAAATACAATCAACACAACAGGCAGTTTAAAAGATTCCGGAATTGGATCATTAGCAAGTTTGGAAGTTTTTAAACAGCGTTTGGCACCTTTGATGGTTTCTCAAGCGGGTCCAAGATATTTAGGTTTTGTAACGGGTGGAGCTACACCGGCTTCAATTGTTGGAGATTGGCTTACGACTATTTACGATCCAAATGCCCAAGCTACAAATGCTCAAGGTGGCGTTTCGGCATTAATAGAAATAGAAACTATTAATTTGTTATTGCAATTATTGAATTTGCCAAAATCATTTTTAGGTGGGTTTGTAACTGGAGCCACAATGTCAAATTTTACTTGTTTAGCAGTGGCTCGACAATGGTTTGGAAAACAATTAGGACACGATTTTGCAAAAAACGGAATTACAGCACCTTTAAATATTTTAACAGCAACACCTCATTCTTCTTCGATAAAATGTTTGGCAATGTTAGGTGTTGGAAGCCAGAATTTCATCAAAATAAATACAATCAAAGGAAATCGAGAAGCTATTGATATCAATGATTTGGAACAGAATATTCTAAAATTAAATGGTCAGCCTTTCATTTTGATATCAAGTGCAGCAACAGTAAATACGGCTGATTTTGATGATTTTGTTGCAATTTCAAAACTTAAAGAAAAATACAATTTTTGGTGGCACATTGATGCTGCTTTTGGAGGTTTTGCCGCTTGTTCTCCAAAATATAAACATTTGGTAAATGGTTGGGAAAATGCAGACAGTATTACCATTGACTGTCATAAATGGTTGAATGTTCCTTACGAAAGCGCTTTTTATTTAATAAAAGAACAACATAAAAATTATCAGGTAGAAACATTTCAAAATTCGAATGCACCATATTTAGGAGATCCGTTGGAGAATTTCAATTACTTGAATTTTTTACCTGAGAATTCCAGACGTTTGAAAGCTTTACCTGTTTGGTTTTCGCTTTTGGCGTATGGGAAGCAAGGATTTCAGGATATAGTTGAAAATAGTGTTGCCAGAGCATTGCAATTGGATGACTTTATTGTCCAAAATGAAAGCTTTGAGTTGTTAGCGCCAACTCGTCTTAATAATGTTTGTTTTACTTTGAAAGGAGAACACAATCAGGAAAAAGTTGCTTCATTTTTAACAAAACTAAATGATAAAGGAAAAGTGTTTATGACTCCAACTGTTTATCAAAATCGAAAAGGAATCCGAGCTTCGTTTGTGAATTGGAGAACATCAGAATTGGATGTAGTAATTGTAATTGAAGCTTTAAAAGGAACGATTTTGGAATTAAATATATCAGTATTTTAAAAAGGAAGTCATTTAGTTTTACAATGAAACAAAAGCATTTTTTAATATGATTCCAATAGTATTTTCTTGAAAAATGTAATACAATTTTCTACAAATAGTTTTGTCATTACTCTTTAAATGTCAATGATGATATATGAAAAAAGCCCATTTTAACTAAATGGGCTTTTTTGTTACTGCTATCTTAATTCTATCTAATTCTCAAACTGTCTTTTTTATTTTAGATAGAAACTCGTGTGAAACACCTAAATAAGAAGATAGATTTTTGTTATTTATCTTGTTGGTTTTATGCGAATATTTTTGTGTGAATTCGAGATATCTTTGTTTTGATGTCTTGTTTAATGTGTCCAAAAGTCTCTCTTCTATGCTATTATTGTTTTTTTCCAATAAGGCTATATATAATTGAGTTAGCTTGGGAACTTGTTCAAAAAGTGACATTTTATTGGACTTGTCAATAAGGAGTATCTCGCTATCTTCAATCGCTTTTATGTTGTATTTTGTTGGTTTTTGGTGATAAAAACATTCGATATCACACATCCATTCATCTTCAAAAGAAAAAAACAGCACGCTTTCTGTACCATTTTCGTTCAGGATATAAGTTTTAAATGCTCCTTTTAAAATAAATACCTCGTATGCATTGTTTGAATCTTGAACTTGTAAAAACGTGTTTTTCCTTAGTTTTACAAATTTAATTTTATCCACAATTGCCTTCCAATCGGCTTCGGTTAGCGGTATTTTACGCTCAATATTTTGTCTTAATAAATTGTACATAATGATAGTTTGGTTAGTTTGTTAGTCTTTTTTGTAAGTTTTTATATTATTTCGTTCGGGTTATGATTACGAATACACTTATAAAACTATTAAACGGTAATGTTTTAATTATCATATAATTATTATAAAAAATATATTTTAATATTCATTGAACTTGTTCAATGTTTATAAAATAGTTTAAAAGGACATTTACGGAATTGTTTAACCAAACTAAAATTTTATAAATTATGAACAACAAATTAAAATTAGCAGCCCTGTTACTAGCTGCTGGAATTACTTTTGTAAGTTGTACAAATGATGAAACAACTACACCGCCAACAGAACAAAGTACTGCGGAAACTGAAACTCCAATCACAACAAGTAATCTTACTGCAAGAGTTGGAGATTGTGCTGCTGTTCCTGGATGGGCATCTCAAAATGGAGGGACAAAAGGAGGAGGAACTGCTACAGAAACTGTGGTAACAACCTACGCTCAATTGAAAGCCGCAATTGAAAATGCAAATGTGAAAGTGATAAAAGTATCAGGAACTATTACAATCCCGGCAACTTCGACCGGAAGATTATCTTTTCAAGATCAATCAGGTAAAACTATTTATGGTGCGAGTGGTGCAAAATTGGTATCTACAGATCAGACAAAAGCAAATTCAGGAATTATATACATTAAAAGATGTACAAATATTATTATTAGAAATTTAATATTTGAAGGGCCAGGCGCCTATGATACAGATGGTTGGGATAACGCAACTTTGGATGATTGTAAAAATGTTTGGGTGGATCACTGCGAATTTAGAGATGGTGTTGATGGTAATTTAGATGTTAAAAACAAATCAAATTATATTACTATTTCATACACTAAATTTACTTACTTAAAAGCTCCAAAAGCTGGAGGTTCTGGAGGTTCAGACGATCACAGATACTCAAATTTAATTGGATCTAGTGATAGTGCTACAGGAGACAGAGGTTTATTAAATATTACTTTTGCCCGTTGTTGGTGGGCTAGTGGCTGTAGAGAAAGAATGCCAAGAGTTCGTTTTGGAAAAATACATATTGTAAATAGCTATTTCAATAGTTCTGTTAGTAACAAATGTATCGCCGCTGGTTTTGAAGCTAATATTCGTGTAACAGGTAGTGTTTTTGAAAATGTTAAAGAACCTATTAGTTTGATGACAGGTTTGACTGCTATAACTGTTGAAAGCAACAATATTTTTACAAATACTTCAGGAAATAAAACAGGAAAAGGTACTGCTTTTACACCTCCTTATACAATTGCAACTCTTGATGCGTCAGCAGTTAAAGCGGATGTTACAGCTGGAGCGGGTGCAACTTTTTCAGGTAATACTTGCGGTTCTTTTTAATCTAACTTAAGTAAAAAATACGGATTTTGTAAAAATGAATCCATATAAAAAAGCTCGTTTAAATTTTTTTAAACGAGCTTTCTTTATTTATAAACTGAGACTGCTACCTAAAATCTACAATCTGCAAACTTACTTTGTGATTTCTCTAAATACAGCTTCCAGATTTTTATTTTTTTGGTTGAGTTGTAAAGTTTTCAAACCATTATCATAAGCAAAATCAAAAACAGTAGAACGCATATCTTTGTCGCACACAAAAGTCAATTCCCATGAAAATCCTTGAGTGTTTTTGAAAGACTTCAAGTGTGGAATTTGAGCAACAAGTTCTTCTTCCACTTTTTTGTCAAATTCTACCTCGATGATTTGTTCTTTATCAGCAGAGATTAAGTTGTCTAATTTTTTATCAGCTACGATGTGTCCTTTATCAATAATAATAACGCGATCACAAATAGCTTCTACTTCCTGCATAATATGTGTTGAAAGAAAAACAGTTTTGTCTTTCCCCACATTTTTAATCACATTTCTAATTTCTACCAATTGATTGGGATCTAAACCAGTTGTTGGCTCATCCAAAATCAAAACATCAGGATTGTGTAATAAAGCATTTGCTAATCCCACACGTTGGCGATATCCTTTAGACAATTGTCCTATTTTTTTATGACTTTCAGACTGCAAACCTGTAAGCTGAATCACTTCTTCAATTCTGGATTTTGCAACTTTATATACATCAGCATTAAAAGCTAAATATTCTCTAACATACAAATCCAAATATAACGGATTGTGTTCTGGCAAATAGCCAATAGAAAGCTGAACCGATTTTTCCTGAGTATTTACATCAAACTCATTCACCAACGCCACGCCACTATCAGCATGAAGATAAGTAGTTAGAATTTTCATTAAAGTCGATTTCCCAGCACCGTTAGGCCCCAGAAAACCAACAATTTCACCTTTTTTTACAGAAAAAGAAATATTGTCCAATGCTTTTTGAGCGCCGTAACTTTTCGAAATATTTTTTACTTCTATTGACATACCTTATTATTTGTTGCAAAAGTAAACAGAAAAAACTTTTATTCATTGTTTTTGATAACATTGAATTTTGTTCATTTCATATAAGTAAGAATTTTCAAAAGAATGCTATAATTTATTTTTATATTTACTATCAAACTAATTCAGTATGGAAAATCAATCAGGTGGTTTCTTAAAAAATTACAGCAGCATTTTATTGCTCCTTGGCGGAATAATTGTTGGGAGCATTTTGGGATTAGTTTTTGGCGATGGCGTAGAAGTCATAAAGCCATTAGGAGATATATTTCTAAATTTACTTTTTACAGCCATTATTCCACTGGTGTTTTTTACAATATCTTCATCAATTGCCAACTTGCAAAAAACAGAAAAACTCGGAAGACTTTTTGGAATAGTTATCGGAGTTTTTTTAGCAACGGTAATTATTTCGGCAGTAATCATGATTATTGGTGTTTTGATCTTTCCAATTCACCAAGATATAGTGTTATCAAAAACTACAATAGAAACCATTCATGAAAGTAGTGCAGGTTCTCAAATCACCCAACTTTTAACTGTAAATGATTTCTATGAGATTTTGTCTCGAAAAAATATGCTGGCATTAATTCTATTTTCATTTCTAATAGGATTCTCCACTTTGCGGGCAGGTGAAACAGGTAAAGATTTTGCCAAATTCCTTAACTCTGGTAACGAAGTGATGAAACAATTGCTGCATCTCATCATGAAAACCGCCCCAATTGGTCTTGGCGCTTATTTTGCCTATCAAGTGGGGATTTTTGGGCCACAATTGTTTGGTGCTTATGCTAAACCATTGGCTCTTTATTATGCTGTTTGTACTTTCTATTTCATTGTATTTTTCAGTTTATATGCTTTTTTTGCAGGCGGAACCCTGGGTTTTAAAGTATTTTGGAAAAACAACATCACACCTGCACTAACATCCGTTGGAACTTGCAGTAGCATTGCGACCATTCCCGCGAATCTTGAAGCAGCAGAGCAAATGAATATCCCAAGTCATATCCGAAATCTGGTAATTCCGCTCGGCGCACCTTTGCACAAAGACGGTTCCAGCATGTCATCAATTGTAAAAATCGCAGTTCTTTTCGCCTTGTTCGGAAAAGATTTTACCGATCCTTACACTTTACTAACCGCAATCGGAATCACAATAATCGTATCTGTAGTCGAAGGAGGAATCCCAAACGGTGGTTATATAGGAGAAATTCTCGCCATAACAGTTTATGGTTTGCCAATGGAACAAGCCTTGCCAGCAGCAATGATCATAGGGACTTTGGTCGATCCAATCGCTACTTTATTAAACGCCAATGGAGATTTAATTTGCGCGATGGTAATCACCAGAATTTCCGAAGGAAAGAAATGGCTTTCCCAATCTACAGTTTAAAAAATCATTTGGGCGTGCCCCCGTTGTAAAAAGGGGCTAACTTATAGTACCGCTTATACAGCCCCTTTCTGCAACGGGGTCGTGCTGTACGCGCTACTTCGGTAGCCAGCTTCCATCACTCACGCGATCATAACAACTCTTAGAGTAATACAAAACCTCCGTTTTTTTATCAATTTCAGGGGTAAAAGATTTTAAAAAGGGTGTTTTTCGATTAAAATTGAGGTGTGCAGTTCAGTTTTTTGTTTGGAAATCAATAAATTTACTCATTGAAAAAGCTTCTTTTTTGTCAAATAGAAAATAAAAAACTGCTTTAACAAAGAAATCTTTTTTTGTTACATAAAAAATATTTTTTATTTTGTCCGACTCGAAATATGTTTTACATTTGCATCAAATAATTGAAACACAAACCAACACAATGTCTAATAACCGTTTTTATTTTAGCAACTCTTTTTATTTCTTCTTTAGGAAGTAAGGGATTGTGCTATGGTTATTTGAAAAGCTTTAAAAAACAAATAAAACTAATAAACAATCCTGATGAAAATCAGGATTTTTTTTTGACCCAATGAAAACGAAAATTGCAATACAAGGAATAAAAGGATCTTTCCATCATCAAGTGGTTAAGGAATATTATGATGCAAAAGTGAGCATTGATGAATGCATGTCTTTTGAGGAATTAGTATCCAGTTTATTGTCGGGAAAATCAGATCAGGCGGTTATGGCAATTGAGAATTCTATTGCTGGACCAATTATTCCGAATTACGCTTTAATTGACAAAAACAATTTACACATTATTGGGGAACATTATTTGAATATTAATCAAAATTTGATGGCTCTAAAAGGTCAAACAATCGAGGATATTAGAGAGGTTCACTCGCATCCAATGGCATTGTTGCAATGTATGGATTTCTTAAAACAATATCCAAACATCAAATTGGTAGAAGATAAAGATACAGCTGAAACTGCCCGAAGAATCAAAGAAAATGAGTTGAAAGGAATCGCAGCAATTGCTAGCGTAAATGCAGCAGAAATGTACGATTTGGAAATTATTGCTCCGGCTATTCAGACGATAAAAAACAATATGACTCGTTTTGTGATCATCAATAGAGAAAATCATTTTGTGCCAGAAAGCGAGATCAACAGAGCTTCCATCAAATTTGAATTGGATCACAAACGTGGAAGTTTAGCAGCAGTTTTGAATGTAATGAGCGACTGCAAATTGAATTTGACTAAAATTCAGTCGTTGCCAAAAATTGAAACTCCTTGGAAATATTCGTTTTTCGTCGATGTGACTTTTGAGAAATATGAAGATTTTAAAAAAGCCAAAACATTATTAGAAATTATGGCGGAGTATTTTAAAGTTTTAGGAGAATATAAGAATACAAGACCGTAGATAATAAGTCGAAAAGTCACAAGTCTAAAGTCGGAAAGAAAGCTTAAAGCGTAAAGCATAAAGCAAAAAAAATATAAAATAACATGATTACACTAGCCAATCGTTTAAATGTAGTTGAAGAATATTACTTCTCATCCAAATTGAGAGAAGTACGTCAGTTAGCAGCCGAAGGAAAACCAATTATCAATATGGGAATTGGAAGTCCGGATTTAAAACCATCGCAAGCTGTTATAGATGCTGTGGTTGCGGCAATGCAAGACGAAAATGCGCACCAATATCAAAGTTATCAAGGATTGCCAGAACTTAGAAAAGGAATGGCCGATTTTTACCAAAATAATTATGGAGTTGCTTTAGATCCTGCTGTTGAAATTTTACCATTAATTGGTTCGAAAGAAGGAATTATGCATATTTCTATGGCTTTCCTGAATGAAGGAGATCAGGTTTTGATTCCGAATCCAGGTTATCCAACTTATACTTCGGTTACCAATTTAGTTGGAGCTGTACCGGTTTATTACGATTTGAAAGAAGCTAATAATTGGGAACCTGATTTTGAAGCTTTGGAAAAATTAGATCTTTCAAAAGTGAAAATCATGTGGTTGGGTTATCCACACATGCCAACAGGAGCAAGAGGAAGTTTGGAATTGTTTTCGAAATTAGTTGCTTTTGCTAAAAAACACAGCTTATTATTGATCAATGACAATCCATATAGTTTTGTTTTGAATGATAAACCAATGAGTTTGTTGCAAGTGGAAGGTGCTAAAGATGTTGCATTAGAATTGAATTCGTTGAGTAAAACGTTCAACATGGCAGGCTGGAGAGTTGGAATGGTTTTAGGAAACGGGGCATTAATTGATGCAGTTCTAAAAGTAAAAAGCAACATGGACAGCGGAATGTTCTACGGAATTCAGAAAGGAGCCGTTGCAGCTTTGAATAGCGACAAAACCTGGTTTGAAGACATGAATAAAGTATATCGTAAAAGAAGAGTTTTGACAGAGCAATTGGCTGAAAAGTTAGGTTGCGAGGTTTATAAAGAAGGAGTTGGATTATTTGTTTGGGCAAAATTGCCAGCAGGAATTGATTCTTCAGAAGACTTTATTGATAAGATTCTATACGAGAAATCGATTTTCATAACGCCAGGAACGATTTTTGGTAGTAATGGCGAAGGGTACATTCGATTTGCACTTTGTGTGAAAGAAGAAAAAATTGAAGAAGCGATAAAAAGATTTACGAATTAAGATTTACGATTTACGAATTTTAGAATGTTCAATTTTTTTACTGCACTTTGTCCAGAATGATAAATTGAATATAAAATATAAAACAAGAAAGTTCTTGAAAAAACGGGAAGCCCTAGCCCTGATAGTAGTGGAAATCCTTGTGTGCCGGGGTTCGGCACGCAAGATTGAAACGGATAGCAGGATTAGCTTCAAATAAATTTAAAAAATGAATGTACACGTAATAGGAATAGGGTTGATAGGTGGTTCAATGGTATTGGATATCAAAGGATTGTATCCGGAAGCTACTATTTATGGTATCGATACCAACGAAAAACATGTACAGGAAGCGATCGCTTTGGGAGTGATTGATAAAGAAGCGAGTTTTGAGGATTTGGTGAGTGCTGATTTTGTAATTGTTTCGGTTCCTGTAGATGTGGCGATGACGGTTTTGCCTAAAGTTTTGGATGCAATTGGAGATCAAACTATTGTTTTGGACGTTGGTTCGACTAAAACGCCAATTTGTGAAGCGATTGCCAGTCATCCGAGAAGAAGAAATTTTGTGGCGGCT
>Ga0308157_10006337_pt1 | contig 14219 bp, 8 predicted proteins | sample PhyBR1_FD_201035 | JGI IMG/M metagenome (GOLD analysis project Ga0308157, IMG submission 201035) | Phyllosphere microbial communities from UC Gill Tract Community Farm, Albany, California, United States - DLSLB.R1 | ecosystem: Host-associated > Plants > Phyllosphere > Unclassified | place: USA...
CGCCGAGGTGCGTATCCTGGGCCGCGCCGAGGTCGACGGCTACCGCATCAGCATCGAGGACAACGGCCCCGGCGTCGCCGACGATCAGCGCGAGCGCCTGTTCCAGCCCATGACCAGCACCAAGCCCGGCGGCATGGGACTGGGCCTGTCCGTCACCCGCACCATCGTCGAACGGCACGGCGGCGCCCTGGATCTGCACCGCAGCTCGGCCCTGGGCGGGGCCGCCTTCTTCTTCACCCTGCCCTTGGATCAGGAGGCCGAGGCCGCATGAGCGATCACTCCGTCTTCATCATCGACGACGATCCGGCCGTTCGGGACGCCCTCCTGCGGGTGTTGCGCGGACGCGGGGTGCGCGCGCGCGGCTTCGCCAGCGGGACCGAATTCTTCGCCGCCCTGCCTGAAGACGCTTCGGCCTGCGTCATCACCGACGTGCGGATGCCGGGGATGGGCGGCGCGGAGATCGTGCGCCGCCTGGCCGACCTGCGCGAGACCTGGCCCGTGATCGTCATCACCGGCCACGCCGACGTCTCCATGGCGGTTGAGATGATGAAGGCCGGCATCGTCGACTTCATCGAAAAGCCGTTCGACCCCGCCCGACTGGTCGAGGTGGTGAAGGGCTGCCTGGCCCAGCTCGGCGATCTGGACGCCCGTCAGCAGGCCCGCCAGCAGACCCGCCAACGCCTGGCCCGCCTGACCCCGCGCGAGCGCCAGGTGTTCGACGCCCTGGTGGCCGGCGCCTCCAACAAGGAGATGGCCCTGAACCTGAAGATCAGCCCGCGCACGGTCGAGGTCTTCCGCGCCAAGGTCATGACCAAGATGGAGGCCGACAGCCTGTCGGCCTTGGTGCGCATGGGCCTGATGCTGACCTAAAGGTTTCCACCGCCTTGCAGCCGCGCCCGCTCCGGCGCGTTATGTCGGCTTCCCCCTGTTCCGGTCTTGCGTCCAAGGAGCCGCCCCATGTCCGATCCCGCCCGCCTGCTGCGCCGTCAGGCCTATGTCGACGGCCGCTGGGTCGACGCCGACGGCGGCGGAACCATCGAGGTGACCAATCCGGCCACGGGCGAGGTGCTGGCCACGGTCCCCGACATGGGCGCCGTTGAAACCCGCCGCGCCGTCGCCGCCGCCGAGGCCGCGATGAAGCCCTGGGCCGCGAAGACGGCGGGCGAGCGCGCCCGTATCCTTCGCCGCTGGTTCGACCTGATGATGAGCGAACAGGACGCACTGGGCCGCCTGCTGACCCGCGAACAGGGCAAGAGCCTGACCGAGGCCAAGGGCGAAATCGCCTATGCCGCCAGCTTCATCGAATGGTTCGCCGAGGAGGGCAAACGCACCTATGGCGAGGTCATCCCCAGCCATGACGCCTCCAAGCGGCTGGCGACGCTGCGCCAGCCGGCCGGGGTTGTGGGGGCGATCACGCCGTGGAACTTCCCCGCCGCCATGATCACCCGCAAGGTCGGCCCCGCCCTGGCCGCCGGCTGCGCCGTGGTGCTGAAGCCCGCCAGCCAGACGCCGCTGTCGGCGCTGGCCCTGGCCGTTCTGGCGGAAGAGGCGGGCCTGCCGCCCGGCCTGTTCAACGTCGTCACCGGCTCGGCCTCGGCCATCGGCGGCGAACTGACGTCCAATGAGACGGTGCGCAAGATCAGCTTCACCGGCTCGACCGAGATCGGCCGCCTGCTGATGAAGCAGTCGTCGCAGACCATCAAGAAGATGAGTCTGGAGCTGGGCGGCAACGCCCCCTTCCTGGTCTTCGACGACGCCGATGTGGACGCCGCCGTGGCGGGCGCCGTCGCCTCCAAATACCGCAACGCGGGCCAGACCTGCGTCTGCACCAACCGCTTCTATGTGCAGGCCGCCGTCCATGATGAATTCGTCGCCAAGCTGACCAAGGCCACCGAAGCGCTGAAGGTCGGAAACGGCCTGGACGACGGCGTCCAGATCGGCCCCCTGATCGACGACAAGGCGGTGAAGAAGGTCGAGGAGCACGTTGCTGACGCCCTCGCCAAGGGCGCGACCCTGCTGACCGGCGGCGCTCGCCACGAACTGGGCCGGACCTTCTTCCAGCCGACCGTCCTGTCGGGCGTGACCCAGGACATGCAGATGTGCCGCGAGGAGACCTTCGGCCCCGTCTCCGGCGTCGTCCGCTTCGAGACGGAAGAAGAAGGGATCGCCCTGGCCAACGACACCATCTTCGGGCTGGCGGGCTATTTCTACGCCCGCGACCTGAGCCGCGTCTGGCGCGTGGCCGAGGCGCTGGAGACCGGCATGATCGGCATCAACACCGGCCTGATCTCCACCGAAGTCGCGCCCTTCGGCGGGATCAAGCAGTCGGGCCTCGGCCGCGAAGGCTCCAGCCACGGCATCGAGGACTACCTGGAGATCAAATACCTCTGCATGGGCCTCTGATCCTTCAAGTTCCCGCTCATCCCCGCGGAGGCGGGGACCCAGTGCTTTGGCGGCACACGCGGCGGAAGCCTTTCAGCTGACAAAGGTTTCCGGGCTGGCGCCTGCAGCCCTTACTAGGTCCCCGCCTCCGCGGGGATGAGCGGATGGGGCTGCTGCTCAGCCTTCCCATTCGACCAAGGTCGCTCTCCGCAAACGGCGTTTCCTGCTGTCACTCTCCCTTCCGACGCTCGGCGCAAAGCACGCCGGGCGCGAGGGAAACGCGCCGCGCATCGCGGCCGCACAGGAAGGGAAAACTGCCCATGACCGACCGCACCATGGGTGCGGCGGACGGCGGCGAGCACACGGTCGACAAGAACGACCGGCTGGTGATTCTCGCCTCCTCCGTCGGCACCGTCATCGAATGGTACGACTTCTATCTTTACGGCTCGCTGGCCGCGATCATCTCCGCCCAGTTCTTCTCGGGCGTGAACGAGACCACAGGCTTCATCTTCGCCCTGATGGCCTTCGCCGCCGGTTTCGCGGTGCGCCCGTTCGGAGCCATCGTCTTCGGCCGCATGGGCGACCTGTGGGGGCGCAAGAACACCTTCCTGGTGACCATGCTGCTGATGGGCATCTCGACCTTCGTGGTCGGCCTGCTGCCGCCCTACGCCGCCATCGGCATCGCGGCCCCGATCATCCTGGTGCTGATGCGCCTGATCCAGGGCCTGGCGCTGGGCGGAGAATACGGCGGCGCCGCCACCTACGTCGCCGAGCACGCCCCCGACGGCAAGCGCGGCTTCTACACCTCCTTCATCCAGATCACCGCCACCGTGGGCCTGCTGCTCAGCCTGGCGGTGATCCTGGGCGTCCGCTTCAGCATCGGCGAAGAGGCCTTCGTCGCATGGGGCTGGCGCATCCCCTTCCTGGTCTCGATCCTGCTGCTGGGCGTGTCCCTGTGGATTCGCCTGAAGCTGTCGGAAAGCCCGGCGTTCAAGCGCATGAAGGCCGAGGGCAAGGGGTCGACCACCCCGCTGAAGGACAGCTTCATGAAGTGGCCGAACCTGAAGCTGGTGCTGATCGCCCTGTTCGGCCTGGCGGCCGGTCAGGCCGTGGTCTGGTACACTGGTCAGTTCTACGCCCTGTTCTTCCTGGAGAAGACGCTGAGGGTCGATCCGACCCTGGCCAACATCATGATCGCCGCCGCCCTGGCGCTGGCGACGCCCTTCTTCATCATCTTCGGCTGGCTGTCGGACAAGATCGGCCGCAAGCCCATCATCATGGCGGGCTGTCTGCTGGCCGCCGTGACCTACTTCCCGCTGTTCGGGGCCCTGACGGAGGCGGCCAACCCGCGCCTGGCCGCTGCGGCGGCCTCGTCGCCGGTGACCGTCATCGCCGACCCGGCCGACTGCCACTTCCAGTTCGACCCCGTCGGCAAGACCGTCTTCAACAGCTCGTGCGACGTCGCCAAGACCCATCTGGCCAAGGCGGGCGTCACCTACGTCAATGAGGCCGCTCCCGCCGGAGCCGTCGCCCAGGTGCGCATCGGCGACCAAGTGGTCGACAGCTTCAACGGCAAGACCATGCCCAAGGCCGAGTTCGACGCGCAGAAGAAGACCTGGGACGCCGGCCTGACCGCCGCCCTGACCGAGGCCGGCTACCCTGCCAAGGCCGACAGCGAACTGGTCAACAAGCCGCTGGTGATCGGCATCCTGTTCCTGCTGGTGCTGTATGTGACCATGGTCTACGGCCCGATCGCCGCCGCCTTGGTCGAGATGTTCCCGACCAAGGTGCGCTACACCTCCATGTCCCTGCCCTATCACATCGGCAACGGCTGGTTCGGCGGCTTCCTGCCGACCACGGCCTTCGCCATGGTCGCCGCCACCGGCAATATCTACTACGGCCTCTGGTATCCCATCGCGATTGCCGTGCTGACCCTGATCGTCGGCGTCCTCTTCGTGAAGGAAGGCAAGGACGTGAACATCCACGACTAAGGCTCCTGATGCTCTCCCTCCCCTTTATGGGGAGGGGGCTGAGCCCGACAGGGCGAAGCCGGGTGGGGGCGGCCAGGCTATCCACGCGCCGAGGCCAGGTTCGCGTCGAGACCAAGATCGCCACGCCCTCCCCACCCGGTCTCCGCTTCGCTTCGACCACCCTCCCCATGAAGGGGAGGGAAAAGGTCGCGAACTTTTCGCCAACCTGCGGGTGGTCCGGCTTCGGCCTGGCCGCCCTCTTTTTCACTTGCCCGCGTGATCGCGCCCGGCCCAGATGACGTCCATGTTCAGCCTCGCCACCCTGGCCCTGACGGCCTTCTACATGGCCGCCCTGTTCGGTATCGCCTGGTGGTACGAGCGGCCGCAGATCAAGGCGCGGCGCGGCATGTTGGGACCCTCGCTCTATGCCCTGTCGCTGGCCATATACTGCACGTCGTGGACCTATTACGGCGCGGTGGGCACGGCGGCGCGCGACGGGTGGGAGTATCTGCCCATCTACGCCGGGCCGATCCTGGGGCTGACCCTGCTGCTGCCGCTGTGGCGGCGCATCGCCTCGGCCGCCCGCCGCGAGAACGTCGGCTCGATGGCCGACTTCATCTCGTCCCGCTACGGCAAGAGCCCGGCGCTCGGCGCGGCGGTGGCCGGCGTCGCCATCCTCGGCTCGGTCCCCTACATCGCGCTGCAGCTCAAGTCCCTGTCGATGGCGGGCGAGATGATCACGGTCGGCACCCCCGTCGCCGGGTCCGAGAGCCTGACCGTCCTGGTCATGGCGGCGGTCCTGGCCGGGTTCGCCATCCTGTTCGGCGCACGAAGGCCCGACCTGACCGAGCACAACCGCGGCCTGATCCAGGCCATCGGCATCGAGTCCATCGTCAAGCTGGCCGCCCTGCTGGCCGTCGCCGTTTTCGCCGTGATCCTGCTGGCCGCCTCGCCGTCGCGACAGGCCGTGACCGACAGCCTGGGCCAATTGGGAACGTGGCCGCACATCGACGCCCGCTTCATGGCCATCACCCTGGTGGCGACCCTGGCCATCTTCTGCCTGCCGCGTCAGTTCCACGTCGCCTTCGTCGAGGGCGGCGATCCGGCCCAGGTGCGCCGCGCGCGCTGGATCTTCCCGCTTTATCTGATCCTGACCACCCTGGCCGTCCTGCCGCTGGTGGCGGCGGGCGGGCTGTTCACGCCCCAGACCAATCCTGACCTGCTGGTGCTGGCCCTGCCGCTGGGCGAGCGACAGAGCCTGCTGACCGCCGTGGTCTTCGTCGGCGGCTTCTCGGCCGCCACCGCCATGGTCATCGTCGAGGCCGTGGCCCTGTCGGCCATGGTGTCCAACAACCTGGTCCTGCCGTTGATGGGCGCCGGCCGGCGGCGCGGCGCGGCCCCTCCGGACATGGCGCGCGCCCTGCTGAACATCCGTCGCCTGGCCATCGTCGGCCTGCTGCTGCTGGCCTGGCTCTATTATCTGGCGATGGACCGGAGCAGCGGTCTGGCCGCCATCGGCCTGGTGTCCTTCGCCGCCCTGGCCCAGTTGGCGCCGTCGCTGTTCGGGGCGGTGCTGTGGCGCGGCGGGCGGGCCAGCGGCGCCCTGGCCGGGCTGGGGGCGGGGATGGCGGTCTGGGCCATCATGCTGGCCGCGCCGCAGCTGGCGCCCGGCTTCGGCCTGAACGTCCCCGCCATGCTGGAGCTGGAAGACCCGTTCGCGGCAGGCGTCTTCCTCAGCCTGGCGCTGAACCTGAGCGTCTTCGTCCTGGTGTCGCGGGCGCGGCCGCCTCGACTGATCGATCGGGTCCAGGCCCGCGCCTTCGTCGACCGGCTCGGCCCGGACTGGATGGAGGGACGCGGCGGCTCGGCCGGGGCCTCGGTCGGCGACCTGCGCGCCCTGGTCGCCCGCTTCATCGGCGACGAGCGGGCCGAGCGCGCCTTCGCCGCCTGGGCGCGCGAAACCGATGTCAGGCTCAAGGACGCCGACCCGGCCGACGCGACGCTGGCCCGCGCGGCCGAGCGGATGCTGGCGGGGGCCGTCGGCGCCGCCGCCGCCCGCCGCGTCCTGGCTGCGGCGCTGGCCGCCGGAGGCCGCGCGCCCGAAGACGTGGTGCGGATGCTCGACGAGGCGTCACAGGCCGTCCAGTTCAACCGCGACCTGCTGCAGACCACGCTGGACAACATCGATCAGGGCGTCAGCGTGGTGGACGAGGACCTGCGCCTGACCGCCTGGAACCGTCGCTATGTCGAGATGTTCGACCTGCCCGCCGGCTTCGTCCACGTCGGCCTGCCCATCGCCGCCGTCTATCGCCTGAACGCCGAGCGCGGCGAGGCGGGCGTGCCCGATCATGAAATCGACAGTTGGGTCGAGCGGCGGCTGGAGGCCCTGGCCCGCCGCATCCCCCACGACCATGAGCGCGAACAGCCCGACGGCCGCATCCTGCGCTCGTCCGGGGCGCCCATTCCCGGCGGCGGCTACGCCACCAGCTACACCGACATCACCGCCCTACGCCGCGCCGCGCGCGAGTTGGAGGAGGCCAACGAACGGCTGGAGGCCCGCGTCGCCGACCGCACCGAACGGCTGGAGGAGGCCCGCCGCACGGCCGAGGACGCCACCGCCTCCAAGACCCGCTTCCTGGCCGCCGCCAGCCACGACCTGCTGCAGCCGCTGCACGCCGCCCGCCTGTTCATCGCCGCCCTGAGGGAAGACGCCGATCTGGCCGGATCGCCCGCGCGCGGCCTGGCGACCAACGCCGACCGCGCCATCGACAGCGCCCATCGCCTGCTGACCGCCCTGCTGAACCTGTCCAAGCTGGAGGCGGGCGGGGTCCAGCCCGCCGTGGCGCCGCTGGCCCTGGGCGGTCTGTTCGACGAACTGGCGCGCGAGTTCACGCCCCTGGCCCACGCCAAGGGCCTGACCCTGACGGCGGCGCCTTCCAGCCTGTGGATCGCCTCGGACCGCGACCTGCTGCGCTCCATGCTGCAGAACCTGATCGCCAACGCCATCCGCTACACCGACCGAGGCCAGGTGCTGATCGGCGCCCGGCGCGACGGCGAGCGGGTGCAGATCCTGGTCTGCGACACCGGGCGCGGCATCGCCGAGGCTGACCGGCAAGCCGTCTTCGGCGAGTTCGTCCGCCTGCCCGGCGCGCCGGTGGACGAGCCGGGCGCCGGCCTGGGTCTGGCCATCGTCCAGAAGCTGTCGGACCTGCTGGGCCACCCTCTTTCGCTGGCCTCGCACGTCAGGCGCGGCACGACCTTCCGCGTCGCCGTCCCCCGCGCCGCCGCCCGACCCGAGCCCGAGATCGTGGTCGATGATCGCCGCCTGCCGCTGGCGGGCCTGCGGGTGCTGTGCGTGGACAACGAACCCGCCATCCTCGACGCCCTGACGGCCCTGCTCGACCGCTGGGGCGCGCAGGCCGTGACCGCCCGTTCAGTCGCCGAAGCGCGCACGGCCGTCGGCCCGTTCGACGCGGCCCTGGTCGACCTTCACCTGGGCGACGACGAGCCGGACGGATTGACCGCCGTGGATGAGCTGCGCGCGCAGGGGGTTAGGCGCATCGCCCTGGTCACCGCCGACACCCGCGACGGGTTGAAGGAGAAGGCGGCGGCGGCCGGCGCCGTGCTGCTGCCGAAACCGGTCAAACCGGCGGCGCTGAAGGCGTTTCTGAGGAGCTGACCCTTCTCCCACAAGGGGAGAAGGATTCAGAGATCCAGCGACTGCGCCAGGATCACCGCTTGCGTCCGGTTCTGCACGCCCAGCTTGCGAAAGACGCTCGTCAGGTGCGCCTTGATCGTCGCCTCGGTGACGCCCAGATCGAAGGCGATCTGCTTGTTCAGCCGCCCGACCTTCAGCCCCTCCAGAATCCGCAGCTGCGACGGCGTCAGACTGGCGATGCGGGCTTGCAGGTCGGCCTCTTCCTCGCTCGCCGCCTCAACCTCGGGCGCCCAGGTCTCGCCTTCGAGAATGGCCCGGATCGCCTCGACCATTTCGGGCAGGGCGGCCGATTTGGGGATGAAGCCCGCCGCCCCCAGCGCCAGGGCCCGGCGGATGGTCGGCGCCTCCTCGCTGGCCGAGACCACGGCGACCGGCACGGCCGGATGATCGGCGCGGATCAGGGTCAGGCCCGTCATGCCGTCCACGTCCGACAGCTTCAGGTCCAGCAGCAGCAGGTCCGTCGGCGCCGCGCCCAGCGCGGCCTGCGCCTCGGCCAGGCTGGCGCATTCGACGATCTGCGCGCCTTCGGACGCCTTTTCGACGGCCGAGGTCAGGGCCGCACGAAACAGGGGGTGGTCGTCGGCGACGACGATGCGGTCCATGGACGTCCTTCCCGCGCGCGGTTCTTGTTCATCGGCCGCGTCGCGACGACACCATGCCGCGCCTCGACTTTGGTCGAAACTAGACGAATGGCTAATGGCCGCAAACCCTGACCGAGCGGAATGCTGCCGTCCTGAGGCCTGCGACAGACAGGCCCGGAACAACGGTCTGGGAGGACCTCGCATGGGAAGCTGCCGTCTGTTCGGCGGCGCGGCTGCGGCCGCGTTGCTGCTTGTCCCCGGCGCCGCACTGGCTCAAGAGGCCAGCGCCGCCCTGGAAGCCCGCATCGCCCAGCTCGAAGCCGAGCTGAACAGCCTGAAGTCCGAAGTCGCCGCCTCTCGCACCCAGCAGGCGTCGCAGGCCCAGGACATCATCCGTCTGGAGACGCGTCCGGCGCCGGCGCCTGTCTCCGCGCCGGCGACGCCTTCGGACGGCTTCCGCATCGGCGACCACACGGTGAAGTTCGGCGGCTTCATCAAGACCGACTTCACGGCGTCGAAATATTCCGGCGGCGATCCCGCCAACGGCGATCCCTTGCGCGACTATCACCTGCCCGGCTCCATCCCCGTCGGCGGCGACAGCGAGGATGTCGCGACAGACTTCAACGCCCGCCAGACCCGTTTCTGGCTGACCACGGACGGCGAGGTCGGCGGCCACAAGGTCGGCACGCGGCTGGAGATGGACTTCCAGACCCTGCCCGGCTCGGGCGACCAGCGCACGACCAGCGGCTCGAACCCCGCCCTGCGCCGCGCCTTCGTCACCATCGACAACTGGCTGATCGGCCAGGAGTGGACCAACTTCCAGAACACCGCCGTCCTGCCGGAATCGGCGGACTTCGTCGGCGCGGCCGAGGGCACGGTCTTCGCCCGTCAGGCCCAGGTCCGCTACACGCGCGGTCCCTTCTCCATCGCGCTGGAGAACCCCGAGACCACCGTCACCCCCTTCGGCGGCGGCGCGCGGATCATCGCCGACGACAACAGCCTGCCCGACCTGACCGCCCGCTACGTGCTGAGCCGTCCGTGGGGCGCCGTCCAGTTGTCCGGCCTGGTGCGTCAGCTGAAGTATCAGAACCCGGCGACCGACATCGATTCGACCGCCACAGGCTGGGGCCTGTCGGCCTCGGCGCTATTCAAGGTCGGGGCGCAGGACGACATCCGCCTGATGCTGACCGGCGGCGAAGGCATCGGCCGCTATGTCGGGCTGAACTTCTCCAACGACGCCGTGCTGGACGCCTCGGGCGAGTTGGAGGCCATCGGCGTGATCGCAGGCTTCGCCGCCTATCGCCACGTCTGGGCGCCGGGCTGGCGCTCCAGCCTGATCTGGTCCACGCAGAAGGTCGACAACGACGTCGCCCTGACCGGCGCGGCCGCCAACCGCTCGGCCCAGAGCCTTCACGCCAATCTGATCTGGTCGCCGGTTGCGGCGTTTGATGTCGGCGCCGAGGTGATGTTCGCTGATCGCAAGCTGGAGTCAGGGCTGGACGGCGACATGACCCGTCTGATCCTGTTCGCCAAATACGGCTTCTAAGGCCGAAGAAGAAAAAGACCCTGGAGGAAAATCGCGTGTCTGATCCGGAAATCTATCCCGTCCCCGCCGAACTGGCCGCCCGCGCCCACATGGACCGCGCCGGCTATGAAGCGGCCCGGATTCAGGCGCGAGAGACCCCTGACGCCTTCTGGGCTACGCAGGCCGAGCGGCTGGACTGGATGACCTTTCCGACCAAGATCAAGGACGTCTCCTTCAAGAAGGAAGACTTCCGCATCCGCTGGTTCGAGGACGGGGTGCTGAACGCCTCGGTCAACTGCATCGACCGCCACCTGCCCGCCCGCCGGGACGAGGTCGCCATCATCTGGGAAGGCGACGAGCCGACCGACAGCGAAGCCGTCACCTTCGGCCAGCTTCACGACCGCGTCTGCCGCCTGGCCAATGTGTTGAAGGCCAACGGCGTCAAGAAGGGCGACCGCGTCACCATCTATCTGCCGATGATCCCCGAAGCGGCCTACGCCATGCTGGCCTGCGCCCGCATCGGCGCCGTGCATTCGGTCATCTTCGGCGGCTTCTCGCCCGACAGCATCGCCGGACGGATCGAGGACTGCGAATCCACCCTCGTCATCACCGCCGACGAGGGCTGCCGCGCCGGCAAGCGCGTGCCGTTGAAGGCCAATGTCGACAAGGCGCTGGAAAAGGTCGCGGGCGTGAAGACGGTCGTGGTCCTGCGCCACACCGGCGCCGAGGTTCCCTTCGTCGCGGGCCGCGACCTGGACTGGGGCGCTGAGGTCGAGAAGGCCTCGCCCGACTGCGCGCCCGAGCCGATGAACGCCGAAGACCCGCTGTTCATCCTCTACACCTCCGGCTCGACCGGAAAGCCCAAGGGCGTGCTGCACACCACCGGCGGCTATCTGTTCTGGGCCAGCTATACCCATGAACTGGTGTTCGACTACCGCCCCGGCGAGGTCTTCTGGTGCACCGCCGACGTGGGCTGGGTCACGGGCCACACCTATGTCGTCTACGGCGCCCTGGCCAATGCGGCGACCAGCCTGATGTTCGAGGGCGTGCCCAACTATCCGAGCGTCAGCCGCTTCTGGGAAGTCATAGACAAGCATCAGGTTGAGATCTTCTACACCGCCCCCACGGCCCTGCGCGCCCTGATGCGCGACGGCGACGCCCCGGTGAAGGCGTCCAGCCGCAAGTCCCTGCGCCTGTTGGGCACGGTCGGCGAGCCGATCAACCCCGAGGCCTGGCGCTGGTATCATGAGGTGGTCGGCGAGGGCCGCCTGCCCATCGTCGACACCTGGTGGCAGACCGAGACGGGCGGAGCCCTGATCTCGCCCCTGCCCGGCGCCACGGACCTGAAGCCCGGCTCGGCGACCAGGCCCCTGCCCGGCGTCGAGTTGCAGATCGTCGACGCCGACGGCGCGGTTCTGGAGGGCGCGACCGAGGGCAATCTGTGCATCACCGACTCCTGGCCGGGCCAGATGCGCACCGTCTATGGCGACGACCAACGCTTCTTCGAGACCTATTTCTCAACCTATCCGGGCAAGTATTTCACCGGCGACGGCTGCCGCCGCGACGAGGACGGCTATTACTGGATCACCGGCCGGGTCGATGACGTCATCAACGTCTCGGGCCACCGCATGGGCACCGCTGAGGTCGAGAGCGCGCTGGTCCTGCACGACGACGTGGCCGAGGCCGCCGTGGTCGGCTTCCCCCACGACATCAAGGGTCAGGGCATCTACGCCTATGTCACCCTGAACAAGGGGGTCGAGGCCACCGAAGACCTGCGCAAGGCCCTGGTCGCCCAGGTCCGCGAGGAGATCGGCCCCATCGCCGCCCCCGACGTGATTCAATGGGCGCCGGGCCTGCCCAAGACCCGCTCGGGCAAGATCATGCGGCGCATCCTGCGCAAGATCGCCGAGAACGAACTGGGCGCCCTGGGCGACACCTCGACGCTGGCCGATCCGTCGGTGGTGGACGATCTGGTGAAGAACCGGGCGGCGTAGACATCCAAATCCGCTCATCCCGGCGGACGCCGGGGTGAGCGGTACATCATTCGGCTCCCCCCGAAGAGGCGGTCCCGGACGGCGCAAGCTGGACGGGGCCGCCCGCCTCGGCTTCAGTGCCGGTCATGAGCGGAACCCTCGACGGCCTGACCATCATCGAAATCGGCGGCATCGGCCCCGGCCCCTTCTGCGGCATGATGCTGGCCGATCATGGGGCCGAGGTGGTGCTGGTCCACCGCCCCGGCGCCGCGCCCGACCTGCGCGATCCTCTGAACCGCAGCCGCGCCCGTCTGGTCGAGGCCGACCTGAAGACGCCCGAGGGCGCCGCCCTGATCCGCGATCTGGCCCGCGCCGCCGATGGCCTGATCGAGGGCTTCCGCCCCGGCGTGATGGAGCGTCTTGGCCTCGGCCCCGACGTGCTGCTGGCCGACAATCCGCGCCTGGTCTACGGCCGCATGACCGGCTGGGGTCAGGACGGACCGTTGGCCCCGGCGCCGGGTCACGACATCGACTACATCGCCGTCTCGGGCGCGCTGCACGCCTTCGGCCGGGCGGGCGAGAAGCCGACCCCGCCGATCAACATGGTCGGCGACTTCGGCGGCGGCGGCATGCTGCTGGCCTTCGGCATGGTCGCCGGTCTGCTCAAGGCCCAGCGCACCGGGCGCGGCGACGTCATCGACTGCGCCATGACCGACGGCTCCGCCCTGCTGATGAGCATGATCTGGGGCTTCCGCCAGAACCTGCCCGCGCCCCTGCCGCCCAGCCTCGCCTGGCGCGACGAGCGCGGCGTCAACCTGCTCGACACCGGCGCGCCGTTTTATGAGGTCTATGAGACGCTGGACGGCAAATACGTCGCCGTCGGCGCCATCGAACCGGCCTTCTACATCGCCTTGATGCGGCTGACGGGACTGGGGAACGACCCCGACTTCGCCATGCCGTTCGACCCAGACCAATGGCCAAGGCTGAAGGACAAACTGGCCGCCGTCTTCCGCACCCGCACCCGCGACGACTGGTGCAACGACCCCGACGCCCAAGCCGCCTGCGTCGCCCCCGTCCTGTCCATGACCGAGGCCCCCGACCACCCGCACAACCGCGCCCGCGAGGCCTTCGTCACCGCGCAGGGCGTGATGCAGCCCGCGCCTGCGCCCCGGTTCCGAAACAGTCCGGCAAAGCAGCCCATATAATCCCGCTCACCCCGGCGGACGCCGGGGCCCAGTGCTTTGGCCCCACCCGCGCGGCATGAACAACCAGGCCTCGCGCGCGCTGCTCTTACTAGGTCGCGGCGTCCGCCGGGATGAGCGGAGGTAAGGTCACCCCCCGTCCGTCCACACCGTCTTGTAGAGGTCGAACCGCCGATCACGCAGGTTCCGCACCGTCCCCTGCGCCTTGGCCCATGCGAGGTCGGACAGGTCGAGGTCCGCCACCGTCACCGTCTCGACGTTCTCGCTGGCCTCGGCCGCCACCCCGTCGCGCGCGAACGGAAAGTCGCACGGCGTCAGGATGCACGACTGCGCATACTGGATGTCCATGTTCTCGACGTTGGGCAGGTTGCCGACATTGCCCGACAGGACGACGTAGCACTGGTTCTCGATGGCCCGCGCCTGCGAGCAATAGCGCACCCGCAGATACCCCTGCCGGTTGTCGGTGCAGAAGGGCGTGAACAGGATGCGCGCCCCCTCGTCCGCCAGACGCCGCGCCAGTTCCGGGAACTCGGAATCATAGCAGATCATCACCCCGATCGGCCCGCAGTCGGTCGGGATGGCGTGGACCCGGTCGCCGCCCTTGATGTTCCACCAGTGGCGCTCGTTCGGGGTCGGGTGGATCTTCTCCTGCTCATGCACCGAGCCGTCGCGCAGGAAGACATAGGCGACATTCTGGATCTCACCGTCCTCGGTCCGCGTCGGGTGCGAGCCGCCGATGATGTTGACGTTGTAGCCGACCGCCAGTTCACGCATCGCCTCGACGAAGCGCGGCGTGTAGCGGGTCAGGGCCTCGATCGATTCCGCAGGCGTCAGCTTCTTCGTCTCCAGCGACAGCAGCTGAAGCGTG
>Ga0308157_10006338_pt1 | contig 14217 bp, 12 predicted proteins | sample PhyBR1_FD_201035 | JGI IMG/M metagenome (GOLD analysis project Ga0308157, IMG submission 201035) | Phyllosphere microbial communities from UC Gill Tract Community Farm, Albany, California, United States - DLSLB.R1 | ecosystem: Host-associated > Plants > Phyllosphere > Unclassified | place: USA...
GGCAGCTGCGAACTGTACTCCCAGGACTCTCCGTCGTTGTTCGCCCACGTCCAATCGAGTGTGGCCAGGGTCCGACCGTCGGCCTCGGTGATGTCGTCGACGGTGACCGACCGCAGGTCGACCTTCGTGCCCAATGCCTTCGTGACGCGGTCGAACAGGCCCTGGGCGAGGTCCTTCTCATGCCAGATGTCCGAGCTCAGCTGCTCTTCGGCGAGGTCGTGGGCGGCCGCCTCGGCGGCGGAGGACTTCGTCATCGGCAGCCGGAAGAGAGCGAAGACTCCGGCTCCGGCGAGCAGCACGAGGACGAGGGCGACGGCCAGCCAGACCCGGGACTTCTTCGACATGGAACCATCCTCTACCGGGGTTCGCCCGATGTCCATTGCCCTGCGGCGAGACCGGCGCAACGTCGGCCCCACGACCGATTGTTGGGGCGATCCACGGCGGTTTCGGCGTTCAGAACGCCGTGGATCGACCCAACAGTGCTTGCGGCGTCGGTCACGGGCGCGGTGACAGAGCGATCAGCTCGCGGCGTCGGTTACGGTCGGCTGCTCGCGCACGTAATCCGCGGTCAGCCTGCGTCGGGGACGACGGTGTATTCGAGGACGGGACGACCGGCCGAACCGTATCGGGGACGGCGTTCGAGCATGCCGGCGTCGGCCATGGATTCGAGGTAGCGGCGAGCGGTGACTCGGGAGACCCCGAGCCCTTCGGCCAGCTCTGCTGCGGACTGGCCGGGATTCTCATCGAGCAGGCTCTTCACCTCGGCTTGGACCGCATCGGGCACTCCCTTCGCGGTCGCCGCCACGGTGTGCGTGCGCAGGGCCGAGATCGCTTTGTCGACCTCGGTCTGGGTGACCTCGCCGTCGTTCGAATCCCCGCCGAGGCGGTTGCGGAAGGACGAATACGCCTCGAGTTTGGATTTGAAGACGGGGAAGGTGAAGGGCTTGATGATGTACTGGGCGACGCCGTAGGACAGAGCCTCCTGCACGATCTGCATATCCCTGGCAGCGGTGACCGCGATGATGTCGACGTCGACGCGTTGGCCGCGGATAGCGCGGCAGACCTGCAGCCCGTGCCCGTCGGGCAGGTTCATATCGAGGAGGACGAGATGGACGCCGGAGGGATCGAGGCCGTAGATCTGGCCTGTGAGAGCAGCCATCGCCTGAGTGGCATTCTTCGCCACTCCGGCGACGTGATAGCCGTCGATGCGGTCGATGTACTTCGCGTGAGCACGGGCGGCGACCACCTCATCCTCGACGACGAGCACACCGATGCTCGATTCAGGCGCAGTTGTGTCCGACATGCCGCCAGTCTATCTTCACCCGTTTGACAGCGTCCCGGATCGTGTTGCAGTCCCGTCACATCCGGTTCCGGTCCACCTGGGCGGTGCCGGCATCACCGGCGATCACCCGCCCCTATCCGCCCCGCCCCTATCCGACCTGCCCGTCGCCGGACTGTCCGGAACCCGACCTGCCTGCCGCGGTCTGACCCGCCCCGATCTGACCCACATTCCCCGGGTCGGGCAGCCACACCGTGAGCACTGCGCCCTTGAATCGGTCGCAGTCCTCCCCGTGGCCCTGCACGTCGACGGCTCCCCCGAGGCGGCGGATCGCCTGCACGACCAGGGACAGCCCGACCCCGCGGGTGCCCGTCTGCTGGCGACCCTGTCCCTGGTCGGTCTCGACGCCATCGTGCTTCGTCGACCAGCCGCGCTCGAAGATCGCGTCGAGGTATTCCTCGTCGATTCCCGGGCCGTCATCGCTGACCTCGATCGTGAATCCGCCGGGACCGCCGGAGCCGGAGAGTTCGACATGGACTCTCTTGTCCTCGGGCAGTACGTCCTGCCTGCTCAGGGCGTCGAAGGCATTGTCGACGAGGTTGCCGAGGATCGTTGCGAGGTCGCGATCGTCCCCGCCGAGGTTGCCCGTGAGGTCCGCGGTGTCCACCGTCATCTCGATGCCCGCCTCGGCGGCTTGGGCGATCTTCGACAGCAGCAGCGCCGAGAGGACAGGATGGTCGAAGGTCATCGACCCGTCACCGTTGACCCGGTTGAGATCGTCGATGTCCTTGGCCGCGAAGTCGATGGCCTCATCGACGTGCCCGGTCTCGAGCAGGGACACGACCATGTGCAGCCGGTTCGCGTATTCATGGGTCTGCGCGCGAAGGGAATCGGAGAAGGAGCGCACGGAGACGAGTTCGCCGGAGAGCTCGGCCAGCTCCGTGTGATCGCGCATGGTCACGACCCACGTGTCGCTGGCCGCCTCGGTGGGCTGCTGATTGACGACGAGGACACGGTCGTCGGTGTAGTGGATCTCGTCACGAGCCCACCGTCCGGAAGCGAGCAGATCGTGCAGCGCCTCGGGCAGGTCGAGTTCGCGCAGCGGCATCTCCTCCGCCGAGGTGGGGCCCGAGTCCGCATCGTCGCCGGCGGGCGGCATGCCCAGCAGTTCCCGGGCCTCGGTGTTGATGAGCACGATCCCGCGGGCTCGATCGACGAGCAGCAGTCCTTCGGAGACGGCCGTGAGCACGGAGGAGTAGAAGTCGAGCATGCTGCGCAGCTCGTCGGCACCGTAGTCACCGGTGACCCTGCGCAGTCCCCGCGATGTCACCCAGGACGAACCGATGCCGAGGACGAGGGTGAGGACGGCGATGCCGATGAGCCATTTGCCCTGCGCCAGGAAGCCTTCGCGGACCGAATCTGCGGAGCTGCCGACGATGACGGCGCCGACCACGGTGTCCGATCTCAGTCCGTCGACGCCGACGTGCTCGGCGTAGACGGGGGTGACGACGTACATGGTGCCGTCGGCCGGGCCGCCGTCGTTGATGAAGCGCACGGTCGACCTGCCATTCTGCAGGGCCTGTCCGTCGACGGCCTGGGCCAGCTGGTCGATGGAGTCCTCGGGGATCTTCCCGGAATCCGCCGAGGCGGTCTTCGCTTCCAGCGCCTGCTGGCGTCCGGGTGAGCCCAGGGTCGGCGGCGTGAGGAGGAAGTCGATGGGTACGACCGCGGCGATGTCGAAGCCGTATTGGCTGATGACGTTGTCCAGCAGCGTCTGAACGTCGTCGCGGGATTCGGAATCGAGGTAGTCGTCCTGGCCGACGTCACCGGTTCCGACGAGGCCCAGTGACATCGAGATGTTGTCCGCGGCCGACCGCAGCAGGTCCTGTTCGCGCTTCGTGTTGAGTTGGGAGAGCTGAAGGTAGAGCAGACTCGTCGTGAGCACCATGATGCCCACGAGCATGATCGAGTTCGCGAACATGATCCGCCCGGCCGCGGAGAGGCGGACCCACCGACTCAGGCGACCCACCGGTCCGGCGGGCCCCTTCGACAGCACGGTGCGCTTCTTCTTCGGCATGGAATCCATTGTGCCACCCGCCCAGCCGCCGTCTGCCTGATCGGGCCGGCAGCTCATTCGGCGGGTTCAGAGGGCCGGCTGGGTCAGTCCGCCTAGTCAGTCAGCCGCGCCATTCCGGCCGGTCAGCCTGCCGGGTTCAGAGGGCCAGACTGATGGGCCCGGCGGGAACCGCGGAGCACACGAGCACCTCGTCGCTCTCGACGCGGGCGGCGGGTTCGATCGGATAGAGCACGGACCCGGCGGCCAGGGACACCGAACAGGTTCCGCAGGATCCGCCTCGGCAGGAGCTCGGCGAGCGGAATCCGCGCGCTTCCAAGGATTCGAGCAGGGTGCCTTCCTGCGGCTGCCAGACGAAGCTCGTGCCCGATTCCTCCAGTGTCACCTCGGCGGGCGAGCATGCGGCGATAGCCTCGCTCATTCCCGTGTTCGGAGAGGCGAAGGTCTCCTGGTGGACGGCGGGAACGCCGGCCTCGTCAGCAGCGGCGAGTACGGCCGCCGTGAAGTCGCGGGGTCCGCAGACCATGACGTTGTCACAGCCGGCCACCCAATCCACGAGCTCCCGGTGGCCGGGTCGACCGGCCGTCGCGGTGTCGCGGTGATGGGTCTCAACGGGCACGGCACCCGAGTGGGCACGGTCCTGCAGCCGGTTCCACAGGCAGGCGGTGCGGTGATCGCGGTCGACGTGGACGAGGCGGATCCGGTCGGTGGCGGGAAGGTCGGCCAGGCCATCGCTGCGCAGCAGTCCGAGGCTCGGGGTGATGCCGATTCCCGCGGTGATCAGAGCCGTTGTGCCGCCGAAGACGCGGGAGGCGGTCATGGTTCCGTGCGGGCCGGAGGTGAGGATCCGCTGCCCCTCGTCCAGCGACGCCACGGCGCGGGAGCCCTTGCCTTGGGTGCGCACGGCGATGCGGACGATGTCGCCGTCGACGTCGGTGATCGTATAGGTTCGCCAGAACGGTGCGCCGAGGTCGAGATGGACGCGCAGGTTCGTGCCCGGCTCGTCGAATTCGCGGATCCAGCCGAGGTCGTCGCGCAGGGCCACCTCGACGATGTCGTTGCAGATCTGCCGGCGGCCGACGACGGTCATGAACCGCGGAGTTCGTGCGACCTTGACCAGTTCCCGCGGGGCCGGGCCTTCGACCGTGATCTCGTCGCCGGCCGCGACATCGCCGGTCTCGAGGATCTGCCCGTAGATTCCGCAGTGCAGATGGCCGCAGGCGGAGTTGAGCAGACGTGGGACGTTGACGTCGACCTCGGTGGTCGTCGGGTTGACGGTCGTCGCCGGGCAGCGTTCGATTGTCGAACGGATCGCCAGGCGCACGCCGCCGAGGCGGATGATCGAACCGATGAGCGCGAACTCCTCGAACGGGGCGAGTCCGTCGACGAGGATGTTGCCGCGGAACCGCAGCGGGTCGAGCTCGGCTGTGGGAGTGACCGGGTCATCCGTGTCCGCCGGGTCGACCGCCGTACGACCGGCAGCTTCCGCGCTCAACCCGAGGGCCGCGCGGCCCTCGTCGGTATCGGCGATCGCGGCGACCGTGGCGGGGTTGATGAGCGAGATTCCCGAGCGCTGCGAGTCGAACATCCCCTGATCGGCGACGGCCAGGCAGCGCGGGAATGTACCCTGAGGGGGTATCCGCTCGGAGAGGAACATCGCCGAGGCGGCCCTGCCCTCTTCGTCATCAGTGGAGAAAGTCGTCGACTCTCCCGTCGGGGCCGTGAGGGTCACGGTCGCGGGAATATCGTCGACCGCCTCGGCGGTGGCACTCCGGCCACCCGGTTCAGGCGCGGTTGCGGATTCGGCGCCGACCGCCTCGGGGAGGGTCGTTGCGACCTGCCATTTCTGCAGGTCGGTGTCGTTCTTGAGCACGGTGAAGGCGGAGTACGAGTGCCAGGCGTCGGCGGGGACGTCGAGGCTGCCGTTCGTGAACGCCGCGATCCGGTCGCCGCGGATTCCGCGGTCCTTGACCACTCGGGCCTCGGTGAGCTCCTCGGCGGGGAATCCCTTGACCGGGAACCGGAACAGTCTGGCAGCACGCATAATTCGATTGTAGGAGCCGGAGAACACGTCAGGGTCAGGGTGAGAGCAAACGCACAGCCGCCTCGGCGAGGATCGACCTTGATTTATACCCTATAGGGGTATACGGTGTGAATATGACTGAGCAACATGGATACACCCCGCAGAAGGACGCTCTCGCGCGGAGGATGAAGCGGATCGAAGGTCAGGTCCGCGGAATCGGGAAGATGATCGATGAGGACAAGTACTGCATCGACATCCTCACCCAGGTCTCCGCCGCGACAGCCGCGCTGCACGCGGTCTCCATCAACCTCCTCGAAGAGCACATAGCTCACTGCGTGGTCGACGCCGCCTCATCGGGCGACGACGAAGAAGCGCGGAAGAAGGTCGAGGAGGCATCAGCCGCCATCTCCCGACTCATCAAGAGCTGAGCGGAGGGCCGCGTCCGCCCGATCGGGGTGCGACGACGCCTGAGGCTCTGACATCGGGAAGCACTCACAGCTGATAGGAGAGCACAATGACGACCACCACCATCACCGTTTCGGGAATGACCTGCGGACACTGCGAAGCCGCTGTCAAGGAAGAGCTCGGCGCACTTGCGGGCGTCTCGGACGTCGCGGTTGACCTCAACGCCGGGGGCGATTCCCCGGTCACGATCACCTCGTCGGACGCACTCGACGATGCGGCGATCCGTGCCGCCGTCGATGAGGCCGGCTACGAGGTGAAGTGATGCCTCGCGAGCTCGAGCTCGACATCACGGGCATGACCTGCGCGTCGTGCTCGGCGCGGATCGAGAAGAAGCTCACCCGCCTCGACGGGGTCACGGCGGAGGTCAACCTGCCGCTGGAGACCGCGCATGTGGTCGTCGATTCCGAACTCAGCGACGACGACATCACCGCCGCCGTCGAGAAGGCCGGCTACGGTGCCACGGTGCGCAGCCCCGGCGCGGGCGGTGCCGGTCCGGAGATCGTCGACTACGATCCCCGCCACCTGCGACCGCGCTTCGCAGGCGCCCTCATCCTGGCCGTGCCGATCGTCGCGATCTCGATGGTCATGAGCTGGCACTTCACCGGGTGGCAGTGGATCGTCGCGATCCTCGCCCTGCCGGTCGTCACCTGGGGCGCGTGGCCGTTCCACTCGGCGGCGTACAAGGCTGCCCGCGGTGGATCGACGACAATGGACACCCTGGTCAGCGTCGGCATCACCGTCGCGAGCCTCTACTCGTACTTCACGCTGGGCCGGGCCGTCGCCGACGGTCACGGCTGGGCGATCCCCGCCGAGTACCACGTGTGGTTCGAGGCGGCCGCGGCGATCACGGTGTTCCTGCTCATCGGCAAGCTCACCGAGGACCGGGCGAAGAACCGGGCGACGGCCGCGCTCAAGGCGCTGCTCGACCTCGGCGCGAAGTCCGCGACCGTGCTGCGGGAGGGTGCCGCCGCGAACAGTGGGGCCGCTTCGGGCGGGGCTGCTGCGAATGGCGGCCGTGTCGAAGTGCAGGTGCCGATCGATGAGCTGACCGTCGACGATGTCTTCCTCGTCCGTCCCGGCGAGAAGATCGCCACCGACGGCGAGGTGCTGACCGGTCATTCGGCCATCGACGAGGCGATGCTCACCGGCGAATCCGTGCCGGTCGAGGTCGGCCCCGGAGATTCCGTCACCGGCGCCACGATCAACACCTCCGGTGTGCTCGAGGTCCGTGCCACCCGAGTGGGTGCGGATACGACGCTGGCGGCCATGGCCGATCTCGTCTCTCGTGCGCAGAACGGCAAACCTGCCGTGCAGCGGCTGGCCGATCGGATCTCGGCGGTGTTCGTGCCGATCGTCTTCGGCATCGCCATTCTCACCCTGCTCATCTGGGGCTTCGTCACCGGTGAGTGGGCGGCGGGGCTGCATGCGGCGCTCACCGTGCTCATCATCGCCTGCCCCTGTGCCCTGGGTCTGGCCACGCCGACGGCTCTCGCGGTCTCGTCTGGACGCGGATCCCAGCTGGGCATCCTCGTCTCCGGGCCCGAGGCGCTGGAGTCGACGCGGTCGATCGATACGGTCGTCCTCGACAAGACCGGCACCCTGACCACCGGCGTGATGCGCCTGACCGGAACCGAGCTCTCGCCCGCGGACTTCGATGTCCTGGCCCGATTGGAATCGCGCAGCGAACACCCGATCGCCCGCGCCATCGTCGACGCCGCGCCCGAGATCGTCGGGACGGGTTCAGCGGGAGCCGCCGCGACCGGGACTGTCCCAACTGAGCCGAGCTCGATGGGATCGGCCGAGGATTCGGCCAGGGCCGCCTCGGCGAGGTCGGTCGAAACCGCGACCGGGTCATCGGTCACGGATTTCGAGAACATCGCCGGCGGCGGACTGCGGGCCACGATCGACGGCGCCGAGGTGCTCGCCGGTCGCCCTGATCTGCTCCGGGAACGCGGAATCGCGGTCGACTACCCGACCGATTCGATTCCGCGTGGGGCCACGATCGTCGCACTGGCGATCGACGGTCAGTTCCGCGGGTTGAGCTTCGTCTCCGATGAAGCCAAACCTACGGCCAAGGCGGCGATCGACGAACTGCATTCGCTGGGACTGAGCACCGTGCTCCTGACCGGGGACAATGCCCAAGCCGCCGAGGTGGTCGCCGAGGCTCTCGGGATCACCGAGGTCCGCGCGGATGTCCGCCCGGAAGGCAAGGTCTCCGTGGTCAGCGAACTGCAGGGGCAGGGCCGGGCCGTGGCCATGGTGGGCGACGGGGTCAACGACGCCGCCGCACTGGCCGGTGCCGATCTCGGCATCGCGATGGGGTCGGGCACGGACGCGGCGATGGCGGCTTCGGATGTCACCATGGTCAAGTCCGATCCACAGCAGATCCCGCAGGCGATCCGACTCTCGCGCCGAACCTTGGGGCTCATCAAGGGCAACCTGTTCTGGGCCTTCGCCTACAACACGGCAGCGATCCCGATCGCGGCGTTCGGTCTGCTCGACCCGATGATCGCCGGTGCAGCGATGGCGTTCTCGTCGGTGTTCGTCATCCTCAACAGCCTCCGCCTGCTGCGCTTCAGGTAAGCGCGGCGGGGCGGACCGCGACGGAGCTGCGGCGGGGCCCTCCGGCGACGGAGCTGCGGCGGGCACACGTCGGCCGCACAGCGGTAACCGACAAGCTGCCTCTTCCCGGACTGCGAGCATCCCCCACTGAAAGCGCCATAACACCCTGCAGGAGCAGGGCGTTATGGCGCTTTCGGTGTCTGATGCCTCAGCAGCTGTAGGAAGTGACAGTCACGCGAGGTGGTGCCGCGAGAGGGAAGTCGATGCCGGTGGCGCAGAAGACGAAGACGGCGTCCGGCGTCTCGGCGCAGGACTGGGACGTCTTACCGCATGACCGGGTAGGACTGGTTCTGGTTCTGCGTATCCTTGCGCATCACCCAGTTGAGGTAGCTCGTGAAGCCCGACACCAGCACGAATGCGGCTCCGGCGTAGATGAACGCGTAGCCGAAGGCGCGGCCGTCCTGCCAAGCTCGAGTGACGATGATCGCGAGGACGAGAGTGACGATTCCGCAGACGGCGCCGACTTTGATCGCGTCCTTGTAGGACACCGTGCTGGTGGGCTTGCCGCCTGTGGACTTCTTCTTCGGGGTGTTCGTGGGCGCCATGCCGCTCATTCTACCGGTCCGACCTGAGAGGCGACTCGCCCCGTGCCCGAGATCCCACCGGCACCGAGACGGGCCCCGCCAACCGTCCATCCCAAGCACCGAGGCGGCGCCAAGTCCCCTTGTGGCCGAACTCTGACGCCGGAACCTTGACCGGTGCGGGCGGATCCGACGACGGCGCTGAGCTCCCTGCGCCGATGATCAGGTGGACTACAGGCTCGGAACAGGCAAAAATGAGGGTGTGCCCGTCACTGTCAGACGCGCCTCCGGGGAGGAGCTGCGCTCATTTCACTCCAGCCAGGCCCCGCCTGGCCGTGAATCATGCGCGGATACCTCTGCACCGACGACCACCGCCGCAGGCGTCGCAGCCGTCGACCCCCTCGATATTCCCCGCTCGGCATCCCCCCGTCGCACCGTCCGTACCTTCACCGCACTCATCCTCGCGGTAGTCATGACTTTCACCGTCACAGCATGCGGCCCCGATCGCGGTCTCAAGGTCTCCCCCGAGGGCAACCCCTCCCCCTCTCTCTTCGCCCCCAACACTGAGGCAGCCGGCCAGGCGAACGAACCGTTCTCGCTCGACGAGGTCCGCAAGGCCATCGAATCGTCCTCGGGAATCGCCGTCACCGGCAGCGCCACGGAGACCGCCAAGGTCGTCGCTGACTGCGAGGACTGTCTGAAGTTCGCGTCGCCGTTCCTCAGCGGTGAACAGAAGTTCCAGCTGGTCACGGTGGCCAACCCCAAACAGCGGAATGAGATCATCGCCGGAGCCGTCATCAGCGAACAGAGGGGCGAGCCCCGCCTCGAGCTCATCGCCACAGGCAATCAGCTCAAGGTCAGTCCCGGCAGAAATGGGACACTGGTGGTGCAGGAGGCCATGTTCGCCGACGGGGACAAAGCATGCTGCCCCTCCGGCTGGTCGGTGCAGGTGTTCCGCCTGCACGACGGTAGGTTTGAACCAGGTCAACGCTTCACGCGGCTTAATGGAGAAACGTAATGCACATAGTTCTGGTCGAGGATGACGAGGTCATCCGCGAAACGACGCAGATCGGACTCGAACGCTTCGATTACACGGTCTCGGCCTTTGCCGACGGCCGCGAGGGCTACGAGTTCGTCTCCGCCAACGGCGCCGATGTCCTGCTTCTGGATCTCATGCTGCCGACGATGAACGGCGCGTCCATCTGCCGTGCCGTGCGCGAGCGTTCGACGATCCCGATCATCATCATCTCCGCCCGTTCCGATGCCATCGACATCGTCCAGGCGCTCGAGGCCGGAGCCGACGACTACCTCACCAAACCCTTCGACATGCAGGTGCTCAACGCCCGCATCCGCGCGGTCGTTCGTCGATTCATCACCACCGGCACCGACCGGTTCGGCTATTCCCCCGCCCCCGAGGCGGATGAGCATCACGAAACCGTCATCGGTCCCGGCGGCATGGTCACCGGCGACGGCATCCCCGAGGTCCTCGGCGCCAGCCCCGGAATGGACACCCGGGATCGGCTGCGAGCGCAGCTCGAATCCGATGACACCTACCTCGGTGCCGGTGGGAAATTCACCACCGCCCCCGAGACGGATGACGACGAAGAGGCGATCGGCGGCACCGGGGTTCCACCCCGCCCCAACGGCTCGCCCACTGTGGCCCAGGAACCGTCCGGCTCCGACGGCGGGCTGGGTCCGTTCCGCACACGACTGGGATCCCTCGTCCTCGACACCGGCCGGCTGACCGTCGAGGTCGACGGAGAGGAAGTCCACCTCACCCCGACCGAGCTGCGCGTCCTCCTGCTGCTGACCGAGCAGCCCGAACATGTGTACTCCCGGGAGAAGATCGCGTTCACGGTATGGGGATACGAATGGGCCGGTGACTCCCGCGTCGTCGACGTTCACATCCAGCGCCTGCGGAAGAAGATCGGGGCGAACATGATCGAAACCGTTCGCGGATTCGGTTACCGCTTCGCAGGCTGATCGCATGTCGCTGCGCTGGAAGATCTCTCTGCTCATCGTCGCCTCGGTGATCATCGCCGTGCTGTCGTGCTCGATCGTGTTGCGCCAATCCGCCGCACGAGCCGAGGACGACCGGATGCGTTCGACCGTGACGGAGCAGCTGACGAATGCGACGGCCATCTTCTCCGAAACCGGAGTGCTCACCCTCAATGCCCGCATCGACGATCCGGAGCTGCCCAAGGAAGCGCGCAAGTCCGCGCTCAAGGGCCAGAGTGTGACGATCCGGTCCGAGGTCGACGGTGAGGAGATCGTGTGGGCCGCCGCCCCGATCGAGGTCGGTTCGCACACCCAGGTGATCTCCGTGCGCGCCTCGACGAAGGACAGCCAAGAGCTCATCGGCCGCATCGACCAAGCACTGCTGGTGGGCATGATCGGCTCCGCCCTCGTTGTCGGCGGTGTGGGATCGATCGTCGCCGGCCGCATCTCCCGCAGGCTCACCCTCGGCGCTCAGGCTGCCAGGAAGATCGCCGCCGGGGACACGACGACGCGCATCGCCGATGTCATCGACGAATCCGATCAGGAGGTGTGGGCCTTCGCCACTGCCGTCGATACCGCGGTAGCCCGACTGACCGAACGCATCGACTCCGAGCAGCGCTTCACCGCCGACCTCGCGCACGAGATGCGCACCCCGCTGACCGGTCTGGTCAACGCCGCCAACCTGCTCGAAGAGGATTCCCGCCCGGCCGAACTCGTCAAGGACCGGGTCGTGCGCATGCAGGTCCTCGTCGAAGATCTCCTCGAGGTCTCCCGCCTCGACGCCGGCCGCGCCAACCCGGAGTTCACCCGCGTCGACGTCGATCAGGCGATCCGGTCCCTGCTGGGCACGATGGAAGCCTCGGGTGCCCTCGCCGGTCATCAGATCGACACCCATCTGGCGGCGCTGAATTCGACGCTGGTCACCGATGTCCGCCGTTTCGAGCGCATCGTCTCGAACCTGCTCGTCAACGCGATCAAACACGGTGGAGATCCCATCCGCCTGGAGACGAGCACGCGCAGCATCGTCGTCACCGACTCCGGCTCCGGCTACCCACCGGACATCGTCAACACCGGCCCGACCCGTTTCGTCTCCGCCGGCGGCGGCGGAATGGGCCTCGGTCTCGTCATCGCTCAGGGGCAGGCTCGGCTGCTCGGCATCACGCTGATCTTCAGTAACGACCCCGTAACGGGAGGCGCGCGAACCGAGGTGATCTTCCCTGACGAGGAGGCCCAGGATCGCGCGCTCCGGGAGTACATCGAGAGCCGATCCGAATGATTTCGCCGAGGCGGCCCCTCAACTCCATTCAGGGCGCTGACCTGGTCTGATGCCCGGACTCCGAGGTTTCGCTGGACCCAGCCTGGACAACGGCTGACCGACCGCGAGTGCAACTCGTCACCAAAATATGACAGGTTCTATATATTCCCGTTACACTTTTGTGATGTTGTATTGAAGTCGTCGAAACCTCGGCGGTCTTCGACGAGTCACAGTCACACGGAGAGTTATGTCAGAGTCATCATCGACCACAGAACCAACGGTGCGTCGACGGGATCTGCACAGGCGTCGCTCATCGTCCCCGTTCTCACGCGCACGCACCTCGTCGCGCAGCACCGGGGCACCGAACGCGCCTGCATCCACTGACTCTTCTGCCGAGTCCCTGTCGCCCAGGCGCGCAGCAATGGCCGACGAGGCGCGGGCCGCTCAGGCGTCTCCGCGTCGTGCCGCAATGGCGCGTGAAGCAGCCGCGGTCCCCACGACCTTCGGCTCACCGTCTGCCTCGTCTGCCCGTCGGGTCAGCGCAGGAGCCGCCGAGAGCCGCGGGTCCGATGGTGCGCTGCTCAAGTCCGTGCGAAAGAAGAAAGTGCGGACCGTCTCGACTCTGGCAGCCGTCTCAGTGGCGGGTGCCGCCACTGCCGTGACCATGCTGGTCAACAACCTCAGCGGAGGTGCCGAGGTCAAGACCGACCCGACCGCCGCCGGTGAGCCCGCCGCCATCAATGCTGAGAAGGTCAACGCCGACGTCCCGGAAGTCAAGGGAAGGTCATCGATGGAGATCGGCGTGCCGAGCGCCAAGCAGAAGAAGGTCGAAGCCGCGTCCCGCGCTGTTGAGAAGAGCGCCCTGCCCGGCTGCGATGCGAAGCAGAACTTCGACCAGTCCGCCGGCAACGGCGAACTGCCCGACGAGTGGCTGTGCGACCTCGGCAAGGAAGACCACCGACTCCGCGCCGACGCCGCTGTCTCCTTCGCGAAGATGAATGCCGCGTACAAGAAGGACACCGGCAAGGAGCTCGAGATCACGGACTCCTACCGCGACATGGCCGGACAGCTCTCGGTCGCCGGCCGGAAGCCGGGGCTGGCCGCCAAGCCGGGCACCTCACTGCATGGTTGGGGAATCGCACTCGACCTCGGCGGCGGAGTCGCCAACAAGACCGGAGCCTGGAACTGGCTCGTCGAGCACGGAGACGAATACGGCTGGGAGAACCCCGACTGGGCCAAGGCGAGCATGTACGAGCCGTGGCACTGGGAATACACCCCCGCCCGCGACTCGATTCCCGGCAAGTGATCGATCAGCGGCGCAAGGCTCGTCCGTAACGGCGGCGGTAGATGATCTGAGCGAGCCGGACGAACGGTTCGCCGAGTCTCCAGATGCCCAGCCCCGCCCGCGAGACCGACCTCAGGACGAGGAAGACCCGGTCCTCGGCCGTGCGGATGAGGATGAATGACTCCTCTCCGGTGATCGGATGTCCCGGCTTCGTGCCATAGGTGAATCCGCATCGGTCCTCCGCTTCGAAGACGTCGATGACTCGTGAGGGCTCAGGCAGGCGGAAGGGCCCGAGGCGCACGCGGATCGTCGGCTCCTGCCCCGGCTCCACACGAGGCGGCCTACCAGGTCTCACTCCGTCCGCGCGAGCGTCGACATCGGCCGTCGACTCCGCTCCAGCCGCTCGACTGACCATGTCCGCACTTCCGACGAGGACGTCGCCGACGTCCACCTCGATGTCGAAGCCGCTGCGGATCTTGACCTCCCAGTGCAGGAGCTCCTCGGCGCAGCGCTCGAACGTGTCTGTCCCGTGGCCGACGAAGTACGCGGATTCGAAGTGACGGTAGCCGTCGGGACGTTCCAGCCACCTCGGCGAGAGGGGATGCGTCAGCGTCTCCGGGCGCTCCTGTGATTGTTCGGCCATGCCTCCAACCTAACGGACTTGAACCGTCAACCGAACGGACTCGGACCGTCAG
>Ga0308157_10006339_pt1 | contig 14217 bp, 10 predicted proteins | sample PhyBR1_FD_201035 | JGI IMG/M metagenome (GOLD analysis project Ga0308157, IMG submission 201035) | Phyllosphere microbial communities from UC Gill Tract Community Farm, Albany, California, United States - DLSLB.R1 | ecosystem: Host-associated > Plants > Phyllosphere > Unclassified | place: USA...
AATTCTAATTTTCCAATATTTCATTCTATGTTTCTATGTGGTTAAATTTTGAATTATTATCAATTGATTTATTAAAAGTCTTTTAGGAGAGAATTTTATTTACGATATCTCTTTCTGCTTTTTCTTCGAAAGTTTCTGATTCTGAGTAGTGTTCTCTTTTATAATGATAAAGACTCCATTTTTGTTTTTTATATTCTAACGCGGTAAGATTTTCTATCCAATCACCACTATTAAGGTACATTACGCTTCCGTGTTCATTAGCTATTTGTTTCATTTGCGGTTTGTGAATGTGTCCGCAAATAACATAACTATATTTCTTTTCAATAGCGATTTCGGCTGCTGTGGTTTCAAAATTGGAAACAAAGGAAACGGCTTTCTTGACGCTGTCTTTTATCATTTTCGAGAAACTACGTTTTTCTCTTCCTAAAAGAACCAAAAACCAATTGATTAAGCTATTGATCAGAATCAGTAAATCATAGCCTTTTCCGCCTAATTTGGCTAGTATTTTGGCATAACCCTGAGTAGAAGAATCGAATACATCGCCATGAAAAATCCATGTTTTTTTGCCGTCTAAATCCAGAACGAGCTTATCTACCAATTCAAAATTTCCTAAAATAAAATCAGAGTATTTTCGCAGTGCTTCGTCATGATTTCCTGTAATGTAAATTACACGTGTGCCAAGGTTTGACATTTTTATAATTTGTCTCAGGACATTCATGTGGGCTGCCGGAAAGTAGCTTTTGGTGAAACTCCACATATCGATAATGTCTCCGTTTAAAACCAATGTTTGAGGGGTAATTGATTTTAAATATTGTAATAATTCTTTGGCATGACAGCCGTAAGTGCCTAAATGAACATCGCTTATAACTACTAGCGGAATTTTTCTTTTTCTTTTCATAAAAAGTTTTTACGAAAGTAAGACCGCAATGTTATGGGAATGTGTTTTTAATATTATTATTTCTAAAAGATATTTCTCAAAGACACACAAAGGAATACATGAAGATTGCAAAGGAATTTTAGAGTAATGACTTTATATAAATCTGCCAAATCTGCATGAAAAATTGTTTCGCAAAGATGTACAAATGGTACACAACGATTCGCAAATTTTAGAGCAATGATTTTAAAAATCTGCCAAATCTGCAGAATCTGCGTAAAAATTATTTGTAAAGATATTTCGCAAAGCCACACAAAGGATACACAAAGATTCACAAAGAAATTTATAAAAAATCTGCGCAAATCAGTGTATCAATGGCAATAAAAATGTAAAATTTTTCTTTGAGTATCTCTGTGAAATAGCCATAGAGAGACAAAAAAACCGCCAAGTCGAAGACAAGGCGGTTGATGAAAAACATTTCGTCTTAATTATGGAATAGTCTTCACTCGAATCCCTTTCGTATGACTTGTATATTCAGGAGCATACATACTCTGAATTGTCGTAATTCCGTTAGAGAAATTCCCGGTATTATTGACACGAATGTCATATTCTAAAACATAAGTTCCTTTGTTTATGTTGTCAAAAAAGAAATGAGTCGCCACATCTTTAGTACTTTTATAAAATCCTAAACCGCCTTTGTATTGATAGCCCGAAAGCACATCAACAGGTTCAAAACAAGAAGCTCGCATGTCTTTTAAATGCACAAATTCCATATCTTCTTTGGCGGAAATAACTAATCGAACAGTAACCAAATCGCCAATTTTCAAACTGTTTTTAGCAGTTATTTTTTGTAATTCGTCTCCTTTGAGGGTACTCTTTTTGATATATAATTCTTTAGAAACCGATAAGTTGGTTTTGGAATTACTTTTTATTTTATCTAAAACTTCAAAATATTGCCAATAAATGCCTCCAAAACCAGGAATTTTCGATTTGTTTTCGACTACGATTGTTGCCATTTCTTTTTTAATTTCGTTGGCTTTCCAGTTGAGTTTGATGTAACCCGTTTCGGCTTCTTTTTCGTTTTCCGATAGTTTTTTGCTTAGTATTTTTTGCTCTCCAATTTTGAATACGGTGTTGTCTTTCACACTTAACCAATCATTGCCTTGCATCAGTAATGCATAAACCGCTTCGGTGGTGGATTTGGTTGTTGGCCAATTTTTGGTTTGTTTGTTTTTGAGCAACCAAACTTTCATTGCATCGACAGATTTAGTGTCGTTATTGATTTCGGTGAAAGCCTCAATTAATAAAGCCTGCGTTTCAATTGGAGCCTGATACCAATACCAGCCTGGTTTATTAGCAATCCAATACATTCCCCAATCTTCATTGTTGGAAGCGGTTTCTTTCAGACTTTCAACTATTTTATTTGCAGTATCTTTTTCTCCAAAACGGTTTAAAGTCAAAGCGGCCATTCCTTTTTCATACAAAGAATAATTGAGCCACTCTTTTTTGGCTGTTTCAAGATATAATTTAGTCGCTTTTTTCAAAGTGTCAGAAAGCGGATAATCCTTCAAATAGAAACTTCGGGTATATAAATAATGCAAATTAGAATAAGGAGTTGGCCAAATTAGTTTGCTTGTCGCTTTTAAATCTTTAGTTCTTTGTCTATAATATTCCAAAAATTTGCCATCAATAAAAGGAATTCCTTTTTCTGAAATTTCATCTATTTTTTTGATGGTTTCTTCATTCGTATTCAATTTTGACAAATGTCCTAAACCTGCCAAAATATGTCTGGTAATGTATTCACTTTCGTCACTTCCGTCAAACCATGCGAAACCTCCGGATGGTTTTTGTTTCTGTTTTAGTTTTTGGAAAGTAGTTTCTTGTGAAGTTTTCATTTTTTCCAAATCAAAAAGCAAGGCTAGTTTTTTCTTTTTTTCGTCTTCATTTTGCGCATCGTTTAGCCAAGGAGTTTCAGCAAGAATTATTGATTTTAATTCTTCGTTTTCTTCCAATTTAGAATTCAATTTTCCGTTTTTTCTCCAGGTTTCAAATAGGGTTGCAATTTTTGGATTACTGGAAATAATCTCAGAAGCCAAAGCATTTGCATAAAAACGGGCAAAAGTCTGTTCGGAACATTCGTGTTCATATTCCATTAAATACGGAAGTGATTGAATCGCAATCCAAGACGGATTGGAAGTGTATTCTAATGTAAATTGATGATTTTTTAAAGTGGTTGAATTGTTGTTTTTTAGATTTTCAAAAGTGTATTCTTTCTTCGAATTCTCGCGAACCCAAATCGGAATACTTTCGGTAACTAGCATGTTATTTGTTAAGACAGGAAGTATATTTTCTTCACCATCAGAGAAGTTTCCAGCTTTCGCTACAATTTTATATTGAACTCCCTGCAAACCTTCTGGAATAGTAATTGTCCAATTTGTTGTTGTATTTCCTAATGCGGGAATAGTAAAGTTTTTTACGTTTTTCACATTCAGCATTTTGGCATCGATAGGTTGCATTGTTGTAGCATCAAAAAACTGTAAAAGAGCAATTCCGGTTTTTGCTTCATTGGTCATGTTCGAAATTTTAGCAGAAATCACAATAGTATCTTTTTCTCTAAAAAAACGCGGGAAATTTGGTAGAATCATCAGCTCTTTTTGAGTGATCACACTTTTTTCTAAATAACCTGTTACAGCACTTTTGTTGTGTGCCAATAATCGCAGTTTCCAAGCTGTCAAAGCTTCTGGAGAAGTAAAATTAAGACTCAGATTTCCTTTGGAATCAGTTTTTAAATTTGGATAAAAGAACGCAGTTTCAGAGAGATTTTTTCTGGCTTTTACTTGGGTTAGAGCTTCTAATGATTTTTTGGTTGTAACGATAATTACACCATTAGCTCCTTTACTTCCATAAAGAGCAGTAGCTTTAGCATCTTTTAAAACATCGACTGAAAGTATATCAGCTGGATTTATGTCGTTAAAGGCTTCGTTGGAAGCAATTTCTCCATCGATAACATATAAAGGTGATGCTCCATTTGATGCATTCCCTCGAATCATAATAGGACCAGCAGAATCTTTTTTCTTTCTTGATCCATAACCGGTTACTACAACTTCTTTTAATGAATCTGCTGATCCTTTTCCAACTTCAGCTGCAGTTATTCCGGCCAAGCTGTGGACACTATTGTCCTCAACAATAATTTCAGCTCCAACTTTTTTATCCTTTATTTCGTCAATTGTTAACGGCGCATCCGGATCTCCATAAGTTGAATTATTAAAATTAAATCCAAACCAATTTAATTGCGTTTCTTCCTTTTGAAGTTTAATTGGTGGTAATTCTAAGTTAAGATTTCGAATAGTTGTATATGTTTTATCAAATCCTAAACCAGTTCTAAAATTCACTCCATTATTATTGTAGTCATAAAAACCAAGTGTTTCCCATTCTTTTTTGGTAAATTGATCTAAAGAACTATCATACATTGAAGCAAGAATTTCGGCTTCTTTTTGAGTATTGGTTGCATTTAATTTGAAAGACCAATTTTCAGTGCTTCCTGGTTGGATTTTATTTCTGAAACTTTCTACTGAAAATTCCATTTTTGGTTCTGCAAATTTTAATTCTACTTCTAATTGATTAGTGAAAGTCTGGTTTTCAAAAACACTTTCAAAACCAAATTTTAATAACTTTTCGAAGCCTTTTTGAATTGGAATCGTAAGTGTAGCTTGATGATTTTCTAAGACGATATTCTTCTCAAAAAAAGTTTGGTTTTTGTAATTTCCTGTAATATGAATGTGTAAAGTGTCAATTACTGAACGGAATTGAATCGTTACGAAGCCATCTTTTTTTGGGTCTTTATTGATTTGTTCAACTGTGAATAATTGATTTGGATTGATTTTGTCTTTACTTTGAATAAGATTAAAAGTAGAAACGGTTTCAATAGGATTTTCAAAACTGTCTTTTGCAGAAAATACTATTTTATAATGCCCAGATTGATAATTTGAAATAAAATCAAGTACTATTTTTTTGTCTTTTTCGGTATCTATTTTTCTTGAAAAAACTAAGACCTCTTTTGTCTTTTGAGAAGTGGTGTCGGTATTAATTTCGTAAGGAAATAATTTTTCAAAATCTACATCAGCAATGGTTTTGATTTCAGGCTTTTCAAAAACTCTTTGTTTGAATTTATTTAGCAGCGGACTTACAAAATACAGTTTGATTTTGCCTTTAGTCGCTTTAAATTCTCCGTTTAAATTGGTACTATTCAGTATAATTTCATTTTTGTTTTTCGTTTCAATTTTGGAAGGAATCTGAGCGGTTAAAATCAAATCATGATAACCCACTTTAATAATTGTTTCAGCCGAATGTGTTTCTCCATTGATATCTGTAACGGTCGCATTTACTCTATAATTAAAAACAGGCAATAGTTTTTTATCGGCATTGGCAGAAGGTTTTGCGATAAAATCGATAGTAAATTTTCCGGTAGCATCTGTTTTGGTTTCGCTACTAACTAAAATTTCACTTTGTTCGTTGCCATAATAATTTCTGTAAAAATTGACAAAACGAGTAATTGTATACGTTACTTTGGCATCTGAAATAGAACTACCTGCAAAAGCTTTAGCATTTCCTTTGACAGTAACCGATTGGTTGACTTGGAAACTTTCTTTTTTAGGATCAAAAGTCACTTCAAATTTTGGACGTTTGTATTCTTCGACTTTAAAATAAGTGTTGGAGTTTTCTATATTTACATTATTCCAAAATGAATCTTCGCCTTTTTGTTTGTCAGTTACAACATCATCAGGTTTGTTTGCGTAAATTCTAAAATCTCCAGTTAATCCACGCGTTGGTAAAACAAATTCACCAGAAAAAGAACCAAATTCATTTGTAGTCACATCAAATTCTTTGAAATTGCTATAATTAGGATCTTGAATAATTATTTTGAAGGAAGTATTCGGCACAACACTTGATTTGTCTTTCTTTTTTTGAATGGCAATTCCTTTGTAATAAACCGTTTGTCCAGGACGATAAATAGCTCGGTCTAAATAAAATTCTACTTTGCCTCTAAATTTTTCATCTTCCTTATTTTCTGCATAATCATTAGCATAAGCAATGTAGTTTTTGTTGATTAAGATGGTATCATTTGTAGTAGTCAATAGAATTGGATATCCATTGTAATAGCCAATATTGTCTTTTCGTTTGTAGGTTGCTAAGCCTTCTGCATTGGTTTTTATCTCAAATTCTTTTGACTTTAATGAGACATTTTCCATTGGTTTACCTGTCTTTCTGTCGAGAACAGTGTAGTATTCAGTTAGGTTTTTCGTATTTGCCAAAACCGAAATGTTAGATACAGTTATAGTTTCGTAACCAAATCCTTTTTTGTCTTTAGAATCGGTTTCACTTTCAAAATAAACTAAATAACTGCCTGTTTCTAACTGTGGTAAAATGACTTCGGTAGAATATTCGAAATAATTTTTCTTATCAATCAGCTCATAAGTTTTTGTAGCAATTGGTTTTTTAGTAGTGATAATTTGAGTTGCCAAACTATCTATTTTGTTTGGTTTGTTGTAAAAATCGGCTGTTTTATTATAGTTTATTTTAAAGAAAGAAATCGTCAAATTGTTTGAGTTTTTGTATCGAATAAAAGCTCTCGCATTTTCTTTGTTGTAAATGTATTTCTGAAGTTCGACTTGAACGTTTTTTGAAAGAATTTCTTCTTTTTTTTGAGTTGCTAGTTTATAAGCATTTGAATTATTGTTGGTTTTCAAAACATTGTCTAATTCGGAAATTGCTTTGATATTGTAATCCGGATGCGTTTCTTTGGAAGCCAATCGAGCATAAATAGTTGCTTTTTCTAATTGGATTTTTTGCAGTTGAGAAGCTTCTTTTGTTTCTTTTTCTAAAGCAATCAAAGCATTCAGTAAAGCATCATCCGATTTTATAAGGTATTGGGAACAAAATAAAATCCGTTCCAGTTTGTTTTCTAAAATAGGCGAATCAGTTTCTAATTTTTGATATAGAGAAAGTATTTTTTTCAGGTTTTCATCTTTTACAAAATCAAGATTTAACTTTGTGAACGCATCTGAACTGCCTAAAAATATTGTTGAATTTGATTCAAAGTCTTTAGAATTAATATTCCATTCGTATATTTTTGTTTTATAAAAAGCAATGTTTTCCTTTAGTAAATAATCGAACAGGTTTTCTTTTTTGAACTTTTCTAAAGTAAAAAAATCAAAAATAGCTTCATAATTGGTAAGTGGAGTTGCTTTTAAAACAGCTTCGTTTTCTAATGTTTTTTCGAATATTTTGAGTACATCATCTGCGGATTTGATGTCAGCGACTGTAACAGTATCAACAGCCATAGCGGTTGTATCATCAATGACTACGGCAACGGTATCTGCAACAGCATAATCCTCATTATAATCATTCAAACATTTGCCATAAATCAAATTTAAAATCGCTTTTGAAGGGATAGTAGCTTTACTGATCTCTGTTTTCAAATCGGATAAAATCAATTTTTTTGCATCTTCATCCAATACTTGTCTGTACTTGGATTTGTAGAAAAAACTTTTGATGATTTGGGTTTCATTTTTCTTAGCAGAAGCCTTTTTGTAAATTTTGTTTACAATTTGATTGGCGGTTTTTATTTTTCCAACATTTTCATTCTGTATTACTTTGCTCCAGTCTTTCTCAAACTGTTGTGCAAATAAAGTGGTGGAGATTAAAGCAAAAAGAGAGGCTAAACAAATATTTTTCATAGCTTGATTTTGAGTCTGATTTTGTGGTTTTGCAAAGCTGCACTTGCAATTTGACAATGTAAATTTCAATGAGATAACTTATTTTTTAAATTGAAAATAATTTTCGTACAAATTACTAATTTTTACTTAAAACTAAATTAAACTTGTGTCATTTTATTATTTTTGGAGCATGAAGAAAGCACTGATTATTTTCGTATTATTTCCATCATTTATTTTGGCTCAAACCAACTTTGAAAAGGCTGAAAAACTATTTAATGACGGGAAATATAATCAGGCGCAACTTGTTTTTGAAAGTTACTTAAAAAACAATCCAAACCATCTTAAAACTTTAGAATATTTAGGCGATATTGCAAGTCATAATAAGATTTGGGACAAGGCGGTAAATTATTATAAAAAGCTAAAAACAATAAAACCTAACGAAGCCAATTATTATTACAAGTATGGTGGTGCTTTGGCGATGAAATCACTAGAAGTCAGTAAAATAAAGGCTTTAGGAATGGTTGGCGAAGTGAGGTCTTCTTTTGAAAAAGCCATCGCATTAAATCCAAAACATATCGAAGCCCGTTGGGCATTGATAGAATTGTATTTGGAATTGCCAGGAATTGTTGGAGGAAGCGAATCTAAAGCAATAAAATATTCAGCTGAATTAAGAGAGTTATCTCCTGTTGATGGATATTTGTCACGTGCGCATATTGAGGAATATTTTGAAAGATATGAAGAGGCCGAAGAGCAATATAGAAGAGCCGTTTTGATAGGAGGTTCGAAGATTTGTTATCAGGCATTGGCTGATTTTTATAAAAATAAAATGAAACAACCCGACAAAGCCAATAAAGTTTGGGAGGAGTATAAAAATAAAAAAACAATAAAGTAATCGGAGAATCGATTATTGAATAAAAGCAATAAAGACAATAGATGAGAACACATTTCATTGCCATAGGCGGAAGCGCAATGCACAACTTAGCATTGGCATTACACAACAAAGGATATCAGGTTACAGGAAGCGATGACGCAATTTTTGAACCATCAAAATCTCGTTTGGAGAAAAAAGGAATTTTACCTGCTGAATTGGGTTGGTTTCCAGAAAAAATTACTTCTGATATTGATGCCATAATTCTCGGGATGCACGCCAAAGCTGATAATCCGGAATTGCTGAAAGCGCAGGAATTAGGATTGAAAATTTATTCGTATCCAGAATTTTTATACGAACAATCCAAAAATAAAACTCGCGTCGTTATTGGCGGTTCTCATGGAAAAACGACTATAACTTCAATGATTTTGCACGTAATGCATTATCATAATATTGAAGTGGATTATATGGTTGGCGCACAATTAGAAGGTTTTGATACAATGGTTCATCTTACCGAAGAAAATGATTTTATGGTTTTAGAAGGTGATGAATATTTATCTTCTCCAATTGACAGAAGACCGAAATTTCATTTGTACCAGCCAAATATTGCATTGATTTCTGGAATTGCTTGGGATCATATTAACGTTTTTCCGACTTATGATTTTTATGTAGAACAGTTTGAAATTTTTATTGATAAAATTACAAACGGTGGAATTCTGGTTTACAATCAAGATGATTCAGAAGTAAAACGTGTTGCCGAAAAAGCTACGAATCCAATTCGAAAAATACCTTACACAACACCAAAATACGAAGTGAAAGATGGTATTACGCTTTTAGAAACTCCTGAAGGAGCAATGCCTATCGAAGTTTTTGGAGCACATAATTTGAATAATTTGGCTGGAGCTAAATGGATTTGCCAAAACATGGGAGTTGATGAAGCTGATTTTTACGAAGCGATTGCTAGTTTCAAAGGAGCTTCAAAACGTTTAGAGAAAATTGCTGAAGGAAATGGAAAAGTAGCTTACAAAGATTTCGCGCATTCACCAAGTAAAGTTTCCGCAACGACCAAAGCGGTAAAAGAACAATATCCAAATCGTACAGTTGTGGCTTGTTTAGAATTGCATACCTACAGTAGTTTGAACGCTGAATTCTTAAAAGAATATGAAGGAGCACTTGAATATGCTGATGTAGCTGTAGTTTTTTATTCTCCAGATGCGGTTAAAATCAAACAACTGGAAGAAGTAACTTATGAGCAAATTGCGAAAGCATTCAACAGAGAAGATTTAATTATTTATACCAATCCAGCCGAATTCAAAGAATATCTTTTCAATTTAAATCTTGATAATTCCGCTTTATTGTTGATGAGTTCAGGGAATTATGGAGGACTGAATTTTGATGAAGTAAAAGGTTTGATTGAATAAAAACCTTTGAATCTTAATAATTTATTGAAGAGAAATTTTGGCCTTAAAAGTGCTAAAATTTCTCTTTTTTATTTAAACAAAAATTTTAAAGGCTTTTTCTTATATTTGAAAATATCAAAATTTTATGTCTGAAAAAATTAGAGTTGATCATACTACCAGCGAAAATCCCGATTTTATTTTTCTGTACAATACTTTCGATGCTTATTTGTGGGATCGTTATCCGGAATTAAAGAGAGGTTATTGGGGCAATAACATAATTGAATTCAACCCGAACGTTGTTATAATTTATTTGGACAATAAACCTGTCGGTTGTGGTTGTTTCAAAGCATATAATGATACTACAGCGGAGCTAAAGAGAATGTTTGTTTTGCTTGAAGCCAGAGGTTTGGGTTTGGCGCAATTGATTATCCAGGAATTGGAAAATAAAGCAAGAAATCAAAATTTTAAAGTTTTGATTTTGGAAACGCTACACAAGCAATTCGAGGCTATTAAATTTTACCAAAAATGTGGATTTGAAATTGGTGAAAATTATGAACCTTATGTCGGTTTGTCTAATAGCATTTGTATGAGTAAATCTATTGTTTAAATTTTATTAAATGGAAGTAACAAATTTCCCTATCACGCATTGGTCAGAAGATGACAAACCTCGCGAAAAATTAATGCTCAAAGGCAAAAGTGTTTTGAGCGATGCCGAATTAATAGCGATACTAATCGGATCAGGAAGTCGAAATGAATCGGCGGTGGATCTCAGTAAACGAATCTTGGCAAGTGTAGATCATAATTTGAATGCTTTAGGAAAATTATCTATTGCACAGCTTGTGAATTTTAAAGGGATTGGCGAAGCCAAAGCGATATCAATAATTGCCGCCACCGAATTAGGGAGACGCAGAAAAAGTGAAGATGTTGTTGAGTTGACAAAGATAACTTCGAGTAAAGCCGTTTTCGAGCTAATGCAACCGATTATTGGAGAGTTGCCGCATGAGGAATTTTGGGTTTTATATTTGAATAATTCCAATAAAGTAATTTTTAAATCGCAGTTGAGTAAAGGCGGAATGACAGGAACTATTGTTGATGTTCGGCTTGTTTTTAAAATAGCTTTGGAACAAAATGCCACTTCGATTATTTTGTCACACAATCATCCCTCTGGGAAATTGCAACCTAGCGATGCTGATGTTCAAATGACAAAAAAAATTAAAAATGCTGGAAAGGAATTGGATATTCCAGTTTTAGACCATTTAATTATTACTGAAAGAGGTTATTATAGTTTTGCCGATGAAGGGATTTTTTAAAAAAATTGCACAATCAAGACATTTGTCTTATATTTACAGTCAAATGTCTTTTTATGGAAGCGATAAAATTAAAATCTGGAGAAGCAATCGATAAAGCCGTTAGAGCTTTGGTCAATAGAGTAGAGCAGGAGCGAGGTTACAAACTTTTGAATAAGAATATTACTTATGAAGAGTTTTTAAACAACAAAATGCTAATTATTCACGCCATTCGTGAAGGAATCTCTTATGAATTGTTTAATCTAATAAAAGAAGTAACTCCTTTTAATGAGGAGGACTGGGCTTCTTTTTTAGGCATTTCAACCAAATCGCTTCAACGAAATAAAGTCAAAGAAGATTTTATTTTTAAACCTATTCAATCCGAAAAAATATTAGAATTAGCCGAAGTTACCGCATTAGGAAATTCAGTTTTTGATACTGAAAAGCAATTTTATTTATGGCTGAACACACCTTCATTCGCACTCGGAAATCTGCAACCTATTGAATTACTCAAAGATTCTTATGGTAAAGAAATGGTAGTAAACGAATTGAATAAAATCGATCAAGGTATTTTTGTATAATGGAAGTTTTTCGATTGGCTCGGAAAAAATATCCTATAGAATTATCAGGAAAAGGAGCTTCAATTTCAGGCGCACGTTGGAATTCAAAAGGGACAGAAATTATTTATTGTGCCCAAAATAGAGCTTTGGCAATGGCCGAAGTTTTAGTGCATCTTTCTTTAGCGACCTTACCAAGCGATTTTGTGATGTTAACCATTGAAATTCCTGAAGATATTGTCATAGAAATTTTAGATTTAACTAATCTTAACATAGATTGGAATATTTTTCCAAGTACCTTTGAGACACCTCTTTTGGGAGACGATTTTATAAAACGAAATGAAGCTTGTGTTCTAAAAGTGCCATCAGCAGTTGTAAAAGGAGATTTTAATTTTTTGATTAATCCTTATCATGCCGATTTCACTAAAATCAAAATTACAGAACAAAGCGATTTCCCTTTCGATAAACGAATTTTTAAATAATTAATCTAAATGTTATCTACTAAAATAACCGATATATTCTTTGACCTCGATCATACACTTTGGGATTTTGATGTTAATTCAGAATTGGCTTTTGATGTAATTTTGAAAAGAGATCACCCCACAGTTACAATAACCGATTTTATAGAAAAATATATTCCAATTAATCAAGCCTGTTGGAAATTATATCAATACGATAAAATCACACATAGCGAATTGAGATACAATCGTCTCAAACATACTTTTGATGCTTTAGAATATGCCGTTTCTGATGCACAAATTGAAAGTATGGCCTATGATTATATTGAATTATTGCCTGAAAATAACCGTTTGTTCGACGGTACAATAGAAGTGTTGGAATATCTGGGAAAAAAGTATAAATTGCATATTATTACCAATGGCTTTGCCGATGTGCAATACAAGAAAATAAACAACTCGAATATTGCTGGTTTTTTCCAGACGATAACCAATTCGGAAATGGCTGGAGTTAAGAAACCCAATCCAATTATTTTTGAGTATGCTTTGAATTTGGCTCAAGCCAAAAAAGAAAGTAGTGTAATGATTGGTGATTGTCTAGAAGCTGATGTTCAAGGGGCTCTCAATGCAGGACTAGATGCTATTTTTTTTAATGACAAGAACATTAAAGTAGAACAAAATATTAAGCAAGTAACACATTTATTAGAACTAAAAAAATATTTATAAATTATGAAGTCAAAAATTCTATTCCTTTTACTGTTTGTTTCCAGCTTTGGATTTTCTCAGTCAGTGAATAATTACGCTGCCGTTATTGTTCCTCTAAAATATGATTTTCTAAAAAGTGATAATCAATATCGTCTTGCTACTATAACAAAAGCTAATTTAAAAAAAGCTGGTTTTGAGGTTTTTTATGCCAATGAATCGCTGCCTATCGAATTAAGTGACAGATGTAGTCTTTTGAACGTGGATGTAGTGAAAGACAGTGGATTTTTAGTAACCAAACTTTATGTAATCCTTAAAGATTGTTATGGTAAAGAAGTTTACAAATCCGAAGTAGGAAAAAGTAAAGAGAAAGAATATGATGTGGCATATGCCGAAGCGTTGAATAGAGCTTTTGAATCTGTATATGCATTGCATTATAAATATGAAGGTAAATCAGTTGCAAAAAACACAAATGCAGTAGTGTCAAGTCCACAAATAGCTGCTGTTGCTACAACTGCTGTTGCTGCTACAACTGCAGCAGTAGCTGTAAATGTGCCAAATAATAGTGCAGAACCAGACGGAACTGTTTTATTTGCGCAACCAATTAAAAATGGATATCAATTAGTTGACAGCACTCCAAAAGTGGTTATCAAAGCATATAAAACCACAAATCCTGCTATTTATATGGCGACAAAAGGAGATGTTCAAGGAACTATGGTTCAAAAAGACAATCAATGGTACTTCGAGTATTATGATAAAGAAACTTTGATGTCAGAGAAAATAACTGTGAAGTTTTAGTGATTAGTAATTAGTCAAACAAAATAGCCCATGGTTTAAACTATGGGCTATTTTGTTTATATACGACAGTTATTAAGTGAACGAAGACTGCAAACTTAATTCTGATTACTGAACACTAATTAATACCCATACTTATCCTTCCATCTATTTTTTAGGAATTCACGAGTAGTATTTTCTCTGGAATTTTGACCAGGAACATAAATCGGAGTATTGCTTAATGCCTCTGGCAAAAATTCCTGCTCTGCAAAATTATTGGCATAATCATGCGAATATTTATAATCTTCGCCATATCCTAATTCTTTCATTAATTTGGTAGGAGCATTGCGCAAGTGAATTGGCACTGGTAAATCACCAGTTTGTTTTACCAATTGTTGAGCGGTTCCAATAGCCAAATAAGAAGCATTGCTCTTTGGCGAAGTAGCCAGATAAATGGCGCACTGACTCAAAATAATTCGGCTCTCTGGATATCCAATTGTGGTAACGGCCTGAAAAGTATTATTTGCCATTATAAGTGCTGTTGGATTAGCATTTCCAATATCTTCGCTGGACAAAATCAACATT
>Ga0308157_10006341_pt1 | contig 14214 bp, 16 predicted proteins | sample PhyBR1_FD_201035 | JGI IMG/M metagenome (GOLD analysis project Ga0308157, IMG submission 201035) | Phyllosphere microbial communities from UC Gill Tract Community Farm, Albany, California, United States - DLSLB.R1 | ecosystem: Host-associated > Plants > Phyllosphere > Unclassified | place: USA...
CTTTCTTCACCATTTAGAATGGCATCACAAGCAAACTTATCTCCCGCCGATAACAAAGATATTGTAGAAGACATTTATACAGAGAATTGCGTAATTATACCTTACGGCTTGATATTCCCAATTTATTATAGATCGAATTCTGGTCTGCAGAAATTTGGATGATAGACGTAAGTTTTCTGTTTTAAATAAATGATATCTAATCTGTAAGAAAATGTAACAGAGGGAAGACTTCTTCCGTCTGTTATTCTCAAATACATTAATGTCAGCGAAAATTGATAGTCCAGAAATTCTGCCAATCCTAAAGTTTTGAATAGTCGCTTTCATCGGTCTTGGAATCTGGAGCATAAAGCTTAGTCCATGACTTTCACGATACAGGCGAGGAACTGTTGGAAGCTTTGCCAGAGGGACGCATAGACCTTGCCTATAACCTGCCCTTGTCTGATGGCAGTACGATGCCGCGAAGTTTGCGGTGATAATACCACAGGATTATGTGGTTGCCCTGCCCTGGATTGCGCTTATCCCAGAGCGAAGCAAACATGCGAACATCGCCGAACAAGCGATCACGTTTCACCTATCACCTGACGGACAGACAATACTTCAACAGTCTGGTTTAGTAGCAGATGCCAGTCGTTCGGATATAACATCACTTTAACCCGTCGAACTCGGGCCAGAGCTTTTAGTCTATCTTGATGGACTTGAGCGGAGCCGCTTTCTTGATACATGGTTCCAGCTAATCGTCCGCGAATGACCAACACAAACGACACCGACAAAACACGGCTTCCGTAACTATCTAAAAAGGCCAAAGACATTTAATCCTTGGCCTTTTGATCACTTAAATAAGCCCTTCTTCCTTAAGAGCTTTCTGCACAGCGGGGCGACCCATAACTCGTTCACAAAGAGCAAGCGCCTTAGGATACGCTGAAAGATCGACTTTCATTAACAAGCCCCAGCCAATAATAACGGATGCATAAGCATCCGCTTGCGTGAACTCCGTACCAAGCCAATATGGATGGCCTTCACCAAGCATAGCTTCAAACTGGCTCATACGGCGATTGATTGACCCTACGACAGAAGCCTTGGCCTCATCAGAAAGGTTTGGCGCAAACAGTCCACCAAAAGCAACGTGCAGATCGCCACAGAAACCGAGTGCTTCCTGTAAGCGAGCGCGTTCAATCGTGCCATAAGCGGGTTTGAATGCCGCTACATCGGAATGATCTCCGATATATTGCAGGATCGCTGAATTTTGGGTGATGATTTTACCCGGTTCAACTTCGATAGCTGGGACTGCACCGCGCGGATTAATCTTCAAATAATCTGCACCACTTGCAGTCTTCTTTTCCTTCAAATCAACTGTTTCAAGATCGTAGGTAAAACCTGCTTCGCTCAAAACGATATGAGGGGCGAGAGAACAAGCTCCCGGCTTATAGTAAAGTTTCACGATAGCCTCCGTTGCAATTTGGTTCGAACGGTTCTTATCACTTTTAAATAAAAGAAAAATATTGGTTACAATCACAAAATTGGGAGGCATTTTTACCAATCACGAGGACCAACCACAATCGCTATTCTAATCCAACGACAAGGCAAGGTCCTTCGCATCGACAGCTATGCTCTGTTGACAAGTAAACCGCGTAAGATCGTGGCTGTGATTGTTTCTGCTGCCTTCACATAATCAGCTTCTGCGAGTTTATCGACATCAAGCGCATCACAAGCGAGAGATGCTCCGCCCCTGTAAAATCTCATTGGCAAAAAGACGCGTTTCGGCTGCATTTTCATAAGCATGATTAAGCTTTTCCCGCACATAGGCTTCAATGGCTTCTGCTGGTTCACGGTCGGCTGAAATGTGGCTGCATGCATCATCCCAACTGTGAATTAGCCGATCGATTGCTGCGTTGTAAATCTCTTCTTTTGACGAGAAATAATAACAGACATTTCCTTTTGGCAGTCCCGAAGCCTTAGCAATTTCAACGATGCGCGCGCCGTCAAGCCCCTTTCGAGAAAATATCTCAACAGCGGCGGTCAATATCTTGAGGATGTTGCGCGCTCTGATCGTTTCATCAAAAACCGCCTGATCTTCAGGTTCCACTTCCGCCGATCTGCTATGCTATGACATTAGTTATCCCATTGTTTCAAAGTGTTTTTCTGAGATTAATCATCCCAGTCAGACACGCGCGCGCATCCACTGGTCTAGTCATACAACAGTAAGAGATCAATGGAATCGAGTGACCAATAAAAAAGAAACTGACAAAACGGTCAGGTTCTTAAAATTGGCTGGCCACGCAACCTTGGGAGCGTGCGAATGAGCGTGCGGTTAAAAACTGCAATGGAGGAGTTTCTGTCAGATTGGCATAGCGATCTGCGCGAGCCATGGCGCGCACTTCTCGGCAATGTTGCCCTTGATTTTGATGGGATTGCGCCTGAACTTGAAATGGAAATATGGGAGCCGATTTTTCCGGTTCGCCGCGGCAAACACTTTCCGGGAATGCCGGTCGGTACGCATTGCCTACGCGCTTTTGATGGCATTTCGCCTGATGATGTTCGCTGCGTTGTTCTTGGTCTGGATCCATATCCCGAACCGGGTTTTGCAACCGGTCGCGCCTTCGAAGCAGGCAACCTGCGCTGCGTTCTGCGCGATCATCCAGCATTTGCGGACAATGTTCTGTCCCGTACTAATCCATTTATTCTCTGCAACAATTTTCTTAAGGAGATGGGTTCGCCGTCTCAAAGAACGCGGCGTCACTGTTATTCTAATCCTGCATAAAATCCGGGAAGTGCTGGCAATCGCAGATACGGTCACGGTTCTTCGTGGCGGCAGGCTGGTTGACGGGCCGTTGCCATGTGAAACGATTGATGCCGACAAGCTCGCAGAGCTGATCATTGGTGCAAATGCGTCTAAAAATCTTAATGCCGACGACAAGGCAGCATTGACCGGCAGCACGATTGTTACCCATGCGTACGAAAATGAGAATGCAGTTGCAGGAAAAACTGCACCCATACGGCACATGAACAAAGTATCGACGCGCCCCCGATCCAGAAGGGCCAGCTCTTGATCACGTTGATCTCGAAATTCGTCCCGGTGAAATCATCGGTGTTGCGGGCGTGGAAGTTAACGGACAGCGTACACTCGTCCGCGCAATCGCTGCAATGGCAGATGTTGTTGACGGTACAATTGCGTTAGACAAGAAAGAGCTGACAGACGCACCGCTTGCAGCACGACGCGCAGCCGGGCTTCGCATCATTCCTTTCGAGCGCAATGTTGAAGGTTTGAGCCTGACGAGTTCGCTTTGGAAAAACTGGGCTGCACGCAATCTGCTTCGGATGCCGCTTTTGTCGACTATAAATCCGGCTGCCATCCGCAAACAATGTGATGCCGCTCTTAAACAGTGGGATGTGCGTTATTCGGAAGTCGGACAGCGAGCCGGTTCACTGTCGAGCGGTAACGCGCAAAAAATAATCCTCTTGCGTGAAATGGACGAGGATGCGCGTCTCATTCTTGCTGCACAACCGACCCGTGGTTTGGATATTGGAGCAACTTCCTTTGTCTGGGATTCCATGCGCAAAGCACGGGCGCGAGGATGTGGGCAGATGTTCATTTCATCTAATTTCGATGAAATTTTCGACATATCGGATCGCGTCATTGTCATGTTGTTGGGGCGCATTGTCGCTGAATTCCGGCCACCCTATGACCTTGCAGCAGTGGGTGCAGCCATGACAGGAGCTCATTGATGATCGACCGGCTCGTTTCCGTTTTTCGTGCGTTGATCTTCATCCTGATTGGCCTCGCTTTGTGCGGCATTATCTTTCAAGCCGCAGGCTATTCGACGTGACTGATGTTTCAGTCGATTGCCGAGGGCGCATTCTTGAGACCCGGTGCACTTCAACAGGCACTGCGTTGGGGCTTGCCGCTGTTCATCACGGCTGTAGGTGTCGCAGTTTCTTTTCTCGCCGGTTATTTTAACATTGGCACGCAGGGGTAGTTCTATATAGGTGCCATTGCCGCTGCTTTTACAGCAGAATGGCTCAATGGCGCGCCAGCGCCAGTTCTGATAATCGCCTGCTTTCTCGCTGGCATGACCAGCGGCGCTTTATGGGCCTTGTGGCCCGGACTTTTGCGGCTTAAGTCAGGGGCTGACGAGGTCATCACCACGCTGATGGGCAACTTCATCGCCGGTCTGTTTCTGCTTTGTGTGACCGCGGGGCCGCTCAAAGAGCCTTCAGGAGCCGGGCAACAGGCGTCAAGCCGACCTCTTGCAGGCAGCTACCGCATCAGTGACTCGCTCGGACTTTCGCCAACCATCATCGCAATAGCTGTGATCGTGGATCTTGCCATGTGGTTTCTGGTCAACCGCACGGCCTTTGGCGTCCTCTCAGGACTAGCTGGCCGCAATCCGACAATGGTGCAATGGCAGGGCATGGCTTTACCGCAATTCTAATCACACTCGTTGCTAATTTCTCCGTGATTGGAACAGCATTTGTTGCGCTGTTTTTCGGTGGACTTGCCTCGGCAGCTTTGTATCTGCCGATCATGGCCGGTCTTCCATCATCCGCTATCGACATTATCAATGCGGCAATCGCTCTCTTTATCACTGCAAAATCCAGTGTCGTTGACCGGATAGCAAAACTCGGAGGACGGATATGGAAGACTTCGTAATTGCTATCCTGCGCTCAGGCACGCCACTGATTTATGTCACCCTCGCAGGGGTGATCGCGCAGCGGACTGGTATCTGGCACCTCGGACTGGAAGGCCTGATGATTGCTGGTGCTTGTGCCACCATTGTCGGCATTGTGCTGACACAATCAATCTGGTTGGCACTTTTGATTGCGATTAGCGTCTGTGTTGTCGGCTCAATCCTGTTCTGGTTTGTGGTCGAAAAACTCAAAGCCAATCAGATCATTGCAGGTCTCGGGCTAACCGGTTTGGGGCTTGGTGGCACAGCGCTTGCCGTTCAATCCATTTTTGGCACGCAAGCCGCAGTCAGCGCCCCTTTTGGTCTGCCGCGTATTGGACCGGCATTTGGGGCCTATGGCTCCCTTTCGATCCTCGTGCTTCTCATGCCGTTTGTGGCGTTTGCCATGTGGGTTGTCTTGCGCCGAACACGTTTTGGCTTGCGCTTAACTGCAGCAGGCGAACATCCGTTTGCAGCGCGTAGCGTCGGCATAAACCCTGCCTTGATGCGTCTTGTGGCGCTAATGGTTGGCGGTGTTTTGTGTGCATTGGCCGGTGCGGAACTTGCAGCCGGTAGTCTTCAGATTTTCACGCAGAACATGACCGCTGGTCGCGGCTTTATGGGCTTCGTTGCCGTTATCTTCGGCGCTGGTCACCCTATTGGCGCAAGTCTCGCGGCCGTGTTCTTTGCTGTGGTGGGTGCACTCGGCATCAGGGCACAACTGGCTTTTGGCGACCGTGTTCCACACGATCTGCTGCTCGCCTTGCCCTATATCGCAACGGTTATTGGCATCTGGATTAGCACGCAATTGCGTGGCGGCACGAAAGCTGCCAACGGCTTTGGCGAGTTACGCGATCAGTAATTGTGGGAAGACCTGTCATGCCGATCATAAATCAGACGATCATCAGAAATGCCACCATTCTGGCCATGTGCGCGCAGCACGGAAGTCGTCCGATAAATGGCGATATTCTGATTGAGGATGGCTGCATTGCAGCGATTGGCAATAACCTCGTGGCCGCGCCCGATGCCATTGTGATTGATGGAAAAGACCGGCTCGTCATGCCGGGTTTCATTAACGCCCACACCCATTCAAGCGAGACATTCTTTCGTGGCAGATATGAAGGCATGCCACTGGAAATCTGGCTTCTCTATGCCTATCCGCTGTTGATGGGGCCAGCCATCGGCCAGAGGCTGCTTTATCTGCGCAGTATGCTTCTGGCGATGGACTCTTTGCGCAATGGTGTCACAACCTTATGCGATGATTTTTTCGATCCGCTAGCACATGATCTTTCCCGGCTTTCAACGGTGTTTAAAGCCTATAAGGATGCAAATATATGCACGACCTGGGGATACTCTCTCGTAACACAACAATTGCACATTCTGTGTGGGTCAGCGAAGAGGACATTGAAAAGATGGGCGATGCGCGTTGTTCTGTTGCGCATAATGCTATTTCCAATCAGAAACTTGGTGCTGGCATTGCGCATGCTCGCCAGTTGCTGAATGCAGGTGTTGCGATTGGTTTGGGAACCGACGGCGTTTCCTCAAACGATACTGCGCGAATTTTCGATGTGATGCGGGTGGCAGGCCTATTCCACAGCGTCTCCGGCCCCGATCAGACGCAATGGATAAGAGCTGATGAAATACTGACCATGGCGACAATTGGCGGTGCGCGCAGTGCAATGCTGGAAAATGTCACCGGATCACTCGAAATTGGTAAAGCTGCCGATCTGCTGATCATAGACCTTACAACGCTGAGCTTCACACCGCTTAATGATATAGCCAAGCACCTTGTTTATTCGGAGAACGGTTCGTCAATTGAAACAGTCATGGTTGCCGGTGAAATCGTCCTTGATAGGGGCGTTATGCGTAAAATCGATGAAGCGGCTATTCTGGCTGAAATCCGCGAGCTTGTTCCAGCCCATCTGGCTGAACATGCGAAGTTTGAGCAACGTAACGCCGCGTTTCATTCGACCATGGCCGAAATTCACTGCCTCGCCACAGCAAAAGACATTGGTATGAGCCGGTATCTAAAAAACTAACCGGCTTCTATATCGTCAGAAGCCGGTTAGTTTATGTGGCTTGAACGGCTATTATTTTTGAGCTGAATTTACTCTTGCACTCTGCAAGTCCGCCAAATCCGCAGTAATAGCAGCAGCTTCGTTTTGCAGTACATCCTTGGCTTTAGCGCGTGCTTGTTCGATAGCAAGATCAGCACTCAGGCTTCGCTCATTTGCCTGCAATCCATCGTCGCTGGAAGATTCTATTTCAGCAGTATCTTGTCCACGAGACTTCAGACGGTCTGCTCTCGCCTTCATCTCATCACGACGCTCTGTTTCATTGAGCGATATAGATTTTTTTTCGCGATCCTGTTGTAAGGTATCGATATCTTGGACGAAACTCTGGAATTCAGGCTCGTTCTCGACACGTTTACTATGCAGCTGTTGCAGGGATGGAATCAATTTTTTCACATCGCCTGTGGGCTTATATTTTGCAGGCTTAATCTCGGTCCACGGCAGAGCGTTCTTAAAGCTCGATTCTCCGAAACTTTCCAAGTTATAAAGCCCTGGCAACTCAATATCGGGCGTCACACCGCGCAACTGGGTTGTACCGCCGTTAACCCGGAAAAACTGCGCAACCGTAAATTTCAGTTCGCCAAATTGTGGCTCAGGATTGTTCACAACTTCATCCAGATTAACAACCGTCTGGACAGTGCCCTTACCGAAACTCGGCTCGCCGATAACAACACCACGACCGTAATCCTGTATCGCAGCTGCAAAAATCTCGGAAGCGGAAGCAGATCCGCGATTAATTAGAACTCCGAGCGGCCCATCCCATGCTGGCACTGGGAGATCGTCACTTTCGACCTTCACTTCCCCTTTTGCATTGCGCTGCTGAACAACAGGCCCCTTGCCTATAAACAAACCAGTGAGATCGATAGCCTCTGATAAAGAACCACCACCATTGTTGCGAAGATCGAACAATATGCCATCGACCTTCTCTTTTTTGAGTTCAGTGATAAGCTTTTCAACATCGCGGCTGGCGCTGCGATAATCCTTGTCGCCCTTGCGGCGCGCTTCAATATCCTCGTAGAACGCAGGAAGTGTAATCACGCCAATCTTACGGGTGTTATCGCCATCCTTTACGGACAGGATCGTCTGCTTGGCTGCCTGTTTATCAAGACTAATCTTATCACGCACAAGACTGACGATATGATGCCTCGCATCTGGTCCTGCATCTGCTGGTAGGATATCCAGCCTTACAACTGTGCCTTTCGCGCCGCGTATCAACTCCACAACTTCATCGAGGCGCATTCCAACGACTTCTTTGATCGGACCGTCTTTATCCTGTCCTACTCCAACAATTCTGTCACCCACAGCAACCTTACCAGACAACTGTGCTGGACCACCTGCTACAAGTTCACGAATAGTCGTGTAATCGTCTCTTTCCTGCAAAACAGCGCCAATACCGACCAAAGACAACTTCATAGAAATATCGAATTCGGCGGACGCCTTAGCCCCGAAATAATCCGTATGGGGATCAACCGAAGTCGTATACGCGGCCATAAACGTCTGGAATACATCTTCTGGTTTCGACTTAAAGACACGCGCCAGTGAATTATCGTACCGCTTTCCAAGCGTTTCACGAATGTCGACGTCATTCTTGCCAGCTAACTTCAAGCGCAGCCAATCGTTCTTAACGCGCTTGCGCCAAAGGTCATCCCGCTCAGCAGAGGTCTTAGGCCACGGGCCTTTATCGCGGGCCAGAGGGTAGCTTTCCTCTACGGTGAAATCAAAATTATCCTTGAGCAAGTTGCGCGCATAAGTAATGCGATCAGTAATACGCTCCTGATAAATATTAAAAATTGCAAACGGTATGCTCAAATCCTGCTTCTGGATGGCATCATCGATTTTCTTGCTGCTCGTCATGAAGCTATCGATATCGGATTGCAAAAAGATAAGCCGTTCCGGGTCAAGCGAGTCGATAAATCGGTCCATAACCACCGCTGATAGCTTATCGTCGAGCGGGACTGGCTTGTAATGGAAGCGTGTCAGAAACTCTGAGGTCAATTGCGCGGCCTGCATTTGTTGCGGCAACGGTTCTAATGCTGCTGGTGGCCGAGCTTCAAAAGCATTTGAGCTTGAGCTAAGCGCCAGAAAGAGAAACAGATAACCAGATGTTAATCGTATCACTTTTGATCCATTTCTCTTCACAATGATCACTCAATCAACCAACTATTTGGGGCAACAACCACTTTTTGGCAACCGATCAACATTCACTTTTACGAATGTTTGATACGTCGGAACCGTCTGATCACAGACGCTATATTCTCTATAATCATTCGCACAAACAAAGATGCGTATTCTGAACCTTAGCATCTATGCAAGTCTGATTGACCTTAATTTTTCTTCATGTAACAAATTACTGGAACTGGTCATACAGCAGATTTTGGGCGCAAACATGTACGACTATTGTATTGTGGGAGGCGGCATCGTCGGTTTGGCGACCGCGCTGAAGATTGTTAAAAGCGAACCCGGTGCAAGCCTTCTTCTGCTAGAAAAAGAAAGCTCGCTCGCCGCGCACCAGACTGGGCATAATAGCGGGGTTATTCACGCCGGTATCTATTATAAACCCGGAAGCCTGAAAGCAGAGCTTTGTCGTTCAGGTGAACGCATGACAAAACAATTTTGCGATGAAAATAACATTCCCTATCGCACGCCCGGAAAATTAGTCGTCGCAACCAACCAGATGGAATTGCAACGACTGGCAAATCTCGAAACGAATGCTGCTGCGAATGGTATAACATGTCGGCGTTTAACTCCAGCGGAGCTTATCGAACTCGAACCCCATGTTACCGGACTTGGCGCTTTGCTGGTTGAGCAAAGTGGGATTGTTGATTATCGCGCCGTATCAAGAGCCATTGGCGATATGATCAGGAATGCGAGCGGCACGATCACTTTCAATGTTGAGGTTGATCGTATCGAAGAGCTTAGCAATGCCGTCAGGATTCATACGAACAAGCAAGTATGGGAAAGTCGTTACGTTGTTGCTTGCGCTGGGCTTCAAGCCGACCGCCTCGCCCAGCGTTCGGGACAAGCCGTTGATTTTCGAATCGTGCCATTTCGCGGAGAATATTACGCATTAAAGCCCGAGCTGAGTAATCTGGTCGAACGCATGATCTATCCAGTACCCGATCCGTCTATGCCATTCCTTGGCATTCATTTAACCCCAATGATGGATGGCAGACTGACCGTGGGTCCAAATGCTGTGCTTGGCATGTCGCGTGAGGGTTACGCAAAGCTCTCAGTCAACCTTCATGACATAGCGACCTACGCGAAATTCCCGGGTTTCTGGAAGGTTATTTCCAACAATTTTGGCTCTGCAATTCAGGAGTTGAAAGACAGTCTCTTCAAATCCAGCTATCTGGAAAAATGTAGAAAATATTGCCCTTCACTTACAGCCGATGATTTGCTTCCTTATCGGGCAGGAATACGCGCTCAAGCCGTTTCAAACACCGGCGAACTCATCCACGATTTCAAGTTTATTCAGTCTAAGCGCGTTTTACATGTCTGCAACGCACCCTCACCGGCCGCGACATCAGCAATCCCAATTGGCGAGTTAATTTTTAAACGCTTGCAGCAATAAACAAACTAAAAATCGTCATTTATCGTTTTTCAATAACCCGAACGCTTTGACCGGCACCAATGTCAATCAACTGCGTCGATGGCGGCGGCTGATGAACATCGTGTGTGCCGAAGCTTTCCGGGTAAAATTGACAACCATCAGGTGGCAGTGGCGCGCTTCTCTCATCAATCAGCTGTGTACCTGTCAATTCCGCTATCGGATCAGGAATGGCAGATATTAATCGTCGCGTATAAGGATGGGTCGGGTTTGAGAATACCTGATCCCACCGCCCGCTTTCAACGATCTGCCCAAAATACATGACTGCCACACGGTCACTCATGTGTTCAACCACACTCAGATCATGGCTGATCATGATATAAGATAGACCCAGACGTTCTTTGAGTTCCAGCAACAGATTGATAATCTGCGCACGGATCGACACATCAAGAGCGGAAACCGGCTCGTCCAGCACAATGACTTTCGGATTGAGCAGCAATGCACGCGCTATTCCTATACGCTGTCGCTGACCGCCAGAGAACTCATGCGGGAAACGTTTGGCCTGTTCCGGTTTCAGGCCGACAAGACGCAAGATTTCTTCAACGCGCCCGTCAACTTCGTAACGCGACTTAACGCCATGAAGCCGCAAAGGAGCTGCGAGTGATGTGTAAATTGTCTGGCGTGGATTGAGCGATGCAAACGGATCTTGAAACACCATCTGCGCCATTTTTGCACGTTCAATCCGCGACGGTTCGTGTGCAGATGTAATCGGCTTGCCTTCGAAAAAGATCTCCCCACTGGTCGGCTTTTGCAGCCCAACAATTGAAAGTGCGAGTGTGGATTTACCACAGCCAGACTCCCCAACAATCGACAGACACTCACCCTTGTTTAGGGTCAGGCTCAGATTATTGACTGCATATAGGAATTGCTTTGAACGGCTAAATAGTCCGCCGCTAATCGGGAATCTGACACAGAGATCGTCGACGCGAACAAGAGGCTCAACTGGATTAGTGGAATTCGCTTCACTCATGATGGAAGCACCTTACGGAGCCCAAATCGGATAATGGGGTCCAGCCCGGTTTCTCAGTGCGACAAATATCGGTTGTATGCGTGCAGCGTGGTTCGAACCTGCACCCCTCTGGAAAGGCCGAAATTGATGGAACTACACCCTCAATTTCCTGCAGCTTTCGCTGTCCGTCTTTTTGACGGGATCCAAGCTGCGGAAGCGACGCCAGCAAACCACGCGTATAGGGATGTGCAGGATGCTGGAAAAGATCTGCGGTTAGACGTTCCTCGACAAGATGCCCCGCATACATAACACCGACCCGACGACACATCTTGGCAATAACGCCGAGGTCATGACTGATCATCAGTACCGATGTGCCGCGCTCTGCGCAAAGTTCCTGCATAAGGCGCAAGATTTCCGCCTGCACGGTGACATCAAGTGCTGTTGTTGGTTCGTCAGCAATCAAAAGATCGGGGTCGCAAGCCAGTGCAATCGCAATCATCACGCGCTGCCGCATACCGCCCGACATCTGGTGCGGATAATTTTTTATACGCTGATCGGGTGCCGGAACCTGAACACTTGCCAGCGCCTGCACAGCCTTGCGCTCTGCCTCATGCCATGTTGCGCCCTGATGCAGCACAAACATTTCCGCAATTTGCCGTCCCACTGGCGACAAAGGATTAAGAGCCGTCATAGGCTCTTGAAAAATCATAGCAATGCGATTGCCGCGCAACTTGCGCATGTCACGCGCTGATATTGTGCGCAGGTCTTGCCCCTTGAACCGTATCGCACCACCTGTCACCGACAGCGGCGCACGCAATAATCCAATCATCGACAAAGCCGTAATACTTTTGCCGCAACCAGACTCTCCGACCAATCCAAACGTTTCCCCAGCACCAATGGTGAAAGACACGTCTTCAACCACATTATGCGGGGTCGAACCCGAATTGAGATCGATGCGAAGGTTGTCTACCTCAAGAAGTGCGGTTTCAATCATGCCTTGCGCGTCCTCATATGTGGATCGAGCCAGTCACGTAGACCATCACCAAACAGATTAAGCCCAAGCACGGCAAAGAAGATTGCAAGGCCGGGGAAAATGGCCGCCCATGGCGCATTTACAATCAGTTCACGCGCATCGGTCAACATATTACCCCAGCTTGGCTCTGGCGGGCTGATGCCAAGACCGAGATAAGAAAGTGCTGCTTCCGCGAGAATAGCTTCTCCCATGCCAAGCGTACCAATAACAAGGATTGGGCCAATCATATTCGGCACAATCTGCGTGATCATGATGCGACTATCGCCGTAACCAAGCATCTTGGCGGCCTGAATATAGCCTTGCTTTTTGAGGGATAGGGTGGAACTGCGCGCGATGCGGCATGTCCAAGACCAGTTTGTCAGGCCAAGCGCCAGCAGCAGACTTGGCAGACCGGGGCCAAGCACCGCCATAATTGCAAGAGCAAAGATCAGCGAGGGAATTGAAAGCATCAGATTGGTGAGGCCAGTGACGAAATCGTCCCACCAGCCGCCAAAATAACCTGCCGAAATACCAAGACAAAGTCCGATCACAGTATTGATGCACTGCGATACAACACCGACCGTCAAAGAGACCCGCGCGCCGTAAAGCAGGCGTGAAAAAACATCACGACCTTGCGCATCTGTACCAAACCAGAACTGGCTGTCGGGCGGCAATTCAGCATTCATCAGATCTGCATCCATAACGGGATGATAAGGTGCAATCCAAGGCGCAAAAACAGCACCCGTCACCATCACAGCGCAGATGAAGCCACCAAATACGAGATTGAACCGAAGCTTCATGGGCTTACTCGTGGCTAATGCGCGGATCAATGACCGCATAAAGAATGTCAACAATCGTATTGATGATCAGAAACCACAATACAATCACCAGAATTGCACCCTGCACCACCGGAATATCACGCAATGCAACGCTATCGATCAACAGCGAACCAAGACCCGGCCATGAAAATAGTTTCTCCACAACAACGGCCTGCCCCATCATTGAGCCGAACTGCAAGCCAATGGTTGTAATAATGAGCACAAGCGCATTGCGCATGACGTGCCACTGCACAAGGCGAAAACTATTCATACCTTTTGAACGAGCGGTCCGGATAAAATCAGCACCCATGACTTCAAGCACCGCCGCACGGGTTGTTCTCGCAAGAAGAGCAAGAGGTGCCACACCTAAAGTCAGCGCTGGCAAAATCACGTGCCTTAGACCGCCATCGCCATATCCAAAACTCGGCAACCAGCCGAGCGTCAGCGCGAAAAGATACATAAGCAAAAGCCCAAGCCAGAACTGCGGCAATGAAAGGCCCGAAACAGCACCAATCATTGTCACACTGTCGAGAATGCTGCCCGGTTTCAGTGCAGCCAGAAAGCCCAGCGGGACGCCAATCAAGATTGCAAATCCCATCGCTACGAATGCCAGTTTCAGTGTCGGTCCCATCCGCTCCTGAAGAAGCGAAACCACCGGCTGCCGTGATCGGTAAGAGGTGCCAAGATCGAATTGGGCAAGTTGCATCATATAATTGCCGAAACGAACATGAACCGGCTTATCGAGGCCAAATTCCTGCGTGATCTTTTCGACCATTTTCGGATCATTCATGCCTTTGCCACTCGCGACGAGCCCCGTTGCTATGCTGCCCGGGACCACGCTGAAAATAACAAAGATCAGCAGTGACACTGCAATGACTGTCGGTATCATCTGCAAGACGCGACGGACAATAAAATAGAGCACACAGTCCTCTTTTCGGATCAGCGAAGATCAGCCCGCCCACAACAAGCGAGCCGATCAAAATCAGCTCAATTTAACGCCCAGACGGGACAGTATCGTCAACCCACAGCTTCTCATAAGACTGAACTGCGAGTTCTGCCGAGTTTGGCTGAAGACCATGCAACCATGGCTGA
>Ga0308157_10006342_pt1 | contig 14214 bp, 10 predicted proteins | sample PhyBR1_FD_201035 | JGI IMG/M metagenome (GOLD analysis project Ga0308157, IMG submission 201035) | Phyllosphere microbial communities from UC Gill Tract Community Farm, Albany, California, United States - DLSLB.R1 | ecosystem: Host-associated > Plants > Phyllosphere > Unclassified | place: USA...
TACAATGCTAGCTATTCCACACAGTAAACTGGTAATAGCCAGCACAGCGGTTGGATAATGGTCTTTTTTCTTTTGGTACATCTTGAAACAAAATTACCTAAAGGTCGTAGGAGAGGAAATAGCGGAATTTGGGGATTTTGAAATAAAAATGCGAGATCACGTTACTGATCTCGCATTTTTATTTCAGCTGATATTGCTGTTATGTTACTACATCAATATCAATTAATTTACAGCTGTTGAATCTGCTGGAGCGTCTTTTGGTCCAGGCACAATGTCTACCAATTCCACATCAAACACTAATGGCGCATATGGAGGAATTTTACCACCACCACGTTCACCATAGCCAATACTAGAAGGTACTAGTAATGTTGCTTTCGAACCTTTGCTAAGCAGTTGTAATCCTTCTGTCCATCCTTGGATAACAGGATCGTGGCCTACACGGAAACGAATAGGCTCGTATTGACGCATCGGATTAAACACATTTTCTTTTTTGGCGACCTCGGCGTCGTTTGTATCGAAAATAGTACCAGATACCAAAGAACCCGTATAATTTACGACAACGGTATCACCAACTACTGCTTTGTTTCCTGAACCCTCTTCTTTTAAGATATACTGTAAGCCAGAATCTGTTTTCTTAGGCTCCAGTTTGTTTTTCGAAATATAATTTGCCAACTTACCCTCTTCCGCGGTCTTCAAAGTTTCAATTTCTGCTTTGAAATACTCATCCACTTGCGCATACATCGCTGAATCTGTCAGGTCACCTTTTTTGAAATGCTTTCTCACTTTCACCTTGAAGGTAGCGTAGTGATCTGCAAACTCTGGCTTGGGTTGGCCAGTTTTGGCGGCCATAGTATCTAGGTTCAGACGGAAAATAGCACTGTCGCCTTCTCCTAACATTTTGAACATCGAATTATAATCGCCAGCATACAAGCCAGGAATAGAATCGGGTGCAATATTGACGATTTGGGGCAAACCGATGTCGTAAGTACTTTGCAACAAAGAATCTTTACGATCCGATGTTACGATCATGTCTACCGACAATAAATCGCCAGCCTCGGCTTTTTCAGCTCCTGCGTCTTTTACAATATTATATTCAAGACCGCCATCACCTTTCTTGAAATTTTGGCAACTCGTTGCGGCTAATAAGCCCACAGCAGCCGAAAGGAATAAAATTGATTTCTTCATTCTGATATAGTCACTTAAATTATGTTGTTAAAATTTCTTTATATGTTGGTAATATGGATTTGAACTTATTTACGGTCTGGCTGAGTGTGTCTGTCGAACTACCCCCCGAAGCGTTTAAATGTCCTCCTCCGTTAAAGTACTTTTTACAAATTTCATTACATGGAATTTCTCCAGTCGATCGCAAAGATAATTTAATTAATTCGGTTCTGTCAATAAATAATGCAGCTAATCGTATGCCTTTGACTGATAGTGCGTAATTTACGAGTCCTTCCGTGTCTCCCGTAGTGACGTGGAAACGCTCTAAATCCTCTTTTGTAACAGCAAACACTGCAGTATTGTATTGTGGGATGACTTCTAAGCAATTCAATAGACAATATCCCAAAAATTTCAATCGGTTTTCTGTTGAACTATTGTAAACATGTTCATGAATTTCCCAGTTTCTAGCGCCTGCTTCGATTAGTTTTGATATAATCAAGTGTACGGCAGCGGTGGTAGAGCGAAAGCGAAAAGAACCGGTATCTGTCATGATTCCTGCATACAGGCAAGTAGCTATTTCCACCGTTATAGCTGCTGTATCCTCACAAATATCCGTGATAAAGGTGTATACCAATTGAGCCGTGGCCGCCGCCATAGGATCCCAATAACGAAGAGAAGCAAAATCTTCTGGATCCAAATGGTGATCGATCATCCATTTTTGGCCAGCTGCAGCCTGAAGAAGGGGCTCCAGAATATTTGTACGGCTGAGCGCGCTATAATCCAAACAAAAAATAATGTCGGCCTGCGCGATAAGATGTTCTGCTCGTGTGTTTTCATGCGGGAAGATAATAACATTTTCACGACCGGGCATCCAGTCTAAAAAATCTGGAAAATCAGAAGATAAAACGACCTCCACGTGATGTCCTTTCGTTTTTAGCCAATGGTACAAACCTAAAGAAGAACCAAGTGCATCCCCATCCGGTTTGTGGTGGGTTGTGATAACGATTTTCTTAGGTTGGGCCAGTAAGTGTAAATTATTTTCTCCTGTCAGCATAAATCTTATAAGTGTGCAAACCTACTATTATTTTATGGGTTGCGGAAATTTTTGCGGCCATCACTTTCTTAAAAAATGTTAAGAAAATAGTTGAAGAAAAATAAGACTAGTGCTTGAATGCATATAGCTTACGATCACGTCTGACACATAGTAAATAAGTAGCACTATTATAGTCGATTTTTCCATAATAAAAGTCCGGTAGCGCCTCAATGGGAAAACCATCGCGTATCGATCCCTTTTCGTCAAAGAGATAAACAAGATAGTTTTTACGCGAGGCAATCCCTAATAAATAATTATTAGGGCCCTCCGCGAAATATTGCGGACGATCCGTAATCTCTTGTGTAAAGGTGAAATCAAACAATGCGCTACTGTCTTGTATACCTTTCGTTAATACATGCTTTTGATTAATGATTACCATGCGATGGGCAATATCCTCTGTATTTGGGAAAAAGGATATCAAGGAGCGGTGTCCGTCCGGTTCCAGTCTATAGGTTTTAAGTTCGTCTCTAAAATCTATGGTAAACGAAACGTTGGCGGTATCAATAGCGTATACCGCATATTGGTTTTGTTCCGGACGGATAAGGGCTATCGGATTGTTGAAGTGGCTGTCGGCGATAATTTCTTCTTTAAGAAGATTGCCTTGTGCATCAAACTGATAAAAATGACCATTTTCTGTGCCCACGAAGATCTGATCATTATGAACTTTTACATCAAATAGGATTTTTCCCTCCAAATTTTTGTGATTCCAACTTTCCGGCTTTTTACCGTCCAAGGTGAAAACGAGCAACTTTTGACCAGCAGGAATAAAAATTAAAGGTTTACCGCCTACATCTCCTATAGTTGGTGAATAAGTAGGTTCATTATCCATGCCTAGGGAGAATCCCGGTAAAGAATTACCGTCTGGATCAAACCTGTAAAGTCTATTTCGATCCGTTACTAATACAATGGATCGATCTTCCAGCTGTTTTGCTTCACCTACCACGCGTCCATGGAATACCGTAGACCAAAGTTTGCGCCCAGCAGGGCTAATGGCGTGCATCGTATGATCCTGTTCCTGCACCAGAATAAATTGGCTGGTATCTGAATGTTCGAAAACTTGTGGGGCGGTAATCGGTCTATGGTCAAATTCATATGTCCAATCGGCTACGGAACCCAATGCATTTTTACTTTTGTAAACACCATAAATACTCGATTGGAAGTGACCATTATTACCCGCAATCTGTATGGACCAGGAATAAAAGTCTTGGTAGCCGAAATCCTTTTTGTCACGGAAAGATTCGCGGAAGTCCGTTTTTAGTAAATTATTGATGATCGAAGACGATGTGCTTGTACGGATAAAACAGGTAATATTCGCTTCATTTCCCTGTATCCGTTCCGAATTCTTGAAACCTAATGTATTGGTGAGTAGATTGACCCGTCGCCAGTCGCGCTGGTACTCGCTCAATAGACTTTCGTAGTTGGCTAATACAAGAATATTCGCGATGCGAAGAAAATACGGACGTTGAAAAGATTTGAGTGGGTCGCCATAAAGTGCAAACGGAATATTGGAATGATCGAATCGATAAAGAGAGTCGCTTATATGGGTGGCTATAGAAGAAAGGAATGCGTCGAGTTGATTAGAATCGGCAACAGAAATAAAGGCAAGCTGAGCTTGGTTACTTTGTTCTACCAACGCAAATTCTTTTCCGAAGATCGGGCGTATATCTTCTTCAAAGGAAACGTCTTTGCTTCGTTTTATTTCCGCAAACTGTGCTTGTAATCGAGGTAGTTCCTTCTGCTGTTCTAACCATGAAAATAAATCGTTTCGGAAGCGATCGGGATCACTGATAGCAAAAGAGAGATAAGAAGCCGTACTTTGAGGAAAGTAATTATATAGCGTCTGTGACGTCTTATGTTGGTTCGCGAACAGTTCTATATAATGTTCTTTTCGATGCGCTGTTTCACTTTCGCCACTTAGGATAAGCGCGTCATTTTTGAAACTTAAGTTCCATGCCGATTGACCGCCCAGGTTCTTGAATAGTTGGATAAAGTCCCCCGTTTTTCTACGCATAAGGTGTTCCGCGATCTGGGAAATCTGTTCATGGACAAAATATATACTGAGCGGTGAATTACGGCTGTTATTATCAATAAAGTAATCAATTTGATCCCTGCCGAGCTTAGGACTTTGTTTGTCTATAACTTGGTAAAGTATACGTTCCGAAAAAGATGCGAAGAAAATATCCTCGTGGTAAACGATATGAAAAACGGAATCTTTAACCTCCTTATCCAAGCTATAAATACGATGCTCTAGGGTGTCTTTCTGTGTTATGGTGTACGTAGATGCGGCGTTGTCTAAAAATGACCTGATTGCCGACGTGTCGATACGCGCTGAAGTAGGAATAGTAAACAAGCTGGTGATGGCATCTTTTTCCGGATGAAAAGAAACGTATAGATCGACATCATTCACATAGGGTTGCATAGCTGCGTGTCGAAGTAACTTCGCTTTTAATGTTTGCCACTGTTCAAATTCTTGTCTACCCACCAACGCTCCAAAAATTTCAAAATCTTTGAAGATGTTATCGGTCGTTGCATTATTTTGAAATGTAGTAATTAGAAAAGTCTCTTTTGGAAGGAAAGTAAGCGGGCGGAGTGTTTCCTTTTTATCGCCGTCTAAATTCGCAAAATAATATATGGAAGCACCAATAATGGCGACAAACAGTAAAACGGTAATGATAATCGTATTTCTCATCAAGAACAACCTCTAACAGATCCAAATTTAAGTAAAATGCGTAGCATTTTACGAACCGAATACTAAATGAGCGCCTGTTAGCCTCTAAAAATAAACAACTATGCGCAATACCAGCCTCATAAAATCGTGATCAATAACGCCTGGCAGTGTGTTTTGTAAAATTTAAAATACATGATGTGTTATATTTTATTACATTTATACCCACGGAAGAAATTTCATTAGAATACGATCTCTTTTATGAATAAACAAATTATATTAATAGCATCTTTTTTCGGATTGACGGCTGTAATATTGGGCGCATTCGGGGCGCATGGGTTAGAGGGGAAAATTAGCGATTATCATTTGGAGACTTGGAAGACCGCAAACCAGTATCATTTCTACCATACTTTTGCATTGTTGTTTTTGTCTACCTTTTCCCGAGCGAAGAATTCCTCTATACGTGTTTCGTTTATCGCTTTTACGATTGGTATGCTATTATTTTCGGGTTCACTTTACTTATTGAGTGTTCGTTCGTTAATTGGATTAGAGGGATTTGGATGGTTGGGTCCGGTGACGCCGCTTGGAGGACTTTGTTTTATGGTAGGATGGATAGGGTTGTTTGTAGCTGCTGTCCGGAATCGTTCATAACGGTTTTGTTTGTTCTTTTTTTAGAAAAAAGAACGAAAAAATCGTCGCTTCGAATGTTTAAAATGATGGTTTGTGCAAAAAGGAGATTTCTACATGCTTCAAACATTCGGATGCGACATGCAATGTTAATAAAGGGTAGTGCAATCTGCCTATCTCTGAAAGAGCGTGTTGGGGATAGATTAGAGGAGACATTGTGGGACGGGGAAAGGATGGGCTATGCAATGGCGTAAATAAAAGTGGAGAATTAAAAAATAGCTGTAATGCGGACTAAATCGGCCTCGCATTGTTCCGTGACCAACTTTACGCAGGATATTCCGTTAAAAACAGCATTTGTCTGAGCGAAGCGAGTTTATGCTGTTTAGGAATAAACAAGTAAAGATAGCGGAACCTTGCAAGTCTTGATTTTTTTGTTTCTTTTTTCATCAAGGAAAAAAGAAAAGAAAGATAATTATGTCAGAAACTTCTTTATTTCATAGTGATCGAGAAACACTGTTTGTCGATGTTATCTTACCGTTATACATCGCTAAAACATATACCTACCGTGTTCCTTTAGAATCGAACGCCGATATTGCCGTTGGAAAACGTGTCATCGTACAATTTGGTCGCAATAAAATCTATGCAGCGATCATCCATAAGATTTCTAAAGAAGCACCTTTAAGTTATGAAGCAAAGTATATACTCAACGTAATAGATGAAGAACCGGTAGTTGATGCTAATCAGTTAGCTCTTTGGGAATGGATTGCCGGTTATTACATGTGTTATCTGGGAGAAGTTATGCAAGCGGCTTTACCAGCAGCGTTAAAGATGGCGAGCGAAACAAAAATTGTGGCGTCAGAAAATGTCGATTTGGATCGTTCGCTTTTATCTGACAAGGGATACATGGTCATGGAAGCGTTGGATGTGGCAGGAGAATTGACGATAAACGATATTGTGAAGCTATTAGGGCAAAGCACGGTTTTCCCCCTACTGAAGAAACTTTTTGATCAAGGACATATATTGATATCTGAAGAGATCAAAAACAGGTACGTGCCAAAGCGTAAGGCATATTTAAGATTGGCATCGGAGTTTGACGATGGCGAAGGTATCCGGGGATTGCTGGATTCTTTAAACCGAGCACCAAAGCAACAGGATGCGGTTTTAGGTTTTATTCAGCTTCGGAAGGCCAAAACCGATATTACCCGACAAGATATTATGGAGGTTACGGGTGTGAGTTCCGGGATTGTTGCGTCATTGATTGAAAAGGAGGTGTTTGTGGTGGAGGAGAAGATCGTCTCCCGTTTAGGAGGTGAAGAGGTAGAAGTAACGGCAGCATTCAACTTCAATGCGGCACAACAACAGGCTTTTGATCAAATAAAAGTTTCTTTTGAAAAAAAAGACGTTGTGCTTTTGCATGGTGTAACCGCTTCGGGCAAAACACAGATTTACATACGGCTGATTGAGCAAGCTATTAAGGACGGTAAAAATGCCTTATATCTTTTGCCAGAAATAGCGCTGACCGCACAGATTACAGATCGATTGAAACTGCATTTTGGGGATAAATTGGGAGTTTATCACTCAAAATTTAATGATAATGAACGAGCAGAGGTGTGGCATAAGGTATTGAAAGGTGAGTATAAAGTGGTTGTAGGAGCTCGTTCTTCCATATTCTTGCCTTTCCAAAATTTAGGGTTGGTGGTCGTTGATGAAGAACATGAGAACTCTTATAAACAATATGAACCAGCTCCGCGATACCACGCTCGGGATACCGCGATCTACTTGGCCTATTTACAACAGGCAAAAGTACTGTTAGGGTCAGCTACGCCATCGATAGAAAGCTACTATAACGCTAGAGCGGATAAATATGGATTGGTAGAATTAACGGAACGTTTTGGAGAATCTCAATTACCCGATATACAGATTGTTAATGTCGCAGAAGAAGGCCGCAAAGACCAAATGTTTTCTTATTTCAGCAGTGTCTTGTTGCAGGGGATAACAAATGCTTTGGAGCGAAAGGAACAGGTGATTTTGTTTCAGAACAGACGTGGGCATACACCATTTGTACAGTGCAATACTTGCGGCTGGGTCGCTAAATGTGTGAACTGTGATGTGAGTTTGACATATCATAAATCCACCAATCATTTGCATTGCCATTATTGCGGACATACGGAGCCCCCGGTGCAGGTTTGTCCCGCTTGTGGGATGCCACACATTGAAAGTAAAGGTTTCGGAACTGAAAGGGTAGAGGAGGAACTGGAATTGCTGCTGCCACAAGCACGGCTAGGGCGTTTGGACTTGGACTCTACGAAAGGGAAATATGGATTTGAGAATATTATCACAGCGTTTGATGAACACGAATTTGATATTCTTGTGGGTACACAAATGGTGGCAAAAGGATTGGATTTCGGGCGTGTTAGTCTAATTGGTATCATCAATGCAGATGCGATGATTAATTTTCCAGACTTCCGGGCCTATGAACGGGCATTTTCGCTATTTTCGCAGGTAGCCGGACGTGCCGGACGCAGGGAGCACAAAGGGAAAGTAATCATTCAAACACATACCCCCAATCATCGCGTGTTGGAACAAGTTATTCAGCACGATTATGAAGGTATGTTCATGACGGAAATAAAAGAACGAAAGAACTACCAATATCCTCCTTTTTATCGCATCATTAAACTGGATGTTCGCCATACAGAAATGCAAATCGCCAGTGATGCAGCCACTCGTTTGGCAATTTTGCTTCGTGCCCTGTTGGGGAGTAGGGTCTTAGGACCTGAGCCACCGATGATTTCTCGTATACGGAATCATTTCATTCAAACGGTTACCTTAAAAATAGAGCGAAACAACGTCAGTATCACACGCGTGAAAGAATTAATAAACCAAGCTATAACGCAATTTGGCATGGAAAAACAATACAAAGGTGCGCGTATTTCTATTGATGTTGATCCTTATTGATCTCTCCGCTCTTTCCATTGCTTAGTGAATGATTTTTCTGCGAGTTTTGGCAGTTCCCGATGCTTGCCCCAAGTTTTCTTGAAAAAACTTTGCAGAAAGAAATTTTTGGTTTTTCCGCTGAAGAAATCGATCAGCCCCCGACGTTGGATGGCGTAGGTAAACCCTTTCCATGCCCGTCTTTCCATGCCCGGTGCCAAACCCTGTGCAACAGCATCTCGGCGGTTGAGCAGAAGCATCTTCTGAATGTCTATACCGACTGGGCATACTTCGGTACACTTCCCGCAGAGCGATGAAGCATAACTTAGGTGTTTAAATTCCTTCATGCCCTGTAAGTGGGGGGATATCAACGAACCGATAGGGCCTTGATAGGTTGTTTCATACGTGTGTCCACCGATATTCTGGTAAATGGGGCATACATTTAAGCATGCTCCACAACGAATACAATAAAGTCCTTGACGTTGGTCTTTTTGTGCCAATACATTGGTTCTGCCGTTATCAAGTAATATAACGTACATTTCCTCTGGGCCGTCTATATCCTTTTCTTGCCGAGGCCCTCCTAAAATGGTGTTGTATACGGTAAGATTTTGCCCTGTTCCATGTGAAGCGAGTAAGGGCCAGAATAAATCGAGGTCGCTCATGGTCGGAATAACTTTCTCAATGCCCACTAGGGCGATATGCACTTTTGGAAAAGACGTCGTTAATCGTGCATTTCCTTCGTTTTCTGTAATTGCGATACTACCTGTATCAGCGATGATGAAATTTGCGCCCGAAATGCCCACATCTGTCGATGTATATTTCTCGCGTAACAATTCCCGGGCTTTCATCGTCAATTGTTCCGCTGAGGCGTCCAGTGGAGTGTCAAATTTCTCGTGAAACAGTTTCGCTATCTCCTCCAAACTGAGGTGCATGGCAGGTGTAACAAAATGATAGGGTTTTTGATCGAGTAGCTGGATGATAAACTCCCCTAAATCACTTTCGAAGACTTCTACATGTTGTTTCTCCAAAAAATGGTTGAGTTCGATTTCCTCGGTGGCCATAGATTTCGACTTGACAACCGATTGTGCTTGGTGACGCTCCATAATCTTCGCAATCTCCTGTCGAGCCTCTTCTGCATCATTTGCCCAAATAACCTGTCCCCCTTTTTTCGTAAAATTGCTCTCGAAATCTAGGAGATAGCGTTCCAAGTTTTCGATCGTTTTCCATTTGATCAGGTTCGCTTTCTTTTTTGAGTTTTCTAGATCGAAAAATTTACTTTTTCCACGCTCAAATGCGAGGTTATATTTATCTATATTGGTGTTGATGATCTCCCTATGGCGTTGATCAAAGGATTTGACCGCGCTATCTTTTAAAAACTTTTCTGCAACATCTCGAGCCATGAGGTAAAGCTAATCTTTTTTCGAAAGATTCACAAAAATTTGCAGGCAGTTCTGTCGATATATCGGTTACTTCTTCGATCGTTGTTTGGAGCAGTTTCGACCTTCCTTCGAAACTGCTTCGGAGCATCTTAGGCTATTGTTTGACCTCTGTCCGGGTTGGTGCTGCCATATATCCGGATTTATACCGGTACCCATCTGAACGCCACGCGGAACACAGTCGTTGCGTACATAATTTTGGTTAAACCGTTTAAAATTCCGATTTTAGTTTTCTTGACAACAATATAGAATGGAATGTTGAATTTTTTCAAGAAAAGTAATACAAAAAAAGATACTAAACACCAATCAACAGCCCTTGAAGAGGCGATAAATCTGTATCGACATGTGTTGGAGCAAAAACGTTGTTATTCTAACAGAGACTATATTGTAAACCGGTATACCGAGGCAATGGGGCAAGCACCTGATTTGGAAAATCCAACATTGTTTACTGAAAAAATGCAATGGCTTAAGCTGCACTACAATAATCCACTGTATATAACATGTGCGGATAAATATGCGGTTAGAACGTATGTAGAAAGCAAGGGGTATAAATATATCTTAAATAATTTGATTGGTGTTTATTCCGCTGCGGGAGATATTCCGTTAGCGGAGCTTCCAGATAAGTTTGTGTTAAAAGCGACGCACGGTTGTACATGGAATTATCTCTGTAGAGATAAATCGGAAGAAGTCCCGAAATGGACGGAGACCAAACGATTGCTGGACGAATGGCTTACCCAAGATTACGCTATGCATGGTAGGGAACTTCATTATACTTACATCCCGCCAAGACTCATCTGTGAACGTTTTTTAGAAAATGCAGATGGGAGTCAGATAAGAGATTACAAAATACATTGTTTTCATGGAGAACCTAAGCTAATTCAAGTAGACTACGAACGTTTTACGGAGCACCAACGCAATTACTATGATCCAGATTGGAGTCTAACAAATATTAAATGGGTGGAGCAAGACAACTACCCCCGAGCAGAAGATAAGCCGACTAATCTAGAAGAGATGTTGGATATTGCGCGTGTGCTTTCGGCCGATTTCGGATACGTACGTGTGGATTTATATAACGTAGCGGGAAAGGTTGTTTTTGGGGAATTAACGTTTACACCCGGTTGTGGCTTTACGAAGCTGGAGCCAGCGGAAATAGATGCTCTTATGGGAAGCTGGTTGACGCTACCGTTAGAAAGTAAACATGTAATACAGTAGGGAGGTAAAGTTTCCCCCTACCGTATTTGAAGTCTTATAACGCACTACGAATCTTTAAGTTCAGTTCGTCGAGTTGCGCATTATCAAGAACCGCTGGAGCATCAATCATCACATCGCGCCCTGCATTATTTTTTGGGAATGCAATAAAATCACGTATGGTCTCCTGTCCACCTAAAATAGCTACCAGGCGATCAAGACCGAATGCCAATCCACCGTGTGGAGGTGCTCCGTATTGAAAAGCGCTCATCAAAAATCCAAATTGCTCCTGCGCCTGCTCTCGTGTAAATCCGAGATGTTTAAACATTAGCGCTTGTGTTTCCGCATCGTGGATACGAATTGAACCGCCGCCAATTTCATTGCCGTTCAGCACCAGATCGTACGCATTGGCACGAACTTTTCCGGGGTCCGTATCCAAGAGGTGCATGTCCTCTTTTTTGGGAGAAGTGAACGGATGGTGCATAGCGTGGTGTCGCCCTGTCTCCTCATCCCATTCAAGTAAAGGGAAATCCGTTACCCATAGCGGAGCAAACTCGCCTGGTTTGCGCAACCCTAAACGGTTGGCTAATTCCATACGTAGGGCGCTTAGTTGCGCGCGCGTCTTGTTCGCTGGTCCGGACAAAACCAAGATAAGGTCTCCTGCTTTTGCACCGGTAATTTCCGCCCATTTGGCAAGATCGGCTTGATCATAGAACTTATCAACAGATGATTTAAATGTTCCATCAAGCTCACACTTGCAGTATACCATGCCTAAGGCACCTACTTGTGGACGCTTTACCCAATCAATTAATGTATCGATTTGCTTTCTCGTGTAGGATGCCGCGTCTGGTACAGCGATACCGACAACCAATTCGGCATTGTTAAACACGGTAAACTCCTTATGTTGGGCAACGACATTCAGTTCGCCAAACTCCATGCCGAAGCGGATGTCGGGTTTGTCGTTTCCGTACCTTCGCATCGCTTCGTCGTAGGTCATACGGGGAAATTTCGCAATATCGACCCCGTGTGTCGTTTTCAATAAATGACGCGTCAATCCCTCAAAAATATGTAGAATATCCTCTTGTTCAATGAAGGACATTTCACAGTCAATCTGCGTGAATTCCGGCTGACGGTCTGCCCGAAGATCCTCATCGCGGAAACATTTCACAATCTGAAAATATTTATCTAGACCGCCTACCATCAATAGTTGTTTAAAAGTTTGCGGTGATTGTGGTAATGCGTAAAACTGCCCAGGATTCATACGAGATGGGACCACGAAATCGCGTGCACCTTCTGGTGTAGACTTAATTAAATAGGGAGTTTCTACTTCACAAAAGTCCAAATTCGAGAGGTAATTACGAACCTCCTGTGTTACCTTATGACGGAAAAGTAGACTGTTTTTTACCGGATTACGGCGAATGTCCAAATACCGATATTTCATGCGTAGGTCTTCGCCGCCGTCAGTTTCATCCTCCATGGTAAAGGGAGGGACCTGCGATTGGTTCAGCACGGTCAACTCGTTTACGAGTACTTCAATCTCACCGGTGGGAATATTCGTATTTTTAGATTCGCGTTCGATAACGGTGCCTTTTATTTGGATGACGAATTCACGGCCCAATGACCTTGCCTGTTGCATAATGGTGTCATCGGTACGTACCTCGTCGAAGATCAATTGCGTAATGCCATAGCGGTCACGCAAGTCTACCCATATCATAAACCCTTTGTCGCGCGACTTTTGGACCCAGCCCGCTAATATGACTTCCTTGTTTGTATCGGTGATCCGTAATTCACCGCAATGATGGCTTCTGTACATGTTCGCAAAAATATCGGATTTTACGGACAATAAAGATTTGTTTGTTCTTTTTTTGCTCCAATGATCGTTCCGAGCCTCACGCTTCTCCCACTTTGCCCCACTTGGAAAACACAATCCGTAGCTGCTCACGCCGTATTGCTTGATTATTGTCTGAACTGTGATTATTCATCACTGTTTTTTTTAATGGTATTCATGCGTTCACTTCGCTCGGTTTTTGTGATTATGATGATAGGGGGGGGCATGCACTATCCCTTCCTTAACAATGAATGTCGCATCCTTAGTATTATCCCATCCTGTCAAATATCCGCAGCGACGGGTTTTATGGACGAGTGCTTGTTTTGATGTCCATGAGCCCCTTTCGGTCAGTTTTAGTTCTTTTTTAGAAAAATCACGAAGTGTTCATGCATACCATTCAACATAAATCTTCATGGATAAAAGAACCACTATGTAGTATTTCTTCGATGTGGAAAACTTTTTTGTGTTATATTGTGGGAGAAAGTGGGAGAAAGTGTATACTTTTACATTAAAATTTAGATTAGCTGTATAGACTGTGAACTATTTAATCGGAGAATACGAATGCAAGCTGGACGCCAAAGGTAGAATGGTGGTTCCTGCCGCGCTCAAAAGGCAACTGCCGGATGTAGAGCGAGACGGGCTTGTCGTGAATCGTGGCTTCGAGAAAAATTTGGTCATTTATACGCGGTCTGAATGGAATAAGATTTTGAAGCAGTTGTCTAGGCTTAACCAGTTTCAGCCCAAGAACAGGGGTTTTGTAAGGAAGTTTATGAGTGGAGCGACTGAATTGATGCTTGACTCGGCGGGAAGGGTTTTATTACCTAAGGGGTTGTTGGAATATGCTGAAGTGGGGAATGAATTGGTTTTGGCTTGTAATTTAGAAAAAATAGAAGTTTGGTCGAAAGCAAAATATGAAGAGCAGTTGGGTGCGATATCCGAAGATGATTTTTCGGACTTGGCTGCGCAAGTGATGGGTGGATTTGACTTGGAAGGAGGGCGGGATGGCGAATAATCCGAATGGTTATCATGTTCCGGTGATGTTGGAAGAGTGCATAGAGGGCTTGGCGATTAAGCCGGATGGTGTATATGTTGACGTGACGTTCGGCGGTGGTGGTCATTCTCGGGAGATCTTGAAAAAATTAGGTGATAAAGGGAGGTTGATAGCGTTTGATCAGGATCCGGATGCGGTAAAGAATGCACTAGATGATCCGCGTTTCACACTGGTACAGCACAATTTTAGATTTTTGAAAAATAATCTTCGATTATTGGGTGTTCGGCAAGTAGA
>Ga0308157_10006347_pt1 | contig 14206 bp, 11 predicted proteins | sample PhyBR1_FD_201035 | JGI IMG/M metagenome (GOLD analysis project Ga0308157, IMG submission 201035) | Phyllosphere microbial communities from UC Gill Tract Community Farm, Albany, California, United States - DLSLB.R1 | ecosystem: Host-associated > Plants > Phyllosphere > Unclassified | place: USA...
TTGATTTTCTATATCAGGATTCGTATCCTGTACAAAAAGATGATACACAGTATCGTAAAATTTCTTCAGATTACGTAAAAATTGAAAAATTAGGAGATCGTGAAATTTTAACGGTTGATCCGAAAGGGTTGGAATTATTGGCAGAAACAGCAATGACCGATGTTTCGTTTATGTTGCGCACTTCGCATTTAGAAAAATTACGCGCTATTATTGATGATCCCGAAGCTACAGACAACGACCGTTTTGTTGCTTACAATTTATTGCAAAATGCGGCTGTGGCTGTTGGTGGCGAGTTACCATCGTGCCAAGATACGGGAACGGCAATTGTAATGGCAAAAAAAGGCGAAAATGTTTATACCGGAATTGATGATGCAGAAGCTTTATCAAAAGGTATTTTCAACACTTATATCAACAAAAATTTACGTTATTCTCAGATCGTTCCAATTTCAATGTTCGAAGAGAAAAACTCGGGATCAAACCTTCCTGCACAAATAGATATCTATTCTAAAAAAGGAAATTCGTACGAATTTTTATTTCTTGCAAAAGGCGGTGGATCTGCAAACAAAACTTTTTTATATCAGCAGACAAAATCATTATTAAACGATAAATCGTTAGAAGCTTTCATAAAAGCAAAAATCATGGATTTAGGAACGGCTGCCTGCCCACCTTATCATTTGGCGTTGGTCATTGGTGGAACTTCAGCCGAAGCAACATTGGCAACCGTTAAAAAAGCTTCTGCAGGATATTACGATCATTTACCAACAACCGGAAACATGGCGGGACAAGCGTTTCGCGATTTAGAATGGGAAAAACGCATTCAGCAAATTTGTCAGGAATCTGGCGTAGGTGCGCAATTTGGAGGTAAATATTTGGTGCACGACGTTCGCGTAATTCGTTTACCACGTCACGCAGCATCTTGCCCGGTTGGCTTGGGAGTTTCTTGTTCTGCCGATCGAAATATCAAAGGAAAAATTACTGCCGATGGTATTTTTGTAGAGCAGTTAGAAACAAATCCTGCAAGATTATTACCAGAAACGGCTCCGCATTTAGAAGATCCTGTTTCAATTGATTTGAATCAGCCAATGGATCAGATTTTGGCAGAATTGACCAAACATCCGATCAAAACCCGATTAATGTTGAACGGAACCGTTATTGTTGCCCGCGATATTGCACATGCAAAAATCAAGGAAATGTTAGATAACGGCGAACCAATGCCAGAATATTTTAAGAATCACCCTGTTTATTACGCAGGACCTGCAAAAACTCCGGAAGGAATGGCTTCAGGATCTTTCGGACCAACAACTGCGGGACGTATGGACAGTTATGTTGATTTATTCCAAGAAAACCGAGGATCTATGATTATGCTTGCAAAAGGAAACCGTTCACAACAGGTTACCGATGCTTGTGCGAAACACGGCGGTTTTTATTTAGGTTCTATTGGTGGACCGGCTGCTATTTTGGCAAAAGACAATATTTTACATGTTGAAGTAGTTGATTTCCCTGAATTGGGAATGGAAGCCGTTCGTAAAATTACCGTTAAAGATTTCCCAGCATTCATTATTACCGATGATAAAGGAAACGATTTCTTTCAGAATTTGTAAACAGTTTAAGCTACTGAGTATTTAAAAGAAAATAAAAAAATGGGAACTTGGGGAACAGCCATAAAAGACAATGATGCATTTGCTGATGTATACAGTGAATATTTCGACCTTTACAATAAAGGCGGAAAACCAGAAACCATTACTAGAAAAATAATTTCAGACAATTGGGAAATTCTTGAAATAGAAGAAGAAAAAAACAGCTTATGGTTTGCACTTGCTTTAGCTCAATGGGAAACAAAATCGCTTGAACCCAAAATTTTATCAACTGTTGAAGATATAATTTTATCAGGTACTGATGTAAAGATTTGGATTGATCTTGGAATAAATGAACGAGATATTAAAAAAAGACAGATTGCACTTAATAAGTTCCTTGAAAAAATAAAATCAGACAGACCTAAAGCTAAACCTAAAAAAAAAATAAAATTAAAGACACCTATTTTTGAAACTGGTGAGTGCTTAGTTTTTAGATTAACAAACGGAAATTACGGCGGAGCAGTTGTAGTAGCAACAGATAATAATCCTGAAACTGCATATAATTTAGTAGCAACAACAAGACTGAATCAAAATACAAAACCGACACTGAGTGATTTCGAAAATGCGGATATCCTAATTTGTAATTTTGGTGAATGGCAAGACAAAGTAGATGTAACTTGGTATATGCCTGACTTATTTTATAAAGACTACGCTGACATTTATGAAAATATTGGACAAATTCAGATAGATTTAGAATATGATTCAGATAATTATGAAGGAAAGGGTTATTTGTTCAAACCTTCATTCACATCAGGATGGAGCATGAATGACATAGCAGAAAGACAATTTGAATCTGAAATAACAAAACCGAAACCAACAAAAAAACTAACCATAAGACAATTAACCAAACTCTAAAAGTTTATTAATCATATATCATGGTAAAAGTTATAAGCTCTGTAAAGATTTCTCTTTATAGGGCTTTTTTAAATTCATTTGTGAATCTGTGGTAAAAATAAATTAGACGATGAATAAATTTGTTATCTTTAATTTATCCAATCAAATAAAATCATGAAAATTCTTATAAAAATCCTTAAATGGTTTGCAATTGTTTTTATATCGATCATTGCACTTATGTACATTTTCGATTACGGTTACCTGATTCGTGCAGTTCGAGTAACGTATTTAACCGGTCATAAAACAGCTTTTTTAGAAGATTACAGTTATTTTAATAATCGTGAAATTAAAAAAGGAACAGCGCAGCCTTGGAAAATATCAAAAAATTACAATAAAGTTCCGGCTACCGAAAAGCTGAATAAAACGCATAAAGACCTGCAAACTACATCGTTTTTAATTATTCAAAACGACAGTATTTTTCATGAAAGTTATTTCGATATTGGTAAAGAAGACAGTAAAACCAACTCGTTTTCTATGGCGAAAAGCATTGTAACATCGGCATTAGGAAAAGCTATTGACTTGGGAATGATTCAAAGTTTAGACACTAAAGTAATTGATTTTTTACCCGAACTAACGGGCAAATTCGCGAAAGAAGTAACCGTTGGCGATTTGGCAAGTATGGCATCGGGACAAAAATGGGATGAAAATTATTACGGACCAACATCAATTACCACGCAAGCATATTTTAAAACCGATTTGCGTTCGCTGATGTTAAGTTTGCCTGTTGATAAAAAACCGGGACAGGAATTTATCTATCAAAGTGGCGACACGCAGTTATTAGCAATGGTTTTAGAAAAAGCCACAAAAATGAGTTTGGCTGATTTTGTTTCAAAATATTTCTGGCAACCCATGGGTATGGAGCATGATGCGCTGTGGCAGATCGACCATAAAGACAACGGAATTGAAAAAGCGTATTGTTGTATTGCCAGTAATGCTCGTGATTTTGCCAAATTTGGTAAATTGTATATGCAACACGGAAAATGGAATGGCGAGCAACTGCTTTCTATGAAATTTGTTTTTGAATCGATAAACCCGCGTTTTAAAGAAAGTCCGCAATATGGTTACGGCTGGTGGTTATCAAATTACAAAAACAAGCATATTTACTACATGCGCGGTCATTTAGGGCAGTTTACCATTGTAATTCCCGAAGACAATTTAATCATTGTGCGTTTGGGTCATATAAAAGGCTTGCAAACCACAACCGATGCGCACAGTAACGATTTGTATGTGTATATCGATGAAACATATAATATGTTAAGCAAACAGTTATGATTGATAAAATAGCTTTACCGAATATTCTTTTTTTGGATATTGAAACCGTGCCGCAATCAGAATTTTTCAACGAATTACCCGTAGAAGCACAGCAGTTATTTGCCGATAAAACACAATATCAGCGCAAAGACGATTTAACACCCGAAGAATTTTACGAGCGTGCGGGAATTTGGGCAGAATTTGGAAAAATCATCTGTATTTCGGTTGGATATTTTACCATTAAAAATGCCGAACGACAGTTTAGAACCAAATCAATCATTGGCGAAGAAAAGCAATTGTTAGAAGAATTCAATGAATTAATAAAAGCACATTTTTCAAATCCGGCATTCGTATTTTGCGGACATAATATTAAAGAATTCGATATTCCGTATATGTGCCGTCGTATGCTGATCAATGGCATAAACATTCCTGAAAAACTGCAACTTTTCGGCAGAAAGCCTTGGGAAATTCCACATTTAGATACGTTGGAATTATGGAAATTCGGCGATTACAAACATTATACTTCACTAAAATTATTGACACATGTTTTAAACATTCCGTCACCAAAAGAAGATATCGATGGCAGTGAAGTCCGCAATGTATATTACAACGACAAAAACATCGACCGAATTAAAAAATACTGCGAACGCGATGTGGTTGCCGTAGCACAGATTTTTTTAAGAATGCGTAACGAACCTATTTTAAACGACACCGAAATATTTTCGGTCTAAAACATTTAAATGTTAAAATTTAAAAATAATTTTCTTTTTAAAAAATAAATTTAGAATTTTGTTCCGAAATAAAAATCAACAGAAAAATTAAAATGCAACAATTTATTAAACATACACGCAACTGTAGAATGTGGAAATTTTCCCGCAGAGGTTTTGTATGCACTAAATTGTAACCATTTTACAATATAATTTAAGTGAATCCTCTGCTAAACCGCAGGGGATTTTTTTATGCCCAATAATTTAATATAAATCCATAAAACCAGTAATCATGAGCCTAGAACAAATTTCATTATTAAGTTTTGCTAACCAAAGCCAGTTAAACATTAAAAGCAGCGAATTACAATTTTCAATCACTCAAAACGATATGAGAAAGAATTCAAACGCCCATTTAGAATATCTTTTAGCAGGATTTGCAGCATGCATTAATATGGTTGGACATCAGGTTGCAGATGATCTGGATATGGATTTAAAATCGATACAAATTGAAATTAAAGGAACCATAAATACCTCCAAAACACAGGGCTTAAACGTAAAAGACCGAAGCGGTTTTGAACGAATTGAACTGGTTGTAAAACCCGTTACTAGTGCCGATTTAAGCACACTAAAATTTTGGATGGATGAAATTAAAGAACGTTGTCCTATTTACGACAATCTTCTAAACAGTACGCCAATTAATCTGGTTGTTATAAAAGATTATACGCAAAATGTAGCTTAATGTAAATGTAGGGTGATTGATGTTTGATGTAAATCTACTTTGAAAACATCGGGCATCGATCAGCTAACATCACACATTTAAAAAATTGTTTAGTTTGTTTTTACTACCTTTAATTTTTATAATTATTGGTAGTATTTTTTTTATGAAAGAACCGATTTTAAGGGTAGAAAATTTAAGTATTTCCTTTTTACAGGAAAAAAAATGGAACGAAGTAATCCATTCTATTTCGTTTGAAGTTTTTCCGAACGAAATTGTTGGTATTGTAGGCGAATCGGGTTCCGGGAAATCGGTTTCGAGTTTGACTGTAATGGGTTTACTTCCTAAAAATGTATCCAATTTAAATACGGGTTCTATTCATTTTAAGAATGGAGATATTACCAATTATTCCGAAAAAGCTTTTCAAAAAATTCGAGGTAAAAAAGTTTCAATGATTTTCCAGGAACCAATGAGTTCTTTAAATCCGTCGATAAATTGTGGCGAACAAGTTGCCGAAATTTTAGAAACACACACCAATTTATCTGAAAAAGAAATTAAAGCAGAAGTTTTACGTTTGTTTGATCAGGTAAAACTGCCCGATCCTATTACAATTTTCAACAAATATCCACATCAAATTTCGGGCGGACAAAAACAACGGGTAATGATTGCTATGGCAATTGCCTGCAAACCCGAAATTTTAATTGCCGATGAACCAACTACTGCTTTAGATGTTACAGTTCAGCAGGAAATTATCTTGCTTTTAAAAAATCTGCAACAAGAAACCGGCATGAGTATTCTGTTTATTTCGCATGATTTATCGTTAATTTCTGAAATTTGCGATCGTATTTTGGTCATGTACAAAGGCGAAATTGTAGAACAGAATTCGACTTTAAACATATTTAAAAATCCCGAACATATTTATACAAAAGCGTTAATTGCTTCTCGCCCATCGTTAAATGTCCGTTTAAAACGTTTGCCAACCATTCAAGATTATTTAAGCGGAACAGAAAATGCTGCGGCTATTTCGCAAGAAGAACGCAAAGAACATTTAGATAAACTGTACGAGCAAAAACCTTTGTTACGTGTTGAAAACGTTGAGAAAGAATACCTTTTAAAAACGCAATTATTTAAACCGAACGATTATTTTAAAGCAGTAAACAACGTAAGTTTTGAAATGTACGAAGGCGAAACCTTGGGATTAGTCGGCGAAAGCGGTTGCGGAAAATCGACATTAGGAAATGTGATTTTACAGTTAGATTCTGCAACAAAAGGACAAATTTTCTACAGAGATAAAGACATTACCAAATTATCGAAAAGCGAATTAAAAGAACTGCGTAAAGAAATTCAGATTATTTTTCAGGATCCGTTTGCGTCTTTAAATCCAAAAATCACAGTTGGTGAAGCAATTTTAGAACCAATGAAAGTGCATAAACTATATGCAAATGATAAAGAACGCAAAGAAAAAGTATTGGATTTGCTGAATAAGGTCGGGTTATTACCGGAACATTACGACCGATATCCACATGAATTTTCCGGAGGTCAGCGTCAGCGTATTGGCATTGCTCGGACAATTGCCGTAAATCCTAAATTAATAATTTGCGATGAATCGGTTTCGGCATTGGATATTTCTGTCCAAGCACAAGTTTTGAATTTACTGAATGATTTAAAAGATAATTTTGGATTTACCTATTTATTTATTTCACACGATTTGGCTGTTGTAAAATACATTTCGGATCAGATTATCGTTATGAATAAAGGAAAAATAGAAGAACAAAATGAAGCCGATGCTTTAATTGAACATCCGCAAAAACCGTATACTCAAAAGTTAATCAACGCGATTCCGAAGGGGATTTAGATTTTAGTTACATTTACCCATAATACTTATAAAACATAAAACCAATGAAATATTTACTATTACTTTTTTTAGTTGCAGCAAAATTAAGCGCACAATCAAATTTAAACTTTAGTAAACGGTTTGTAGAAAGCGAAGACCAATGGGTTGCTCTTCCAAAAAATGATGACGATTCATACGGATACGGATTTATTTATATTGATGAAGACGCTGGATTAACCCTTAATTACGAAGGTGTCTTTACAATTACCAAAGATGGTGAATTTGTACCGACAAAGATTGATAGAAGTATTAAAGCGAGGCTTGAACCTAACGATGTTTTGGTAGCCTTTATTCCTGAAGATAAGTTTAATGAACTTAAAATTGATGCTGTTCCAGACTGGTTGAAGTATTACAAAGAAGATGAAAATTCTATAGAGCGCCTTTACAAGTGGGGGTTCATTTACAATGGGTGGAATGAATGTGCAAAAGCTTTAACTTTTCTTGAAAAAGCAGAAAAAATAAATCCAAAATATCCGCAGCTTGCTGTTGAACTTGCGTTTTCTTACAACTGTTTAAAGCAATACAATAAAGCAGAAAGTATTTTAGAAAAAGAGATAAAATCAAATTCAAAAGATGCCTATGTAAGTAAAGAATATATATACACTTTAACTAAAAGCAACAACATAGATAAGGCTATTAAACAATATAAAGCAGCAGCTAAAACAATAGAAGACAAACAATATGATACAGAAAATTGCTACAATATTTTACAATACTTCTATTTTAACAAAGACAAAGAGAACTTTAATATTTGGCATAAGGAGCTTTCAAAGCTTGAAATTAACAATGATATGATTAAACAATATGCCAATGCTATGAATAAAGATATAAACAAATAAAAAATACCGATTCCCTTTGTTAAATTTAATCACTATCTTTATAAAATGTTTAAAGAAGAAGAATTATTTCTGATTCGAGAATGTTTGATACAACAAGTAAATGAAGATTTTAAAAGAAATCGTAAACACAGCGAAAACAGTATGAAGATTTTACTTGTAGTAAAAAAAATTGATTTATTTATGGGCGTTAAAGTAAGTTAATATACTATCTCACAGAACAAACCAGCTTATCAAATAAGGTGGTTTGTTTTATGTTTAATTTACTATCAACATAAACTAGAAAACAAAATCCCCGATTCAGTGAATCGAGGTGTTTTGGTTTAATTCGATTTCTCTTCGTGATAAACCTGTTCTGTATTAATTGACCAAATATTATCTTTACTGAAATTATTGTTCTTAATATTCTCGACAGTTTGAATTGCAGTTAGCATAGAATGATCTTGGTTGTTGTATTTATGCATACCGTTTCTGCCTATTAAAAATAAATTCTCAAAATTATTTACATATTCTATAAGCTCATCAATTTTATTATAAGTACCAAAATAAGCCGGATATGCTTTCTCCATTTTAATCACCACACTATCTTCTACAAAGTCTTTCTCAATCATACCCATTTGTACCATTTCTTCTATTGCCAAAGATTTCATGTTTTCTTCTGATAAATTCCACAACTCGTCACCTTCGTTACAAAAATATTCCATACCAATCCAAATTTTTTCAGGATCTGCAACCATAAACGAACTCCAATTATTAAAAAACTGTATCCTACCTACTTTTACATAAGGTTCTTGAATATAAATCCAATTATCTTGAATATCTTTTAAGTGCACTTTGCTTAACAACAAACCAACCGTAATAAAATCTCTATACTGTAAACCATTTGCTATTTGTTTTATTTTATCTGGAACTTTAGTTTCTAAAGCATTAACAAGCTCTTTTATAGGCATTGTAGAAATAAAATAATCGCCTTCTATATACTCTTCTTGATTAGTAATATTATTATGAGCTGTTACTGCTGTTAATTTATTATCATTTAAATGTATTTTTTTAACGTTGTAATTTTGTTTCAATATTCCATTTTCACTTTCAACAATATCCGCAACTTTTTCCCACATTTGCCCTGGCCCGTATTTTGGATACAAGAAATATTCTATTAAAGAAGTTTCAACATCTTTTTGCTTGATATCACTTTTGTTTTTTTTAGTGTTTTTAAAACTCTGTTTAACAAAATGCAAAACCGCCTTTGTTACAGACAGACCTTTAATACGTTGAGCACCCCATTCTGGGCTAATTTCAGTACATTTAACACCCCAAACTTTTTCTGTATAATCTTTAAAAAAAGTTTTATACAAAACTTTTCCAAATCTATTTATAAAGAAATCTTCAAGGTTTTTCTCGCTTTTAATTGGAAATAAAACACTTTTGAAATAACTGAAACCTATTTTTACTGTTCTAATAAAACCAAGATTTTTAAGAGTATACAACTCTAATGAAACCGGGTATTTAAAAAAAGTTTTTAGATAAAATATTCTTGATTTTCTATTTCTTACTAAAAAAACAAAATCATTATCTGCAGATTCATTTGATATAGTTTGTGAATTTAGATTTACTTCATTTAAAACAGGCATTATGTTTGTCCACCATTCCATAACTTCATCTGATTTTGAAAAGAAACGGTGTCCGCCAATATCAATTCGGTTATTTTTATAATTTACCGTTTTAGATATCCCGCCCCAGTGTGCGGTCTTCTCTAAAATAATAGGGGCTATATCGGTCTTTTTTACAAATTCATAAGCTGCTGTTAAACCCGCAGGCCCGCCCCCTATAATTATAGCTTTCTTCATAAGAATTTAAATCTTTTACAAACTTATAGCATTTATGAGTATTTTTATGCAAAAAAAACTTTTATGTTACATCTTTCGCAGAGAAAATTCGTTTATCTATTCAGTTTTATTCTTATTTTTTATCTGGTTTTAAGAATTTTAAATGGAAATTATTTTTTGAGAGATTCTTATGAATATTTACAAACTGTTGAATTATTAGTGTCAGGCGAATATTTTAATTCTACCGAAGATATTAGCAAATCGATTCTTTTAACCCAACGTGGATTAACTTACCCTGTCTTTTTATTGATTTTTAATCAATTATCATTTAAAGGAATTTTAATAATACAAACCATTTTTGGATTTTTTAATCTTTTGTTGATTTCTTCAATTTTTAAAAAGTTAGGTGGCAGTAATTATTTTTATTTAAGTTTATTGTCATTCTTCTCGCCAGCAATATTTATATACACACATTTAATTATGACAGAATTTTTAGCTCTATTTTTAATTTTGTGTATTTTTAATTTCGCTTTAAATTTTAATAAAAAAAGAAATCTTTTTTATATACAAATTCTACTTACACTTCTTGTTTTTTTAAAGCCTGTATTTTATTTTTTTCCATTTATTAATGCTTTATTCTTGATTTATCTTTCAATAAAACAAAAAAAGCAATATTATTTATTATCATTAATTCCTATTGCAGCTGTTATAATATATATTGGATTTAATGAAAACAGAACAGGTTACACTCATTTTTCGTCAATGCAAAATATCAACCTGATAAATTATAATATCTATCTTCATAAAGCTAAAACTAATGGAACTGAGAATGCAGATTTATGGAAGAAGAATATTTATGAAAAAGCTGAAACATTTGATTCTTTTTCAGAAAGAAGTAAATATCTTAGTACTGTCGGCAAAAGTTATATAACTGAAAATTTTGTTTCTTATACTTTTTTTCATTTATACGGATCTTTAAGGGGAACATTAGATCCCGGAAGATTTGACTTAATGACCTTTTCTAACGAGCCCTATGACTCTAAACAAGGCTTACTAAATATTCTAAACACAGAAAAATCTTTTTCAGCAATTAAAAACTTATTACAAACTAAATACATTTGGGTTTTAATAATTTTGATACCTGTTTTCTTAATAAATATTGTGAAATTATTTTATTCATTGATGTATCTTTTAAAAACTAGAAAAAGCATATCTTTTAGCGTAGTATTTATTTCCACATTAATAATATATTATATTGTATTAACAGGACCTGTAAACGCCTCCAGATATATGATGCCAATTCAAGGTATTTTAATCATCTTCTCATCACTTTATCTAACAAATTATCTAAAATCTAGAAAAGTTTTAAAATAAAAAAAGCTCAATCCTAAGGATTGAGCTTTTTTATTTTTTAAATTCCCCCATCGTATGGAACTTCTTTTTCTTGAAAGATAATTCCAAAAGTTTCCAATTCTTTTAAAACAGGTTCATAAACCTCTTTTGTAATCGGCATTTGTATTCCCGGTGTTGTAATTTCACCGTTTAATATTTTAAGTGTGATAATACCTACCGGCAAACCAACCGTTTTTGCCATTCCGGTTAATATTGCATCTTCTCCTAAACAAACCATTGTAGAATCTATCTGAAAAGTTTCAGTACTTCCAGGCATGGTGTAACCAAATTTATGATACATTACAATCATGTCTTTATCGTTTGGCTGCAACGTCCATTTTTCAGAAAGGATTTTTTCCATAACCTGAGCCGGAGTTGCATTTTTCAATCCGACTTTTTTATCGTTATTGAAAAGATCCAAAGCTACAAACTTGTCCCAAACGGTATCGTCCTGCTCTATATTTAAGGTCAATCTAAACTTTACTTCAATAGAATCGCTTACATGATAATATAAGAACGAATTAATAAACTCGCGATATGTCATGTTTTCAGAATCTTCAATTGTATAAGTATCGTCAGTCACACCCAGTTGCACCAACATATTCCAAGCGCGCGAATACCCCACTCTACGCATCGTTCCACGATAAATAGTATGTGCATTTTGTAAACCGTAAGCCTCGCGGTAACCTAATGAATCGCGGTTTGCATACGCTTCAAATCTTCCAAAACCTTCAATTTCTAAAAATTCGGTACGTTTAAAGATACGTTGATACGGAATGTATTTATAAGTGCCCTGCTGTAAAAATTTTGCTGCGCCACCTTGACCGGCAACAACAACGTTACGCGGATTCCATGAGAATTTATATTTCCAGATGTTGTCATCAGATTCCGGAGCAACCAAACCACCACAAAAACTTTCAAAATGAACCGGGTTCCCGCCTTTTTCTCTAATCTCATCTAAAACTTTCATGGCACTCATGTGATCGATTCCTGGATCTAATCCACATTCGTTCATAAAAATTAATCCTTTGGCTTTTACTTCGGCATCCATTTCTTTTAATTCGTTTGAAATATATGATGCCGTAACCAAATGCTTACTAAATTTAAGACAATCGTTAGCAATAATTGGGTGCAAAAAAGCTGGCATCATAGAAATTACCACATCGGCTTTTTCTATTAATTTGGTGCGTTCCGCATCGTTATGAATGTCTAAAGCAATGGCAAATGCGTTGGGATTGTCTGCTATTTTATCTTGGATTGATGTGATCGACTGATCGGCAATATGAAGTTTGAACTGATGTGTTTCGGTACGTTCCAACAAATATTTGATTAAAGAAGAGGTTGATCTTCCTGAACCAAACAACAATATATTTTTCATTAATTTCTGGTTTTGATTGCGCTAAAAGTACTAAAAAAATAGCGCATGAAAAAAAACACTTATCGAAAAATAAAAAAGTGTACATTTGACAAAAATTTTCCCATGACTAGAAAGTTAGTAACATTGGCAGCTTTTTTTGGATTTGTTGCAATAATTTTAGGCGCTTTTGGCGCACATGCATTAAAAGAAGTATTAACCGCAGAACAGCTTGTAAGTTTTGAAACCGGTGTAAGGTATCAAATGTATCACGCGTTGTTTTTACTGCTGGTTTCGCAATTAAATGTATTAACAGAAAAGAACAAGCGCACCATTGGCATTTTAACAACCATAGGCGTTTTTTTATTTTCGGGATCGATTTTTTTACTGGCAACGCAAGGTTTATCGGGTATTAACTTTAAATTTTTAGGACCTGTAACTCCCGTTGGCGGATTATTTTTAATAGTAAGCTGGTTTTTAACCGCTTTTTATTCCATGAAACAAAAGAACAATTAATAAAAAAAATACTAAATTTATTAGTAAGTTTGTATGCAAATTAACACAACACAAGATTTAAACATGAAGGTTTCAAAATCAATATCTTTAGATAAGTACGGAATTAACAATGTAACAGAAATTATTTACAATCCGTCGTACGATGAGTTATTTAAAGCTGAAACAGATGATAACTTGCAAGGTTTTGAGCGCGGACAAGTATCAGAACTTGGAGCAGTAAACGTTATGACAGGTGATTTCACCGGACGTTCTCCTAAAGATAAATATATTGTAAAAGATGCAGTTACAGAAAACACGATTTGGTGGACTTCTGATAATGCTAAAAACGACAATAAGCCAATTTCTCAGGATACTTGGGAAGCTTTAAAGCAAAACGCAGCTTCTGAATTATCAGGAAAAAAATTATACGTTGTTGATGCTTTTTGCGGCGCAAACGAAGACACTCGTTTAAAAGTACGTTTTATCATGGAGGTTGCTTGGCAGGCACATTTTGTAAAAAATATGTTTATCCGTCCAACCGATGCTGAATTAGAAAACTTCGGCGAACCAGATTTCGTGGTAATAAATGCATCTAAAACTTCATTTACAGATTACAAATCACACAACTTAAATTCTGACGTTTACATTGCATTCAACTTAACAGAAAAAATGCAGTTAATCGGCGGTACTTGGTATGGTGGCGAAATGAAAAAAGGTATGTTTTCTATGATGAACTACTACTTGCCATTACAAGGAATTGCTTCAATGCACTGTTCTGCAAACAAAGGTAAAGAAGGCGATGTTGCTGTTTTCTTTGGTTTATCAGGAACAGGAAAAACTACTTTATCAACAGATCCAAAACGTGAATTGATTGGTGATGATGAGCACGGATGGGATAAAGACGGTGTTTTCAATTTTGAAGGCGGATGTTATGCTAAAACAATTGATTTAAGTAAAGAACACGAACCAGAAATTTTTGCAGCTATTAAGCGTGATGCATTATTAGAAAATGTAACTCTTGATGCAGAAGGAAAAATTGATTTTAAAGACGGATCTGTAACACAAAACACTCGTGTTTCTTATCCAATTGAACATATAGAGAATATTGTAAAACCGGTTTCTAAAGCAGGTCACGCTAAAAAAGTAATCTTCTTAACTGCAGATGCTTTCGGTGTTATGCCTCCGGTTTCTAAATTAACTCCAGAACA
>Ga0308157_10006349_pt1 | contig 14204 bp, 10 predicted proteins | sample PhyBR1_FD_201035 | JGI IMG/M metagenome (GOLD analysis project Ga0308157, IMG submission 201035) | Phyllosphere microbial communities from UC Gill Tract Community Farm, Albany, California, United States - DLSLB.R1 | ecosystem: Host-associated > Plants > Phyllosphere > Unclassified | place: USA...
ACGTTCCGTAATAAAGTGACGAATGGTGTCTTGAACCAAGTGACAGTAACGGATAACTTGCCTAAAGGCTTGACGTATGTGGAAGGTAGTCTGAAAAGCGAAGGCGACGACCCACAACCGACAAGTTTAGACTACAAAGATGGTACGATCACCGCTGAATATGGTAAGATCAGCGACACAAAATTACGCTCGATTGTCTTTAAAGTCAAAGTCAACGAAGAAGCAAAAGTCGGCGAAACGATCGTCAATAAAGCGAACATCGATGACCATATCAATCCGCCAGACGAACCAGAAGTACCCGTGATCCCAGAAGAAACACCAGGAACATTAGAAAGTACAAAAACGGTCAATAAGCAAAAAACAAAAGTCGGTGAGGAACTCGAATACCGAATTACTTTCCGCAATAAAGTGACGAATGGTGTCTTGAACCAAGTGACAGTGACGGATAACTTGCCTAAAGGCTTAACCTATGTCGAAGGTAGTCTGACAAGCGAGGGAGACCAACCGGAACCAACAAGTCTAACCTACAAAGATGGTACGATCACTGCCGAATATGGCAAGATCAATGATACAAAAGTGCGTTCAATTATCTTTAAAGTGAAAGTCAACGAAGAAGCAACAGTCGGCGAAACGATCGTCAATAAAGCCACCATCGATGATCATATCAATCCGCCAGATGAACCAGAAGTACCCGTGATCCCAGAAGAAACACCGGGAAAATTAGAAAGTACAAAAACGGTCAATAAGCAAAAAACAAAAGTCGGTGAGGAACTCGAATACCGAATTACTTTCCGCAATAAAGTGACGAATGGTGTCTTGAACCAAGTGACAGTGACGGATAACTTGCCTAAAGGCTTAACCTATGTCGAAGGTAGTCTGACAAGCGAGGGAGACCAACCGGAACCAACAAGTTTAACCTACAAAGATGGTACGATCACTGCCGAATATGGCAAGATCAATGATACAAAATCTCGCTCAATCATCTTTAAAGTGAAAGTGAACAAAGACGCCGTATCAGGAAAAGAAATCATGAACATTGCTACAGTGGATGATCATGTGACACCGCCAGACGAACCAGAAGTACCAGTGGTTCCTGAAGACCCAGATCAACCAAAAGTTCCAGATGGTAAACTGGTAAGTGAGAAAACTGTTAATCAGAAAACAGTAAAAATCGGTGAAACAATCGAGTACCGTATCAGTTTCCACAATACGGTAGAAAACGGTGTGTTGAATCAAGTGACTGTCACCGACAAGTTACCGAAAGGTCTGACGTATATTGAAGGTAGCTTGACAAGTGAAGGCGACGAACCACAGCCGACAAATTTAACTTACAAAGATGGTACGATCACTGCCGAATATGGCAAAATCAATGATACAAAAGTCCGCTCGATCATTTTTAAAGTGAAAGTGAATGAAGAAGCTGTATCAGGAAAAGAAATCTTGAATATTGCTACAGTGGATGACCATGTGACACCACCCGATAAACCGGAAGTACCAGTGGTTCCTGAAGACCCAGATCAACCGAATAAGCCAGACGTACCAGTTGTACCAGGAAAAGAAGTGCCTAACCGACCAGAGCCTAGAAAACCTGCTCCAAAGGAAAAGGAAGCAAGAAAGTCATTTCTTCCTAAAACAGGCGAAGAAATCTCTTATACGCTGATTGCTCTAGGTGGTATCCTCGTAGTAATCGTAATGGTCGTGGCAGTCAAGAAAAGAAAACAATGATTCGTCAGAACGTAAAAAACTGAATAACTGAACTGTCTTTAATTTGTAGCAACCTTAATTCAGATGATTGGTTACTCTATCTTTTTTCGATAGCAAATTTAGCAGAAACCGTCCTCCAAATAAGTGAATAGCAATATTTGGAGGACTATTTTTTATAGATTGTTCGATGCTACTCTGTTAAAAAAAAGGGTGAAATAGTAATGTCAAGTTCAAAATTTGCACTAAAATATGAAAAAATATGGACTGCTTAATCCTTCTTATTCCTGTTAAAATGAATTATAATAAAGTAAAAGTCTGTCGTATGATCTCAGTGTTCGCTAGATATTTTCACTTAACGTTTGTTATTAGTAGTGGAACGAAGCATAAATATGAGATAAATAATTGTTATTACTTTATAAAAATTATTATTTTTTTAACAAAAAATTCATAACTAACATGTATCTTAAAAATAACTAAAGAAAAGGATGTAAGAAAATTGAAAAAAAAGTCTACGTATAAATTAGTTTCATTTGTATTTCTTTCACAAATGTTACTAACTACGCCTTTACAAGTATTAGCAGATGAACAAGTTTTTTCTGCGGACCAACCAGTAACAGCGGAAGCCCAAACAGAAACAACGACGGATTCGTCTGATACCACAGGTGAAGATAACACAACAGATACAACAACAGATGGTACAGAAGAATCAACGCCACCGTCTACTGGTGATTCAAGTGAACCAACTACACCTGATACTTCAGAACCGACAGAGCCAAGCACACCGGAGGAAACAAAACCAACGGAGCCGACAGAACCAACAGAACCGACGAAGCCGACAGAGCCAACACAGCCGAGTCAGCCACAAAAACCAACGCCACCATCAACTGGCGGTTCTACTGGAGAAACACAACCAACTACACCACAGCCGAGTCAGCCGACACAACCAGTGACACCACCAGCTGCACCTGTGGCACCAACGCCTGCTCCTGCAGCGCCAGTTGCTCAAGAGGTACGTCAACCTTCTGCAACTACACCGATCCAAGATCTTGTACCATCAAGTCAAGAAACGGATGAAGGATCGATCCATTTTGAAAAAGATGAATCAGTTGAGAGCTTCATTCGCAAAATCGGTGAATCTTCTCGAGAAATCGGGCAAGAACATGATTTATACGCATCAGTGATGATCGCCCAAGCGATTTTAGAATCAGCTAGTGGACAAAGCCAGTTGGCGCAAGCCCCTAACTACAATCTTTTTGGGATCAAAGGTACACACGAGGGCAATGGTGTGACTTTTGCCACACAAGAAGATGCTGGTGATGGTACATTGTATACGATCCAAGCAACATTCAGAAAATATGCCAACTATGAAGAAAGTCTTGAAGACTATGCTAAATTAATGACTGAAGGCTTGACTGGAAATAGTGAGTTCTATTCAGGTGCTTGGAAATCCAATGCAGAAACTTATAAAGAAGCAACAGAATTTTTAACAGGTCGTTACGCAACAGATACAAGATATAACGAAAAACTAAATGGTCTGATCGAAACTTATGATTTAGAACAATATGACAAAGAAGTTGCCGGACCTGAAGTGAACAAAGAAGGATATATCGTGCCATTAAGAAATTATACGATTTCTAGCCCATTTGGTCCTCGTGGCGGTGAATTCCACCGTGGATTAGATTTTGCGGCACCTCAAGGGGAGCCAATCTATGCTAGTAAAGCAGGTACTGTGATCAAAGCAGAATTCCATCCTTCATGGGGGAACTATGTAGCAATTGAACATGAAGATGGTACGACAGCACTTTATGCTCATCAACAAGAATACATCGTGAAAGTTGGCGATGAAGTTGAACAAGGGCAAATCATTGGGTTTGTCGGTTCTACCGGAAATAGTACAGGCAGTCATCTGCATTTTGAGATCAGTCGTGATAACAGCTTAGCACAAGCGCAATTGATTGATCCAGCAACCATTTTATTTGCAGAGTAAGCTTCCTATCAAGACAAAGAATAGCTGAATAAACATATTAAAATCTGTACCTAGAAGCATCCAATCGGTTGTTCTAGTGTACAGATTTTAATATGTTTTTCTTTTTAGTTTCAAATATACAGTTACAGGATAAGAGTAGGTGAGAATCGGATTGAACCAGTTATCACTTACTTGAAAAGCATTTATTTATCAAGTAACCAATCCACGATGTATTGAATGGGAATACCATCTACTTGATTGATCTCATAATATTTACCGGTAATCACTATCTTTTTATGATTATCTTTGATGTGAAGTAAATTGTCAGTTTCACGATTATTGTTGGGAAGCTCATAAGTCACTTGGATATAGAGTGTTTCATCTAGTTTTTTTGCAACAAAATCGATTTCCTGATTGTCCAGACGGCCAACATCTACTAAATAACCTCGTCTTAGCAACTCGACGTAAACAATATTTTCTAGACGATTAATATAATTACCGTCTTTTCTTCCTACCGCATTTCTGCGAAGTCCAGAATCGATAATGAAATATTTTCCATTCGTTCTTAAATATTCTCGGCCTCTAATATCATACTGTTGCGCGCGATAAAAGAGATAACCATGTTCTAATAGATCTAAGTAGCGATTGATGGTATGCGTGCTTGTTGTGATTCCTTCACTTTTTAATGTGTTCGCAATTCTTGACGCATTGACGAGTTGTCCAACATTGTCTGATAAAAAACGAATCAGTGCTTTTAACACTGTTGCATCTTTTACACCGGCACGCAAGGCAACATCATTCAGGACGATCGTATCAAAGATCCCTGATAAAATCGTATCTTTGATTCTTTCATCTGCCAAGACTACACTGGGGAAACCTCCGTATTTTTCATATTCTTGATAAGCTTGATCAACAAACCGAGAGTCTTTTGCAATGTCCTTAACAGTTAAAAACTCATCGAAGGATAAGGGATATATAGGAATCTCGATGTAACGGCCACTAAGTAATGTAGCAAGTTCTCCAGATAACATATTCGCATTTGAACCAGTGATGACTAACTCGCAATTAAAGCTAGTTTTTATGCCATTAACGACCCGTTGCCATCCATCGACAAGCTGGATCTCATCGAATAAAAAATATACTTTTTCTTCATCTTGAGGAATCAATGGTGCTAACACGTCCCTAAATTTCTCTGCATCTGTGACTACTTGATAATTGAATGATTCAAAATTGATATAAATAATATGATTTGGTTCCACACCCTGTTCCAATAAATAGCGTTGGTAGAGCATAAGTAACACAGATTTACCAGACCGTCTAACGCCAGTAATGATTTTGATGAAATCAGTGTTCTGTAAATCGATCAATTGATTTAAATAATCAGGTCGTTGAAACAAAGTTATCCCTCCTCCAATATCCTATTGTTGGTGTAAGTATACCATTTTTGAAGTTAACTTCAAAAAAATCATTATTTTCAACAAATTTGAAGTTAACTTCAATATAATGTTTTTTTATCGTAAATTAGAAGTTAACTTTAAATTTATGTACATGATATGATGTATTTTTCATTGTTTTTCGTTATTATAGAGCAAGATTTATTTTGACAAACTTGAGAGAAGCGATTACACTGGTGAAAAGAAGCACACAACGATGTGTGCGTATGAATACGGCAATGACGCCTAAAAAAGTAGAGCTTTTTCTGCTTTTTTAGGCTTTTTTTATGGAGGAGAGGTAAATGAGGAGAATCATTTTAATAGAGAGAAAATAGTGGAGAATTCATGTGACATACTTAAAGTAGGAGATATTCCTATAATAGTAAATAATTCCATGCAGTTTTAAAAATTTTGTTACATTTCTGGAATAGTTTTTGTTCGTGCTATCCCCATAGCATCATTCCTTAGAATTTTCTTGTTTTATGTTATTGTAAGAGAAAGAACAAACAAGAAAGGAAGAAATCGGATGAAAAAAGCGTTGTTGATCGTTAACCCTAGTTCTGGAGGAGAAAAAGCAAAAGAATATGAAGAAATGGCAGAAAATAAATTGCGTACCATTTTTGAGGAAGTCCAAGTCTTGCACACTGAAAAAAGTGGCGATGCAACAAATTTTGCTCGTGAAGGGGCGTTGGAAAAAGTCGATAGTGTCTTTGCGATGGGCGGTGATGGAACAGTCAATGAGGCAATCAGCGGTCTCGCAGAGCAAGAGGAACGACCAAATTTTGGCTTCTTTCCTTTAGGAACGGTCAATGATCTAGCCCGAGCATTGAATATGCCGATTGATCCAGAAGAAGCCATCCAACAATTCTCGATCGAACACACGAAACCGTTAGATATCGGGAAAATCAATGATCAATACTTTATGAACGTCGTTGCCATTGGAACGATCCCAGAAGCAATCAATGACGTTGATCCTGAAAAGAAAACCAAATTAGGAAAGATGGCTTATTTTATTTCTGGCTTCAAACAACTGACGAATACCCAATCCTATACGTTCCGGGTGGAAGCTGATGGCGTAGAGGAAGAAATCGAAAGTAGCACACTGTTGATTGGTTTGACGAACTCGGTCGGTGGATTTGAAACACTCTTACCAGAGGCAGAAATCAATGATGGCAAGCTTCATTTTGTATATTTAAAAGACCGCTCATTTTTTGATACCTTAAAAGCAGTACCTGATTTGATCAAAGGGGTTGATGCGACGACGGAGAATCTTGCGTATCAAACCGCAGAGAAGTTAGTGATTTCTTTAGTGGACGAAGAAGAACTGGCAACAAATATCGATGGAGATGAAGGAACAAAACTTCCAGTAACGATCGAAGTATTACCGTCTCATCTATCCGTTTATTGTTAGAATTAACTTAAGTAAAATCAACTAGACCAACTGCCTAAAATCACGAACATGAAAGATAAAAATAGAAAAGGGTGACTCGGTGAGGAAACAAATCAACCGAGTCACCCTTTATTTTTTGCGTTTTTTTGTAAACATTGGATGAATTTGTTAAGAGGATTTTTTATGGTTTTCATTTATTTCAAAAAAAGACGCGGATGTACCAAGGTGTTGGTTGATCAAAGAAAAGAATCCTTGTTTTACAAATGATTTACAATCTTCATCTACTCCTATCGCGAAGTCCATTAGAAATTTACATTGAGTCAATAAAATGAAAGATGTACCAAATAAAAAACAAGGGAGCTTACCACACATGTTTTGGAATAAAAGACGATTGAAACTTATTAGTGCGATGTTTTTCATGACCGGCTTATTTTTATTAGCTGGGTGTAATTCTAATGCTCAAGCGGATGGCGAAAGTCAACATTCTTCTGAGCCAATCAAGATTGCTTTTTATCCCAATGAATCAGCAAGTGAATTTGAACAATCAAGAAATGAAATCCAATCGATCGTATCAGAAGCAACAGGCAGAGATGTCGAAATCGTCATAAGTACGGACTATAATATCGTGATCGAATCCATTGCCAACGGACAAGTAGATTTGGCGTATATGGGACCTGATGGCTATATTGAAGCAAATCGTAAAAATGATAATGTACAAGCGATTTTAACAAATTCGGGTGCAAGTGGCACTCTGGAAGATGCTGTTTATTACAGTTTTATTGTCGTCAATGAAGAAGATACAGCAGAATATCAAGAGGGTGATGGCTATACGTTGGCCCCGATCGAAGGCAAAACGTTTTCCTTTGTCTCTAATTCTTCGACTTCTGGCTTTAGAGTACCAAGTCAAGCAATCGTTGATCAGTTTGGACTTGGTAGTTCGGATGAATTGATCATCGATGGCGATTTCTTCAATAAAGTACTTTTCGGAGGTTCGCATCAAGGCTCTGCCGTCAATTTGCTAAAAGGAGATGCTGATGCAGCAGCATTTATGAACATGGCTCAATATTTTGATGTCGTGGAGGGGGAAGAAAACAAAGCTGGTGTCGTTTACCAAGTAAAAGCCGATGCAGAAGCACCATTTGACACAGTACGAGGCGAAAAAGTGCGTGTGATCCATTCGATTCCAGTGTTAAATGGACCATTTGTTGTCAACAGAGATAATCTGGATGAAGAAACAGTCGATAAAATCACTCAAGCCATGATGAGTGAAGAAGTGACGAATAATGAAGCGATCTTTTCACCAAAAGACTCAGAATCTGTGGGTCTATATCAGAAAGAAGCCGATGAACAATTTGTAGAAGTCACTGATAGTTTCTATGACCCACTTCGCTCGAAGTAGAAAGGACGAGCCATGCTATTACAAGTAGACTCGATTTCAAAAACCTATAGTAACGGGAAACAAGCGTTAAAGGACATTTCCTTTCAACTAGAAAAAGGAGAATTTGTTTCGATCATCGGACCATCTGGGGCAGGAAAATCCACGATTCTACGTTGTATCAATCAGTTGATTTCTGCCAATGAAGGGGCTGTCTTCTTTGAAGATGAGGACATGCAACGTCTAAAGAAGAAGTCTTTGCGCTTAAAAAGAAGAAGAATCGGTATGATTTTCCAGCATTATAATTTAGTCAGTCGCCTCACAGCTGTTGAGAATGTCCTTCACGGTAGACTTGGATACAAGTCTGCCGTGAAAGGCTCGATTGGTGTCTACAATGAAGAGGAAAAACAGGAAGCCTTCGATTTGTTAGAAAAAGTCGGATTATCAGAATTTGCTTATACACGTTGTGATGAATTGAGTGGTGGACAAAAACAACGTGTCGGGATTGCTCGAGCGTTGATGCAACGTCCTGCGTTGATCTTATGTGACGAACCGATTGCATCCTTAGACCCCAAATCTTCGAAAGTCGTTATGGATTATTTACGGCAAGTGACGAAAGAATTAGATATTGCTTGTTTAGTGAATCTTCACCAAGTAGAGGTTGCGATCGATTATTCCGATCGGATCATTGGCGTAAACAGTGGCAATGTCGTGTTCTCTGGGAACCCAGATGAACTGACAACAAATCAAATCAATCAGATTTATCAGTCTGATGAATTGTTATTATAGGGAGGGCTTGGATGGATAAAACACTGAATCAAGATCTCTTTCGTAAAAAGAAGCAGTTTTTATTTGTGACACTCTTTAGCTTTGTTGTCGTGTACGTTGTCTTTTCACAATTTGTTGGCTTTCAATTTGGTGCAGCTATTGCGGCGATTCCCCAGAGTTTTGTTTGGTTGTTCACCAATTTTATCCCAACGGAAAATTCGATCCAATCCTTGCCATTGATTTTATCTAAATTACTTGAGACGGTTTTGTTGTCGATCACAGCAACGATGACTGCCACAGTATTTTCATTGATCACGGCAATCATTGGTTCAGAGACAACTGGTCTGAACAAGGGAACAAAAACAGTGGCGCGGGTCTTTGCTAGTTTTTTTAGAAATATCCCGATCGTGGTTTGGGCAATGGTCCTACTGTTGAGTTTCAAACAAAATGAATTTACTGGCTATTTAGCCATCACTTTTACAACGTACGGTTACTTGACGCGCTCGTTTATGGAAACGATCGATGAAGTGGCAGGAAGTATCACAGAAGCGATGACGGCGACTGGTGCTTCTTACTTTGCGATCATTTTTCAAGGCGTCTTACCGATGGTCTTTGGTCAGCTGATCAGTTGGATCTTGTTCATGATCGAAAACAACATCCGTGATGCAACATTAGTCGGCATATTGACCGGAACGGGGATCGGTTTTCTGTTTGACCTCTATTATAAGAAATTTCGTTACGATATGGCAGGAATGGTCATCTTGACGATCGTCATCATCGTGATCGCACTGGAACTTTCGTCCAATAAAATTAGGAGGATGATTCATTGATATGGTCCAACGACAAAGTGAACTTGAATTAGCGGTGACAGAAACCGTCTTAGCCCAACCGACAAAAATCAGAAGAAATGCTAAAAAGAAAATCCGTATTCGCGTGTGGAAAACCTATCGGATCGTCCCTTGGGTCTTGTTTACGCTACTGACTAGTATATCGATCTACACCTTATTCACGATGGATTATGGCGAGGTTGTATTGCTGGATGCGACGCGACAATTTTTTACAGACTTGCAACGGATTTTTCTCCAGCCAAGACTCTCTGGACGTTTTTCTTTTGAGACATTGCTCCAAGCTTTAGGTATGACGGTAGGTTTGGCGGTGATCACCACATTGCTTGGAGGTGTGACAGCCTTCTTGATGGCGTTATTTACAGCAAGAAATATCAGCCATTCAGGCCTATCAAACGCGATCCGAACAGTGATGTCCTTCATCCGTGCGGTGCCAACGATCTTGTGGGTCATGATTTTCTCGATCTTGATTGGATTGGGTGCGAATGCGGCAATTATTGGCATGTCTTTTCACACGATTGCTTATCTTACAAAGGTCTTTTCTGAGAGTATTGAAGAAATCGACTCTGGTGTGATCGAAGCATTGCGTGCGTGTGGGGCAAGTTGGTGGCAGGTGGTGTTCCAAGCAATTTTACCTTCTTGTATGACCGCTTTGCTTTCTTGGTTGTTTATCCGTTTTGAGATCAACTTTACCAATGCGATTGCCGTAGGTGCCGCCGCAGGAGCGGGTGGTTTAGGGTTCCAACTTGCGATGACAAGTAGTTTTTATTTTGATTTTCATGAGATCGGCGTATTAGTGTATATGATTTTAGCAGTAGTTGCGATCTTAGAAGTCGTGGCGATCAGACTACGAAAAAAATATATCATTCACGCTTGATTGAGATGAAATTGACTGGAAAAAAGGAGAGGAGAACGTCGAGTGAAAGCAGATTTGCACGTCCATAGTTACTTTTCAGATGGTAGCAGTTCACCAGAAGAACTACTCAAATTAGCATTGAAGCATCACATGAATATCCTGTCCGTCGTAGATCAAGATACCTCGGCGGGATTAGCTCACATAAGACAGGTCTTCGCTCCTTCCCCAATCAATTTTATTGAAGGCATCGAAGTGACCGCTTATGATTTCAAACGCCGGCAACAGGTACATATCTTGGGGTATAATTTACTGAATTATCAGTATATCGAACAGTTATGTGAACCGTTGCGTGCGGCGCGAACAAGAAATACCTTACGTCAGTTGAGACGTATCCAAACTGAAGGATTTCGTATCAAAGAAGAGCAAGTAAGACAGTTTGCGAAACAGGCGACCGCTCTTTACAAACAACACATCATGTCTGCGTTGATCAAAGCAGGCTACGATACATCGATTGACGGACATCTTTACCGTAAATTATTCAAATATAATGATTTTGGTCAAGAAGAGGCAGAAATGATCGATGTCTACGAAGTGATCCAAGCAATCAAGCTCGGCGGCGGGATGTCCGTCGTTGCCCATCCGGGAAAGCTCGACAGTTTCGAGTTGATCCCTGAGCTGGCTTCGTTTGGTATTGATGGTATCGAAAAATATCATCCAGAACATAGTTTGAAAGATCAACGAAAAGTACAGGAATTAGTTGATCGTTTCAATATCCACTGTTTTGGAGGATCTGATTTTAAAGGGAAGAACGGACCGGATTATTTTGGTGAGTGTGCCATGGCTAATGTCCGTGAATTTCCTGACGAGTTATTACTCGATGCACATATGAAAGCCAACTAAACGTTATTTTCTTTTTTATTCTATATTTTATTTAGCCCCCCGGCTGAAAAGACGGTCTTTCCATTCGTGCGATCATCCTTGCACGTGTTGAAAGACCGTTTTTTGTGTAGGTAAAAAGTATCTAGTACGCCATTACTGTCTAGAATGGAATAAACGGAGTTCAAGAAGGGGCACTTTAATAATAAGAGGGTACTTCTGTTCTCGCCGTTTATTCGGCTATAGGTGGGGGAGGTGAACGAATGTCCCATTCCCTGATCAGTGTGAACCGTTACTTCAAGACAGTGTTTTTTTTGTTTTCAAGTGTTGTCAATCTAACGCAGCAACAAATCGTTGCGTGATCTCTTGTGGGCGGGTAATGGCGCCGCCAACCACGATACCAGCTACACCTAACGCTTGGATTTCCTTGGCTTGTTGGGGCGTGTGGATCTTTCCTTCTGCAATCACGCATACATCTGCTTCAAGAAGGCGTTTGATCAACACCACATCAGGCCCTTCTGTTTCTTCACTTTCTTCGGTATAACCGCTTAATGTCGTTCCAACAAAGTCGATCCCGGCTTTATAAGCATTGATTCCTTCTTCAAAGGTCGCAATATCTGCCATGAATAATTGATGAGGATATTTCGTTTTGATTTGTTCAATGAATGCGTTGATCGATAAGCCATCGTGTCGTTTACGCAGGGTACAATCAAGTGCAATCACTTCTACACCAGTGGCGACTAATTCATCCACTTCTTTCATCGTTGCAGTGATAAACGGTTTTTCAGGTGGATAATCCCGTTTGATAATACCAATCATCGGTAAATCAACTTTTTCTTTGATCTCTAAAATATCTCTGACTGAATTTGCCCGAATACCGACTGCGCCAGCTTTCTTTGCAGCTAGTGCAAAATAAGGCATCAAGCCACCTTCTTCTGAATAAAAAACTTCGCCAGGTAATGCTTGGCAAGAAACAATCAATCCATGACTGATCTGTTCTAAAAATTCTTGTTTGTCCATTTGTCAAAAACTCCAATCTGAAAACAATAGTAAGCCATTTCTACCAAGAAATATAGCATCCGCTTTCATGAGTGTAAAGAGAAAGGGCTTTATTCACAGCACCTTCCATTGGAAAAATCATTCTTTTACAAAAGAAGGATCAAAATTTTTTCGCATATACTGAAAAAGTTCTTGATTTTTTCTTGGATTTTGGATATGATTTTAACAATTTAGGGTGATTTAAAGAAAAGGGGAAGAAAAATGACGAAGTATCAACGAAAGGTATTATTATCAACATCGGCGGGTATTGCTTTAGAAAATATGGATATTATGTTTTTAGCTTTTTCATTATCTTCAATGATCGCAACTTTTAATATTAGTGGAACGCAAGCAGGGTTGATTGCAACGATCACTAATTTAGGGATGCTCGTTGGAGGTATTTTTTTTGGATTGATGGCGGATAAATATGGGCGAGTCAAAGTGTTTTCACAAACCGTCATTTTGTTCTCGATTGCTTCTTTACTCATGTATTTTGCTTCGAATATTTATCTTGTTTATCTGTTTCGTTTTATCGCAGGAATCGGCGCTGGCGGGGAATACGGTGCATGTATGTCTTTGATTTCTGAAAGCTTTTCAAAGAAACAAATCGGGCGTGCATCTTCTGTCGCTGCAATCGGCGCACAAGTTGGTGCAGCTTTGGCCGCCATCTTAGCAGCAGTAATCATTCCTTTGTTTGGCTGGAAAATGCTTTATGTCATCGGTGTCTTGCCGGTCTTGATGGTTTTGTTTATTCGAAGAGGGCTAAAAGAACCAGAGGCATTTGAAGAAACAAAAGAAACTGGGAAAAAGACAAAGCTTAGTCATTTGTTCCAAACGAAACACATGGCATGGCAAACGACAGGTCTTAGTCTGATGGTTACTGTACAGATTGCTGGTTATTTCGGCTTGATGAATTGGTTGCCTTCAATCATGCAAGCACAATTAGGCCTATCAGTTTCGGGTTCCTCTTTATGGATGATCAGCACGATTTTGGGGATGTCATTAGGGATGATGACGTTTGGGATCATCATGGATAAAGTTGGGCCAACCCTCGCATTTGGCTTATTTCTGATTTGTTCCTCTTTGTCTGTCTTTTTACTCGTACTTGCACACAGTCAATGGAGTTTAGTTGCAGCAGCAGTAGTCGTAGGTTACTTCATCAACGGAATGTATGGTGGTTATGGAGCGATCATCAGTAGTTTGTATCCAACAGAGATCCGTGCCACGGCGAATAACTTTATCATGAACCTAGGACGAGCAGTAGGCGGTTTTTCATCGATCGTGATCGGCTTTCTAATGGATCATTATAGTTTGACGGCTGTTATTCTATTTCTGAGTGGAATTTATTTAATCAGTTTACTTGTCTTGATGACTTTATCAGGCGTAAGAGATCTGAAAACAAGTTTACAACAATAGTAAATGGATCAAAGCGATATTCTAACATATGATTAAATTGAGGCTGTGACAGAAGCGTTTGTTCTAAGTAGGAGAAGACGAATGTCACAGCCCCAGTTTTACATAAAGCACCGACCCAACCAATCCAAACGGCGAACTTGGCGTGGATGAGACGTAAATGATCCTTTTCCTTGATTTAAAACCGGCGATAAGATATTTCTTTTTTCTGAAAAATAGAACAGATTATTAAAATAAGTCTAAACTATTTTTTCGCTAAACATGGTATGATTAATGTAACTTGATTTAAAATTAGGAGAAGATCAATGGAAAAAAGCATGGAAAAAATCAATCAATTTAGAGATAATCGCAATTGGCGGCAATTTCATAATGAAAAAGATTTAGCAATTTCGATTTCTTTAGAAGCCTCAGAATTATTAGAGTTATTCCAATGGAAGCAACCAGAAGAAGTCACCACCACTCAGCTTGAACGAATCAAAGAAGAACTAGCAGATGTGTTGATATACTCTTATATGATGGCCGACAATCTAAATTTAGATA
>Ga0308157_10006350_pt1 | contig 14204 bp, 15 predicted proteins | sample PhyBR1_FD_201035 | JGI IMG/M metagenome (GOLD analysis project Ga0308157, IMG submission 201035) | Phyllosphere microbial communities from UC Gill Tract Community Farm, Albany, California, United States - DLSLB.R1 | ecosystem: Host-associated > Plants > Phyllosphere > Unclassified | place: USA...
TTTATTGATTTTTGCAAGATTCCTGCAGCCTTGACGCCGGGGTCGGTCACGATCAGCGGCTTGCTGATACCCACACGCTCGCATTCTTGGCGCAGCATTTGCACGGCGCCAAAGTCAAACTGGATCTGTGTCACGTAATTGATAAAGGCCATGTTCTGCTTGCTCAGTAGAAAGAGGAGTCTCGGCAATCTAGAAGCCTAGAATCCGAATGCAGCCACGCAAAGACAGCAAACCCTAGGGGAAGGGCAAAATCGTCTCCCAGGGGACAGGGGGTTATTCTGGGTAAATAAAGTCGTAAACAGCGACCCACCATTCATGCGGGTTTGCAGGGGATGATGGTGCAGAACTAAAGTCGCAAAGTCGCCCGCGCTCAGAAAGCGCCCCATGTGTTTTTTTGAGGGTAGTGGATTGCCTTCAAGTCGCTAGCGCTTCGGTTCGGCGTACGTCCAAGAGAGCACACCCCAAAGATAGGCCAGGGATGTCTACCTGCCAAGGGATAGTCCACCCTACAACTAAAGTGCTTCGAAGACACCTATCACCGGCCCGAACGACTGCTCGGTACGACTTATCGGGAGTTCACCCTGCGGCAGCAAGCGCTGCAAAACCGACCTAGGGGAGGTCGGCTCCAGGCTGGTTGCAGCGGCTGAGCTTTGGCAAGCTTGTGACCGTTGTCGCCAAGAGCAGATGTTGACCCGCTGCCTGGTCTGACGTCCGCTATGAGCCTCAAACCAGAAACTTGCTGGGCGCAGTACCCCAGACAACCAGAAGGGAACCTCTCGCAAGCTGCGAACAGGTGCTGACGACCCATTGCTGCCCTTCGAGATTCGGCAGGCGATGACCGCCATGCAAGGTTCACCGTTCGTCGTTCCGGATGCCGAAAATTTCAGCATTGCTCATGATGGTTTCGCGCCGATGGGCTGATCAAAAATCAAGCAGGTTGTGGTTGCATGGGCATACAGCTTCCCATCGGGTCCAACGATGCGCCCCTCCGCTGTGGCTACCTGCCGACCTGCGTGGATCACCTTGCCCTCCGCACGCACGAGTGGCACGCCATCGGTCAACGCACGCACCATGTTCACTTTCAGCTCCAAGGTGGTGAAGGCTTTTCCCGCCGGCAAGGTCGTGTGAATGGCACAACCCACTGCAGAGTCGAGCAAGGTCGCAAACCAGCCCCCATGCACCGTACCGAGCGGGTTGTAGTGACGACGCTTTGGACTTCCCTGAAACACCGCCTCCCCTGGCGTCATGCGAATGGGAACAAAGTCGAGCGTATTGCCTATAGGCGCTGGCGGAAGCTCCCCAGCAAAGATGGCCTCGAACATTTCCATGCCAGAACGACCAGCGACACTTGCGTGCGGCCCAGTATCCACAGCGCTTAGATGAGCACGCACCGCAGCTTCATCGGCTCGCCAACTCTCGATAACTTGATCCACAGACATTTCAGTCTCCCTCATTTTTAAAACTTGTAATTACAACAGTTGTAATTACAATATATCAAATGAAGAACAGCATCAAGCCCCAGGGGTGCACCAATCTGAAGTTGCGCCAGCTCAGTCGTATGGTGACGCGGCACTACGACCACTTCTTTGCGCAGGTGGGCTTGAAGATCACCCAATATTCCCTGCTTTCCCACGTCGTGAAACTGGGGCCGATAAGGCCGGTGGATCTGGCCAAGCGCATGCAGATGGACGCCTCAACATTGACGCGCAATCTTCAGCCGCTGTCGACGATGGGCTTGCTGACGATTGGCGCTGGAGCCGACGCGCGCAGTCGTCTAGTCGCTGCAACAGAAACCGGCGTGTCCAAACAGGCACAAGCACAACAGGCTTGGAAAGCCGCACAGCTTGCTTTGAACGCGCAATTAGGCTCGGAGCGTGTGGCGGCGCTGCATGACCTGATCGATTCCTGCATTGAATGCCTTGACGACGATGAAGGGGGCGACGATGCCCAAACCGATTGACTCCGCAAAATCCCTCTCAGGCGAATTGCTGCTGATGCTCGCTGGACTGGCGGCGCTGGGATCGTTGGCCACCAACATCATCCTGCCAGCCTTTCCTTCCATGGGCGCCGAGCTTGGGACATCTGTCAAAGACCTTAGCGCCACTCTGAGCACCTTCTTTGTGGCTTTCGCGTTGGGTCAGCTTTTCGTCGGGCCTTTATCGGATCGCTTTGGACGCGCACCCCTGGTGATATCCGGTTTGTGCGTGTTTGTGGTGGGTAGCGCGGTATGTGCCTTTGCCACAAGCCTTCCCCAACTCATCGTCGGCCGAGTGATTCAAGCCCTTGGCGTTTGTGCTACGTCCGTTCTATCTCGTGCGATTGCTCGAGACCTGTTTGAAGGCGATGCACTCGCCCGTGCGCTTTCGCTGGTCATGGTCGCCATGGCTGCTGCACCCGGTTTTTCTCCGCTACTGGGCGGTGTCTTCAACAGCTTTTTGGGCTGGCGCGCAACGTTTGGCGTTGTCGGGGTGCTCGCCATCTTGCTGGGTATCCACTATGTGTCGCGACTTGGGGAGACGCATAGCTCCGACTTACGCCGCCCGTTGGCGCTCAGTGCTATCGCCGCGACCTACAAAGCGCTACTGACTGACCGCCGTTTCATTGCACCAGCACTATCTGTCAGCTTGGTCTTGGGCTCGCTGTATCTGTTTTTTGCAATGGCACCGGCCATCTTGATGGAAGGGTTTGGTTTTTCGCCCTTGCAACTCGCACTTTTTTTCGCGTCCACCGTCTTTGTTGTCTTTGGAGCTGGCCTGCTCGCTCCTCGACTTGCGCACCGGTTTGGCACACTGCGCGCCGCCCGTGCAGGCATTTTCATTGCCTTTGTTGCTGGTGCGACCTTGCTGGCTGCCCCGGAGCAGGTGTACTACTTTTCGGCGGCGTTGACAGTGTTTTTGATTGGAATGGGCCTGATCAATCCCTTGGGAACTGCCGTGACCCTGCAACCCTTTGGGCAAAACGCTGGGGCAGCCTCTGCCTTGCTGGGCTTCCTGCAAATGGGCTGTGCTGCTATCTCCATTGCAATTACCTCCGCACTGCCGCTTTCTCCCTACTTGGCATTCAGCGCAGTCATCGCCACCAGCTTGCTGATGGCGATGGTGACGTTTGGGGCCGCAGTAAAGCGCTGAACGTTAAAGCTCAGGCCACATCAGATTGAGTAGCGTGAGCCGCTGCGGGAGGCGGTACGCCTTCTTGCTCCGCCAACGCGCCAAGGATCTTGTCCCGACACACAGCCAAGATTTCATCGGCAAGTGGTGAATCATCGGGACAGGCCCGAGACATGACCAGGGCCCCGACGATATGCGCAAAGGTGTCGATGGACTTGGCCCGTGCCTCGTTATTTCCTGCTCGCTCCGAGGCCGGACATTCCTTCTCAAGGGCCTGCAGCAAGCTTTCGATGCCTGCAGCAAATGTCCTCTTGACCTCTTGCGTCTGGCGCGCTGCATCGGAGCCCAGAGCGGCCATGGTGCAGCCTGCCGCCCGATTGTCACGATGCTCACGAGACAGATAGCTGTTCACAAAAGTCGACAGGTCAATGCCTTTCGTCAACTCTACGGTCTGCTCTATCCCGCAAGCAGCAGATTCCGCCATCAAGTCCGTCTTAGATCGGAATTGTTTGTAGAAACCGCCTTGAGTGAACCCCGCTGCCGCCATCAAGTCGACCACGCCCACGCCATCGTATCCACGCTCGCGAAACAGCGCCGACGCCGTTTTCACGACATGTGCTCGGTTTGCCTGTGCCTGTGCTTTGGTGAGCTTCATTTTTCTACCGTGGAGTGTCTGTGTGCATGCGGAGCCTCTACTATATATTGATTACGATCGTAATTAAAGTATTGACTTTTTAGATTACGATCGTCATCATTGAGCCTTCTAGAACATTGCTGTGGATGCAACATGACTGAGAAGACGCTTTTTCAACCCTATGTCTTAGGTGATCTGGTACTGGCCAATCGCGTTGTGATGGGACCGCTAACCCGCAACCGCGCCGGTTCTGGCTTGGTGCCTAATGAACTTGCGGCCACCTACTACGCACAGCGCGCTGCGGCTGGCTTGATCATTTCGGAAGCAACTCAGGTCTCCGCACAGGCGCAGGGCTACCAAGACACCCCCGGTCTCTACACAGCCGAGCAGGTCGCTGGATGGCGCAAAGTCACCGAAGCGGTGCACGCCCAGGGCGGAAAGATCTTTGTGCAACTGTGGCATGTGGGCCGCGTTTCCCATGTGTCCGTGCAGCCGGATGGCGCAGCGCCTGTAGCCCCCTCTGCCATCCGAGCACAAACCAAGACCTTCGTGAACAATGGCTTTGCGGAAGTATCTGAGCCCCGCGCTCTGGGCCTAGATGAGATCCCAGGCGTCGTGGAGAGCTTCCGCCAAGCTGCCGCCAATGCCATGAGTGCAGGCTTCGATGGCGTGGAGGTGCATGGTGCCAACGGCTACCTGCTGGAGCAATTCATCAAGGATGGAGCCAACCAACGCACGGACGCATACGGCGGCTCAGTGGAAAACCGTGCACGACTGTTGCTAGAGGTGACCGCTGCCGTTGCCCGGGAAATTGGGCCTGAGCGCACCGGTGTACGCATCTCTCCAGTCTCCCCCGTCAATGGCATCTCTATCAGCGAGCCGCAGCCTCAGTACAACTACATCGCGGAGCAACTCAGTGCCCTCGGCATTGTCTATCTGCATGTCGTGGAAGGCGCGACAGGCGGCCCCCGCGATGTCGCGCATTTTGACTATGACGCGCTGCGCGCTCGCTTCAAGCAAACCTACATCGCCAACAACGGCTACACCCGCCAGTTGGCCGAAGCTCGCCTGCAGGAAGGCAAGCTCGATTTAGTTGCGTTTGGGCACGCCTTCATTGCCAACCCAGACTTGGTCGAGCGCTTGAAGACCGACGCGCCTCTGGCTCAGATGAACATGGCCACGCTCTACGGCGGTGGCGCCGCAGGCTACACAGACTATCCCGCGCTCGCAGCCTGATCGCCAGTGCATCCCACAGGAGCCCAACAACCGGCTCCTGCCTCCAACGCACTATCCCATCCCCAACCATTGCGAGGCTCATATGAGCAGCACACACATCACCGCCCCGACCCAATTCGTTGAAGCCAACGGCGTGCGCTATGCGTACCGTCGATTTGGAGGAGAGCAAGGCGTGCCTCTGGTATTCCTTCAGCACTTTCGCGGAGGAATGGACAACTGGGACCCATTGATTACCGATGGCCTTGCGCAGGGGCGTCCTGTCATCTTGGTGAACTACGCAGGAGTAGCCAGCTCCGGTGGAGAGCCGGCCACTACGGTAGACGGCATGGCCGATGGTATTGCGGATTTCATCCAGGAGCTCGCATTTGCCAGCGCTGTGGATGTGCTTGGCTTCTCCATCGGAGGCTTCGTTGCTCAAAGCCTGGCACACCGATATCCACAATTCGTGCGACGCCTGGTGCTTGTGGGTACAGGACCGCGCAACGGTGATCGGAGCCAGGACTCCAAGGTGCTTCAAGTTGCGGCAAGCCCTGTACCCAGTATGGACGACTTCCTGTATCTGTTTTTCGCACCTACGGAAAAGAGCCAATCGGCAGGCCGCGCATTTTGGGAACGCCGCCACCGGCGTGCAGACCAAGATCCAGCCTCCTCAGTCGAAGCCATGAAAGCACAAGGCGCAGCCATCGCTGAGTGGAGTGCACCACGCGGCGAACGCTATGCCTACCTGAAGGAGATAGGCCAGCCCACTCTGATCGTCAACGGCCACAACGACATCATGGTGCCGAGCATCAACTCCTTCACGTTGCAGCAGCTCATTCCCAACGCGCAGCTCATCCTGTACCCGGACTCTGGCCATGGCTCGCAATTCCAATACCCAGAACTGTTCGTCACCCAGACCGCTCTTTTCCTGGATGGACAACAGGCTGCCTGACCTCACGCCTCCCCGCTGATCTTCCCAAACCATTTCTGGATATAGAACTATGACTAATCTGCCTACAGCCTTGATCACCGGTGCGTCTTCCGGCATCGGTGCGACCTACGCTGAACGCTTCGCCCGCCGTGGCCATAACCTCGTCATGGTTGCCCGCGATAAAGCTCGCATGGACGTCCTCGCCTCCCGCTTGCGCGAAGAGACCAAGGTCACCATCGACGTGATTCAAGCCGACCTTACACAACAGGAAGACCTGGCTGAGGTCGAGACGCGTCTGCGCGAAGACACGTCGATCGGGATTTTGATCAACAACGCTGGCATGGGCCAATCCGGGGCTTTCGTCCAACAGAACGCTCAGAGCATTGACCGTCTGGTAATGCTCAACACCACGGCGCCCACGCGCCTCGCTGCAGCAGTCGCTGCGCGCTTTGCTCAGGAAGGCAAAGGCTCGATCGTCAACATCGGCTCGGTTGTTGGCTTTGCTCCCGAGCTAGGCATGACGATTTATGGTGCGACCAAGGCATTTGTACTGTTTCTCTCACAAGGTCTGAATTTGGAACTAGGGCCGAAGGGAATCTATGTGCAATCAGTGCTGCCTGCTGCAACCCGTACTGAGATCTGGAGCCGCGCCGGCATGGATATCAACACACTGCCAGAGGTGATGGATGTCAACGAACTGGTGGATGCCGCACTCATCGGCTTCGATCGCAAGGAACTGGTGACGATTCCGCCTCTGCATGTCGCAGAGCGTTGGAATGAGCTGGACCAGGCGCGGCAAGGACTGATGTCCGAAATCCGTCAAGCGCATGCCGCTGAGCGCTACCAGCCGCAGGCCTGAGCGTTTTGACCACCTAACGGAAACGATATGTTCAACGAGTCCCAAGTGCGAGTGTACTGTCTCGCAGCGCTTGCAACGCTGTTTCTGCCGTACGCATCGGCCACGGATTGGGCCACATCACGCAGTGTGGAGATCAAGAGCAACGGCACTTCTTCAACGCAATGGAAGAACGTGCAGACCCAGGTTGTTTCCGCAGGTGGTGTGGACTACACCTACCGCGAACTGGGCCAGGAAAACGGCGGAGCACCTGTGGTATTGCTGGCCCACCTAGCTGCGGTCCTGGATAACTGGGACCCCCGTGTCGTAGACGGCCTTGCTGCAAAGCATCACGTCATCGCGTTCGACAATCGGGGGGTAGGCGCATCCACGGGGTCAGCTGCCCACTCGATTGAACAGATGGCCGATGATGCTACTAGCTTCATCAAGGCCAAGGGGTTCCAGAAGGTCGATCTTTTGGGCTTCTCCATGGGTGGGATGATCGCCCAGGAGATCGTGCTCAAGCAGCCACAACTGGTGCGCAAGCTGATTCTTGCGGGCACGGGACCTGCAGGTGGCCCAGGCATCAGTTCGGTGGCAGGCGTCGCGAACTATGACCTCTTGCGTGCGATCTTCAGCGGCCAAGATCCCAAGCAGTTCCTGTTCTTCACACGCACGCCGAACGGCATTGCGGCTGGCAAGGCCTTTCTGCAACGATTGCAGGAGCGCTCAGAGAATCGCGACAAGGCCATCAGCCTTGGCGCGTACATGGCGCAGTTGCAGGCGCTCAAGGCTTGGGGCGAAAAACCAGTGGTCGATCTGTCGGTGATCAAGCAGCCTGCGCTTGTGGCAAACGGTGATCACGACCGGATGGTACCCAGCAGCAACACCTACGACCTGGCCAAACGCCTGCCCAACAGCGAGCTGGTCATCTATCCCGATGCGGGTCACGGTGGTGTATTTCAGTATCACGAAGACTTTGTGCCCAAGGCTCTTACCTTCCTCGCACAGTAATGGCTGAACAACGGCTCCGCAGCGACACAACAAAGCAGGGGCTGACGATGAGGCGACACAAGGCACTTGCGCATGGCCGCCTTCGCAACACACAAGCAGGAGCATCATGAAAGCCCTCACATTTAAACGCTACGGCAAGACCCCAGAGATCGGCATCACCGAGGTGCTTCGCCCAACACTTCGACCCAATGAAATGCTGGTTGAGGTGCATGCAGCAGGCTTAAACCCTATCGACAATATGATCACGACGGGAATGTTCAAGCCCGTGCTGAAGTTCAAGCTTCCCGCCGTCATGGGCAGCGACCTAGCCGGAGTGGTGGTTGAAGTGGGGAGCAGTGTTACCCGCTTCAAGCCAGGCGATGAGGTCTTTGCCAGCATCTTTGATCAAGGCACCGGATCACTTGCCGAGTTTGCGGTAGTTCCCCAACATCTGGCTGCACGCAAACCTGCCCATCTCGACTTCGTGCAGGCAGCGTCTGTGCCTATGGTTGGGTTGACTTCCTGGCAAGCTCTGAAAGAACGTGCCAACGTGCAGACAGGCCACAGAGTATTTATCCCTGCAGGCTCGGGCGGTATCGGCACGTTTGTAATTCAGTTGGCCAAGCACCTCGGTGCCTATGTGGCAACGACCACAAGTACCGCCAACGTTGCGCTGGTCAAGAGCTTGGGTGCGGACGATGTGATTGACTACAAAAAGCAGGAGTTTGAAGAGGTACTGCGAGGATACAACGTGGTACTGGGGACGATCCGCGGGGATGCATTGGAGAAGTCGATTGGCATCCTCAAGCCCGGCGGCAAGATAATTTCGCTGATTGGTCCGCTGGACGCTGCATTTGCACAAGCCCGCAAGTTGAACTTCGCTCTCAGACTAATCTTTGGCCTCATGAGCAGAAAAATCATCCGCATGGCAGCAAAGAAGGACGTGGACTACTCGTTTCTATTCGTGCGACCTGACGGCGAGCAATTGGACGAAATTGGCGCGCTTCTTGACGCCGGTCATATCCATCCGGTTGTAGACAAAGTGTTTCCGTTCGATCAAGCGAAGCAGGCCCTTGAGTACTTGTCCCAAGGACGCGCCAAAGGCAAAGTCGTAGTGCGGATGCAATAGGAATGCAAAAAACAATGCACTCCATGATGCAAGTCCTGAGCGACATACAGGTAGAGGGAAGATTTTTCGCTAAAGGCAGCCGATTGCAAGTAGTCGAAGCAGGCGATAGCTGCTTGGTGTTGCCAGACCCAGACGCCCACACTACGCTTTGCGCGGTGCCAAGAAAGAACCTAAGCCGATTGACACTGTTCCGTTTAATGTTGGTGAACCATCGAGTTGGCCTCATGAGTGAACAGAAGCGATGGGGACTCGACGCGAGCGACGTTTGCTTGAGCATTGCAGAGTTGGCACCAGACTGCGAGATACTCGAAATCGAAGAAATTTCTTCATGATCGATTCTCCCTAGCCTTTGAATTTTCCCTCGGAGGTAGCCAAATAGCACCTCAGCGCGAGACTCGACGCGGCAACTTGCACAGCGCAAACTCAGGCAGAGCGTCTCGCACAGTCTGGGGTCTGCATCAGCCGTTATCGATCAGCCATAAGTCGATGACGACTATCTGCCTAGATGTGAACCGTCAAGATGAACCGCTCGGCCTTGCCGTTGGTTTGCGGCCGGTACGGTCTGGTGAACTTGTGCTGCACCCCCAAGGCTTTGCAGGCTGCAGCAAACTCCTTGGAACGGAAGGCTGCACCGTTGGCAGTCAGCAGGCGTATTCAGCGCACGCCCAGCCCCGCGTAATACACCACCGCGTTGTGCACAAACTCGACGGCTTCGTGCTTCTTCTCGTCCCGATGCATGGCGGTGAAGGCGATGCGCGCATGGTCGTCGATGGCCGCAAACAACGTCTCCCAGCCTGCACCCTCGACCCAGTCGCGTCGGTTGGCCATGTCCGGCGACTGCGGGTCACCATAGACGTCGGCGGTGTCAAAGAAATTGATACCCGCCTCCAGCGCCTCGTCCATGATCTTGAAGCTGGCCGCTTCATCGGCCAGCTCGCACAAAATTCATGGTACCCAGCACGATGCGGCTGACCTTGAGGTCGGTGCGGCCCAGATGGGTGTATTGCATGGGGATTCTTCAGGTGGGGTTCAGGCCGTATGCTTGGCTGCCGCGCGCGCAGTCACGGCGGTTAGGGCAGCGCAAACCACCAGCAATACGGCGCTCGCGACGAAGGTGCTGCGGTAGCCGCTGTGATCGAACAGAATGCCGCCCAGGGTCGAGCCCAGAGCGATGGATAGCTGCACCACGGCGACAAACAGGCCTCCACCCGCTTCGGCATCTTTTGGGAACACCTTGGCTATCCAGGCCCACCAGCCCACCGGAGCAGAGGTGCCGGTCAGGCCCCACAGCGCGAGCAGCAGGGCGACGATGGAGACCGAGCCGCCGAAGGCGATCAGGGCCAGCGCGGTCGCGGCCATCAGGGCCGGGATGACGATCAGCGTCTGGTAGAAGCTGCGTTGCAGGACGCGGCCGATGAGCACTGTGCCAATGAAGCCGGCCGCGCCCAGTACGAGCAGGAACAGCGAAATCGTCGAGCCACGCACATTCGTGACGGTTTCCAGGAAGGGGCGCACATAGGTGAACAGTCCGAATTGCCCCATGAACAGCAGGCTGCTGGCCAGCATGCCTACGGTGACGCCAGGGTGCTTGAACAAGGTGAACACCTTGAACACTTTGCTGATACCCGAGGCGCGCACGGCAGCCGGCATCGAGGGCAGCGCCTTCCATTGCCAGGCCAATGCGATCAGCGACACCGGCACCAGGCACAGGAAAGCACCGCGCCAGCCAACGACTGTGCCCAGATAGGCACCCAGGGGGGCGGCGATCACCATGGCGAGCGCGTTGCCGCCATTGACGACGGCGAGCGCCCGCGGGACATCGTGCGCTGGCACCAGTCGGATAGCCGTGGCGGCCGACATGGACCAGAAGCCGCCCACCACCACGCCGACCAGCGCCCGGCCCAGCATGTAGATGAAGTAGTTCGGTGCCAGTGCGACGATGGCACCGGAGATGCCCATCGCGAGCGTCAGGCCGAGCAGCAAGGTCTTGCGATTCAGGTTGCCCGTCAGCGCCGAGATGAACAGACTGGTCAATACGGCAAAGGCGCCGGAGATGGCGATACCTTGGCCGGTCATGCCTTCGGTGACCTGCAGGTCGGCCGCCATGGGTGTCAGCAGACTAACGGGGAGGAACTCGGAGGCGATCAGTGCGAAGGCGCAGATCGACATGGCGAAGACGCCGCTCCAGGATGCCGCTGGTGCGGGGGCTCTATTGGAGGTTTCAGTGTCCCCCTGTTGGGAGGCTGTTGCGGTGCTGGCCATGGAGTGTTTTCTTCTGTGACGCAATAGGAAACGCCGCGCCATCCGCTGGGGCGTGCGCGGTAGGGGATACGAACGGGAGGAGGGCGGCTCGCGCGCCCTGTGCGCCAGTTCTACGCAGTGGTGGCCAGGTTCTGCTGGAAGAACACCGCCAACTGTTCGAACGGAATCTTGTCCATCTGGTCGTACAGGTCCACGTGGACGGCACCTGGAACGATCACTAGCTCCTTCGGTTCGGCCGCCGCCTCGTAGGCGGTTTCGCTGAAGTAGCGTGAATGCGCCTTCTCGCCATGGACCAGAAGGATCGGTCGCGGCGCAATTTCCCGGATATAGCTGAGTATGGGCAGGTTCATGAATGGAAGCGGCGTGGTGATTGTCCAGGCGTTGCCGGAGTTGACCGCGCGCGGGTGGTAGCCGCGCGGCGTGCGGTAGTAGTCGGCGTACTCGATAAGGAACTGCGCCTCGCCGCCCTTGAGCTCGTTGTAGGGTGGCTGATAGGCGGGCTTGCCGGCCTCGGCGTCTTTCCAGCGCTGCTGGCCCAGTTGCTCCAGCATCTGCGTGCGCTGTTCCAGGGTCACGCTGTCGTTGTAGCCCTTGGACATAACACGGGTCATGTCATACATGGTGCTGGCCACAACGGCCTTGATGCGCTTGTCCACGGCGGCGGCGCTAAGCGCCATGCCACCCCAGCCGCAGATACCGATGATGCCGATGCGCTCGCGGTCCACATTTGGCAGCAGGCCCAGGCAATCTACCGCCGCGCTGAAGTCCTCGACGCTGATGTCGGGCGAGGCAACATTGCGCGGCGTGCCGCTGCTTTCTCCTGTGTAGGACGGGTCAAACGCCAGCGTAATGAAGCCGCGCTCGGCCATGGTCTGCGCGTACAGGCCGGAGGACTGTTCCTTCACGGCACCGAACGGGCCGCTGACGGCCAACGCCGCGAGCTTGCCACTGGTGTTCTTCGGCTGGTACAGGTCGCCAGCCAGGGTGATGCCGTAGCGGTTTTGGAAGGTGATCTTCTTATGCTGAACTTCGTCGCTTTGGGGAAACACCTTGTCCCACTTCTCGGTGAGCTTCACGGCCGGCTGCGTTTGTGGTTGTGCGTGTGCCGGTGTGGCAGCAATGGCACCGACACCCGCAGCAGCGATACCGGTGGTGGTCATCTTCAGCAATCTGCGGCGGCCCACGTCCAGGCTATCCGGCGTGGCGATGTCGCTTGTTTCAATGGTGGGGGTCATGATGGCTATTCCTTTGATCCAGGCTGCTGTCGTGGCGGAGATGGTCCGATGGTTTAGGGCTCGACGCGCTCGATGTGCACCATGTATGGTCCGGGCCGGGACAGAATGGACAGGCCTTCGTCCACCTTGCCCAGAGGCAGCAGGCTGCGCGAATAGGAGCGCGGCTTGATGAAGATTGCGAGATTGCCCCAAGGGGCGTAGTGGGTCAGTTCGCCGGCTGCGGGCGCCATGCCTTCGGGCGCGCCCTGCGTGGACAGCTTGCGCGGCAGGCTGGAGACCCGCTCGATGGTGTCGTAGTCCTCCATTGTCAGGGTCAGCGGCAGCAGGGAGGCGAAGTCTTGGGCGGTGGCGTTGTCGTAGAGGGTGGCAGTGGCGACCTGCTCACCAACGATCAGGCGAATCTTCATGGTGGAGTCCTTGGAGTGCATGCGCGGCGCTGGTGTCTGGGCGTCCGAGTTGACTGGGGTGCAGGCAGCCAACCCGAGGCACGAGCCGATCAGCAGCGCGAGCATTTCGCGCCGCCAAGGGAGAGTGGATGCTGTCTTTTTCATGACCTCAATTTTTGCGAAGCCTCGCGCGATTGACTAGCTACTGAATCCTTAATTGGCTTATAAGTGAGGCTAATCAGTATTCGTGAGAGACTGCCCATGGCTCGACGCAACCTCAACGATCTGCTGGCCTTCGTCACCGTCGCACGCGAAGGCAGCTTTACCCGCGCCGCCGCAGCGCTCGGGGTGACTCAGTCCGCCCTGAGCCAGACCATCCGCGTGCTGGAGGAGCGCCTGCAGATCCGGCTGCTCACACGAACCACTCGCAGCGTCTCTCCGACTTCGGCGGGCGAGCGGCTGATGCAGGCCATCGGCAACCGCTTCGATGAGATCGAAGCTGAGCTTGATGCCTTGACCGAGCTGCGTGACAAGCCAGCTGGCACCGTGCGCCTCACCTGCGGCGACTATGTGCTGCACAGCGTGCTGCTGCCCAAGCTCACGCCGTTGCTGCGCGAGTACCCCGACATCAAGCTGGAGTTCGATGTGAACTACGGCTTGCGCGACATCGTCGCGGATCGCTTCGACGCTGGCGTGCGTCTGGGCAAGACCATTGACAAGGACATGATCGCAGTGCCCATCGGGCCGCCCATGCGCCTGGCGGTGGTGGCTTCGCCGGACTACTTCGAGGCTCACGGCAAACCCAAGGTGCCCCAGGATCTGACGAAGCATCGGTGCATCAACCAGCGCATGCAAAGCTCCGGTGGCCTGTATGTCTGGGATTTCGAGCGCCGCGGCCAGCAGATGAATGTGCGCGTGGATGGGCAGCTGATCTTCAATACCACCCAGCCCCAGGTGGACGCTGCGCTGGCCGGGCTGGGCATCACACTGCTGCCGGAAGATGAGCTGATGCCGTACCTGGAAGATGGCCGGCTCGTGCGTGTGCTTGAGGACTGGTGCCCGAAATTCGAGGGCTACCATCTGTACTACCCCAGCAGGCGCCAGCCATCACCGGCATTCACGCTGGTGGTGCAAGCGCTGAGAATCACCACTCCTCGTTCAACCAAGCGGTGACATCAGTAAACCCCTTTCTCTCCAGCCATCCACTGGCTGTGGCCATACAGCCCGGGTGCAATCGGAATTGAATAGAGTGCGAGAAGTGCTGTGGCAAGCAAGACTTGGGCCAAGCCAATCACATTGGCCAATAGAACGATGTCGATGGAGTGCTACCGGCCAGAAGCTGTCGTCCGGTAGGTAACCGTGAACGGCAAGTCTAGGCTGTGGATTCAACTGGTCAATGCAACACAATGATTGCCTCTGGCGGATGGAGTGTTGGCATGAAGCAAAGACCGCGGATTTACTACACCGAAGCTCAGAA
>Ga0308157_10006356_pt1 | contig 14195 bp, 15 predicted proteins | sample PhyBR1_FD_201035 | JGI IMG/M metagenome (GOLD analysis project Ga0308157, IMG submission 201035) | Phyllosphere microbial communities from UC Gill Tract Community Farm, Albany, California, United States - DLSLB.R1 | ecosystem: Host-associated > Plants > Phyllosphere > Unclassified | place: USA...
CGGCTTTTCTCATCTTTGTACTATAATTTTAAAGCAGAAAAAAAATGAATTGGATTTTACTAATTATAGCAGGGCTTTTTGAAGTAGGTTTTGCATCTTGTTTGGGCAAAGCCAAAGAAACAACCGGAATGACATCTACCTATTGGATGATTGGTTTTTTTATCTGTCTTTCGATTAGTATGATTTTGCTATATAAGGCCACTCAGGTTTTGCCAATTGGTACAGCTTATGCGGTTTGGACTGGAATTGGCGCGGTTGGAACTGTTTTGGTGGGGATATTTGTTTTTAAAGAACCTGCCACTTTCTGGAGGATATTTTTTCTTTCTACTTTGATTGCTTCTATCATTGGGCTGAAGTTTGTTTCCAGTCATTAAAAAATAAAAATATTTAATGAAAAAAATTACTATAATTTTAATTTTTACCTTTTGTATTATTAGTTGCAATAAAAAAGTAAATGAAAATCAACATCCGGATATTATGAAACCAAATTGGGATGGAATTATAATTGAGAATTTGAAGTTTAAAATTGGTGATGTTATTACTATTTTTATTAAAAAACAAATTTACATTGGTGTTGTAATGGATTTCAATCAAGATGAAGCTGGAGTTTGGTACGGTATATCTCTAAGCGGGAATAAATTTTCTGTTTATAATGATAAAAACATTAACGAACTAAACTTCTTTGGAAGAAAAATTCCAAGTGGTTTTGAAGGGTATTGTATTGATTGTTATGATCTTTTATACATTAATGAAGAAGCTATAAATTCAGATGTAAAAACTATACATAATTTTAAAATTGATATTGATAAAATAAGCATAGGCTCAATGTGTCCAATTAAAAATTTAAAGGAAGTTGAGAATCAATATCTGACAGGAGTCAAAGAAAGATTGAAAAAACCAACAGAATGTGGGAAAGACATTTTTAGGACTGAAAGAGTTGCAGAAAGATATTTTAAGTTAGATAATATTTTAATTAACTAAGAATATACTTTTCATAAAATTGAAGTATTATGCAGGAAAACAATACCATCACTTTCATTCTTTTGGCAATTATTTTATTGTTAGTTGCTATCATTGGTTTTATAGTTTATCAATTGATGCAGTATAAAAAAGCAAGAGAAGATGCCGAGGAAAGTTTCTACGCGCTTGAAAGAAAAGTGAATGACCTGCAATTAGAAACTTTAGAATCAAAACTGAATCCGCATTTGTTTAAGAATATTCTGAATTCGATTCAGTCGCATGCGTATCAGACCTATTTTGCTTTGGATAAACTGGCCAATGTGCTGGATTATATTTTATATGAAAGCAAAAAGAAATTTGTTACTGCCAAAGAAGAAATTGATTTTGCACTCAACCTGATTGAAATCAACAAAATAAAAATAAGTCCGCTTTTTGAACTGAAGATTAAAACCAATATTAATAAAGAGGACAAATTATACGAACAGCCTTTGCTGGCACCGTTAATTTCGATCGATTTAATTGAAAATGCTTTTAAACATGCCGATCTTCAAAGTGCCGATGCGTTTATTTCGGTTGTTTTCGAGTTTAAGGACAATGCTTTTTTTATGACGGTTTCGAATAAAATTTCAGATAAAAAGGTTTTAAAAAAAGAACGAAGCGGTTTAGGAAATATGACTTTGGAACACCGTTTAAGAATCATTTACAAAAACAACTTCAAACTCGAAAGGTTTACAGAAAATGATATTTATATTGCTCATCTAAAAATAGATCTACTTGAATACAAAACTGAAATGCTTGCTTCTGGACGATGAGTTACCGGGATTAACGTATCTGAAAATGCTTTGCGAACAAATTCCCGAAGTAGAAATCGTAAAAACGTTTAATAATCCTGAAAAACTATTGACCGAAATTCCGGACCTCGAATTTGATTTATTGATTTCAGATATCGAAATGCCCGGAATTGACGGTTTGCATCTGGCCGAAATGATTCAGGATAAACTCGTGATTTTTTGTACAGCTTATAAAGATTATGCTGCTGATGCTTTTAACATCGATGCTGTAGATTATATTACAAAACCTGTAAAACTGGAACGCCTGGAAAAAGCAATCTCAAAAGCTTTTGAACGATTCAATAAACCTGAAACAGCAAAAAAATTCATTCAGCTAAATACAGACAAAGGCAAAACCTTATTGCATTTTAGTCAGATTCAATATATCAAAACAGCTTTAAGCGACAGCCGTGACAAAACTGTATTGCTCACTGATGGGAGTTTTCTGAATCTGAAAAACGTTAAATTTGATACGCTTTTAAATGAACTTCCAGAGGCCGATTTCTGTCGTGTGAATAAAAAAGAAGTTGTTGCGGTAAAAGCAATCAAATTCTTTAATCATAACGAAATTGTACTGCAGCATTTAGAAGAAAACAATAAAAATACTACACTTTTGCTGAGTGAAACCTATCGTTCCGATTTTTTAAAAAAGGTCAAAATCTAACTTATTACAAAGTTTTTCAGGCTTGTTACATAGATTAAAAATTAACTGTAAATTTACTTTTTCACTCCGTTTTCAGTACTGATATTTGCCCCATAATTTAAAATACGGGTTATGAATAATATTAAAAATTCTTTATTCTATGTTACAGTTATTGGTGGTTTTACCGCTCTGATATACTGGATGATTTCAAAAGGAGCCTCACTTGAAGCAGGACGCGGAATTATTCAGAAAAAAATTGAAAGCAATCACTGGAATGACTTTTTACATTCGATGATTGAAAACCTGCAGCATCCTTTAGCCATTTTACTGGCTCAAATTGTTACTATTATTTTAGCAGCACGTTTGTTTGGCTGGATTTTCAGGAAGATTGGGCAACCATCAGTTATAGGAGAAATGATTGCGGGAATTGTTTTGGGGCCCTCTTTGGTCGGGATGTATTTTCCTGAATTCTCAGCTACTTTGTTTCCGGCAGCATCTTTAGGGAATCTGCAATTTCTAAGTCAGATTGGTTTGATACTTTTTATGTTCGTGATCGGAATGGAACTGGATTTAAAAGTATTAAAAAATAAAGCACACGAATCTGTGGTAATTAGTCACGCCAGTATTGTGATTCCGTTTGCTTTAGGATTAACGCTGGCTTATTTTATTTATGGAACTTTTGCACCGCAAGGGGTAGCATTTTCTTCTTTCGGATTATTCATGGGAATCGCAATGAGTATTACTGCTTTTCCGGTTTTGGCCAGAATCGTTCAGGAACGCGGGATGCAAAAGACAAAACTTGGAACTATTGCCATAACCTGTGCAGCAGCAGATGATATAACGGCCTGGTGTATACTAGCAGTTGTAATTGCGATTGTAAAAGCAGGATCGTTTACAAGTGCATTATATGTTATTGGATTGGCAATTTTATATGTAATTATCATGTTGAAAATAGTTCGTCCGTTCCTGAAACGTGTGGGTGATTTAAATTCGACCCGTGAAAGTCTGAATAAACCTGTGGTTGCTATTTTTTTTATTACACTCCTGATTTCTTCTTATGCATCAGAATTAATTGGAATCCATGCCTTATTTGGAGCATTTTTAGCAGGAGCCATTATGCCAGAGAATAATAAATTCAGGAATATTTTTATCGAAAAAGTTGAAGATGTATCTATTATCGTTTTGTTGCCTTTGTTCTTTGTGTTTACAGGTTTACGTACGCAGATTGGTTTGCTTAACGATCCATATTTATGGAAAGTTACAGCAGTAATTATTGCCGTTGCCGTTGCAGGTAAATTTTTTGGAAGTGCGCTGGCGGCCAAATTTGTAGGGCAAAACTGGAAAGACAGCTTAGCTATTGGAGCTTTGATGAACACACGCGGATTAATGGAGCTGGTCGTTTTAAATATTGGGTATGACCTGGGAGTTTTGTCTACTGAGATTTTTACGATGATGGTCATTATGGCTTTGGTGACTACTTTTATGACAGGCCCTGCACTGGATTTTATTGGTTATATTTTTAAGGATAAGCCCACAATAATTCCTCAGGAAATTGGGAATAAAAGCAAATACAAAATCCTGCTCTCGTTTGCGACTCCTGAACGAGGAAAAAAACTTTTACAGATTGCCAATAGTTTAGTGAAAAAACAGACTGATAATTCAATTGTTACGGCAATGCACTTGTCGCTGAGCACCGAAATTCACTCTTTTGATGTCAAGGATCATGAACGTAAAATGCTGGTTCCTGTAATTGAAGAATCAGAGCGTTTGAACCAGAATATGGTAAGTGTTTTTAAAGTAACAAATGATATTGATACCGATATTATAGATACTGCAAATCAGGGAGAATATGATTTGTTGCTGATAGGTCTGGGACAATCTATTTTTGAAGGGACCTTGCTTGGAAAAATCCTTGGATTTACATCAAGGATTGTAAACCCTGATCGGTTGATTGACAAGTTTACCGGGAAAGAAGGTTTGTTTGAAAACTCTCCTTTTGATGAACGAACGCGTCATATTATTTCCAAAACCAAAATGCCGGTAGGGATTTTTATTGATAAGGATTTAGAAGAAGTAGGCCGGATTTTTATGCCGATTTTCAGTGAAGAAGATTCTTTTTTGATTGATTATGCCAAGAAACTAATCAATAATAATGGTTCACAAATTACGGTTCTCGATGCCAGTGGTGAAGTAAAGAGTCGACGGGACATGCAGGAAAGTATCCGCTCGATCGAACAAATTGCGCCAAACCATATTATGATTATGCACGACAGAACGATTAAAAAAGAATTTCTTGAAACTCAAAATTTAATGATTATAAGTTTAGATAGCTGGAAAAAACTAATCGAATCTCAAAGTATCTGGCTGAATAATACACCATCGGTTTTGATTTTAAAACCATAAAGATTTAACAAATTCCAAATATTTTAAATTCCAAATTCCATTCATATAAAAATTGGAATTTGGAATTTTTTAATTGAGATTTAAATTTTTTTATAATCCTAAATCTAATACATAAGAAATCTTAACCGCTATATTGTCTTCGATTTTTGGTAATTGATTTGGACCATAACGGTAAAATCCGCTTAAACCAAAGCCTTTAAAGATTTTATTTAATTCAAGCCCGGATTCAAAGAAACCTTTATCCAAAGTTTTATAAGCCGGACCAATATGCTGTTCCGGTTTTTCCATATTTCCCCAGGCCATTCTGGTAACCAAAACTAAGGATGGACGAACTTTTTTGAAAATTTTTACTCTGTTAAAGCCATGTTTTATCTGGAAAAATAGATATTCGCTAGAGAAAAATTCATTAAAATACATCGTTTCAAAACTATTTCTTCCTGAAAAAGTAATACGCTGAATGACGGTTTCTTTGTTGAGGTTGTTAGGCATTGTATTGTACAAATGTGTAATTGGCACATCACCAAGAGCGTAGCCTCCCTGGAATAGAAGGCTGGTTTTTTGTCCGTCTAAATATTTTTTTTCGTATTCTGTTTTAAAATCTATTTTAGCAAAACTGAAGTCATTATCCAGAACATTTGGGAGGGACTGAGTAAACTGAAAAGTAAATCTTGGAAAACGTTTTTCGGTTTCGGATCTTCCTGTTGGTGTCTGCATAAAATTACTAAATGGTGCCCAGACAATAGAAGCCATTGCAGTTGTCATGACATAGTGAGAATACAATTGCCCGTTATGATTAAAAAGATAATCAAATTTAGGTTCAACATATGTTCTTGCTAATTCAAAGACAGCTTCTGTTTTCGGAATAATTTTTGTCTGCAGATTTGTTTTCCAGCTGATGTAATGGTAAAAAGTACTAATGTTGATCGGACGGGGATCATAAATTTTAAAAACGCGTTTGTCAACAGCAAAAACAGTACTCGCAATCTCCCTGACATCATCTGTATAGGATCCGTTTAGCCAGGTATTGGTGTTTTTATCCATTAAAATACCTGAACCCAGGTTATATTTGAAGTTGCCGTCTTTTGTTCCATAAGCACCATAACCTTCAATCCTGAAGCGTTTAGAGAAACGGTCATTGGTAATTCCGCCCAGTCCTAATCGAAAACCTTCATAATTATTATAACTAATTACTTTTTTCAAATCCAGGTCAACCGGTCCAATCGGAATATAACCGTTTATGATTTTCCGGCCAAGCCACAAACGCTTCTCAATTCTTTTATTGATTGAAATACTATCTAATAACTGATATGTTCTTTGACTTTTAAGATCAAGGTTTTCTTTTCGGTATTCATTCCAGAATTCTTCGGGTTTTGTACTTGCATCATCTTTAATTTCGATATAATAAGAAGGATCTTTTATCGGAGTAATAGTGTTATAATGAATGTCGGAATTGTTGCTTTCTGAGAGTACATAAGTAAAATCGGAAGCACTTTTTTTACGGGTCGTAAAAGCATCTTCTGAATCTCCGTCAAACTGAATAGTTCCGCCTAAGATATTAATGTCATCATCATTCTTTCCTTTTACAATTTTGAAAGTAGTGTTTGAAGGAAACCATATTTTTTCCTGCGGGACATATTCAAATTCGTGTATTCCGCTAATATCGAGTACTCCTTTTATACGCATAACAGCTTTTGCAATGGCAAAATTTTCCTGATCAATGTATAAAACACCTTCTAAGCCGGCGGCCTTTCTTTTTTGTTTATTCTTAAAATAAATCATAAAAGTATTACGACCTTTAATGGCTGCTGTGTCCAGTAATTTGTAATTGTAATCTTTTAGCGCATCGTCAGAAACAGGGTTATTGTATTTGGTTTCAAAAAGTTCGTATTTCGAATCATAAATGGAAATAGACTGTAAATTGAAAGCAATAATTTCGTACACTGGCTGTTTAAAACCTGCCATTTTGGTACCCAGAATAGTTTCTTTGAGTTTTTTGTTTGCAAATTGATATTGCGAAATTTTTTCGGTTTGAAACAAATGCTGTTTGGAGATAACTTCTTTAAACTTATAATCAGAAGAGTCAATATTTATTCTATTTTTTTTTAAATCTTTATAAGAAGCAGATGAGTCAATCCTCCCATTTATAGAATCGGGATTAGCCGTAACAATGAGCTTATTGTATGTTTTGTATTCAAAACTGTTGAGTTTTTTCTGTGGATTATTGATGCTTTTATTTGCAATTACCTTTCTTATAATAGCAAATGCCGGATTTTCATTAGAAACAATAACTTCTTTCAGGTCGTCTGTTTTTTGTTTCAGAGAAACCGGATAAAATTTTTTATTGTCCTGGACAGTAATGACTTTTGTTTGAAACCCAATATAAGAAACTGTAAAAGAAGTAATTTTTACATTTGTTGAAAGTATAAATTTCCCATCAACGTCTGTAATTGTATTATTGTTCTCTGAAGTGGTAATAGTAGCAAACGGAAGCGGTTTGTTGCCGGAGTCTTTTACAATTCCGTTTATTTGAAATTGTGCCTGTAGGGTAAGTGTAAAAAACAAAGTAAACAAACAGAATAGCTTCATACAGAGTATTGTGGTTTTGAAACCAAAGGAAATTTATTTTGGTATGCAAAAGTAATAAATAAAAAATCCGTCTGGTATAATTTTAACCAAACGGATTCTTAAATTTATGTCAAATACATTACACTTTCATGATTTCAGCTTCTTTAACAGCTAATAATTCATCTATCTTTTTGATGTATGTATTTGTTAAGTTTTGAACTTCTTCTTCAGCAGACTTACAGATGTCTTCAGAAGTTCCCTCTTTTTCTAATTTTTTAATATCAGTATTAGCATCTTTACGGGAATTACGGATACCAATTTTCGCATCTTCAGCCTCAGATTTTGCCTGTTTTGCCAAATCTCTACGGCGTTCTTCCGTAAGAGGCGGAACACTGATGATAATAACATCGCCATTGTTCATTGGGTTAAAACCAATATTGGCAACCAAAATTGCTTTTTCAATTGCTGATAACATGTTCTTTTCGAAAGGCTGCAAGGTAATGGTTCTTGCATCAGGAACACTAATTTTAGATACCTGGGAAAGCGGTGTTGCAGCACCATAATAATCAACAAAAACGCCTCCAAGCATTGCCGGAGAAGCTTTACCTGCACGAATATTTAGAAATTCTTTTTCTAAATGTGCAATCGTGCCATTCATTGATTCCTCAGTACTTTCTAATATGAAATCTATTTCTTCAGTCATTTTTTTTAGATTTTTAGATTTTCAGACTTTTTGGATTTTTAGATTTTTCTAAAAAAGCAATGATCTAATTATGCTAACTAATATAATTTTTATTTTTAATATGTAAAGATTGTCGAAATGTATATTAAAACTAATAATCTAAATTCTAACAATCTAAAATAGTCTAAATATTAACTACAGTTCCTATGTTTTCGCCTTCGCAGATTTTCAAAAGATTTCCAATTTTGTTCATGTCAAAAACAACAATCGGTAATTTGTTTTCCTGACTTAATGTAAATGCTGTGGTATCCATTACATTTAATCCTTTTTTGATCACATCTTCAAAAGAAATAAAGTCAAATTTTACAGCTGAAGCATTTTTTTCAGGATCACAATCGTAAACACCATCTACACGTGTTCCTTTTAAGATAACATCAGCATTGATTTCAATTCCTCTCAAAACTGCTGCTGTATCGGTAGTAAAATATGGGTTTCCGGTTCCGGCACCAAAAATTACGATTCTTCCTTTTTCGAGATGACGGTCTGCTCTTCTTTTGATATAAGGTTCTGCAATAGACTCCATTTTCAAAGCAGTCTGCAGGCGGGTTTTCATTCCTTTGTCTTCAAGAGCACCCTGCAAAGCCATTCCGTTAATAACAGTAGCAAGCATTCCCATGTAATCGCCTTGTACTCTGTCCATACCTGAACTCGCTCCGGCAACTCCTCTAAAAATATTTCCTCCTCCAATAACAATAGCAATTTCTACTCCTTTGTCGTGAATCTGCTTAATTTCATCGGCATATTCACCTAATCTTTTAGGGTCAATTCCGTATTGTAAGTCTCCCATTAAGGCTTCACCGCTTAATTTCAGAAGAATTCTTTTATATTTCATGTGTGTTGCTTTTGTTTGTGCAAATATAGACATATTCTGTTTTTTTGAAATAGAGTTTTAAAAAATTAATTGTTCTTTTCGAATTAAATTTCTGCTGCATTTATGATTTTTTTTAAATGTGATAAAAGTCATTCAGCACTATTTTTTAAAAGTGTATTTTTATGAAATCAAAACGAAAGAAATATGAAAAGTATTGTAGCCAAAGCATTATTCAACAGTCATTCTTACACTGAATATCGAAAACTAGTTACTGATTTGTTATCAGAAGGGAAATCTACCGGCGAAGAACAATCTGAAAGCTTAACGCATTACACAAGCCTGAACGAAGCCAGAATGAATCGTTTGGAGAAAACCATAAAAATTTCTGAAGATATAATTTCGAAGCTTCAAAATTTAGACAATCATTACATATGGCTGGTTATTTCTGAAGGCTGGTGTGGTGATGCAGCTCAAATACTTCCAATATTGAACAAGATGGCTACTGCATCGGATAAGAAAATTGATCTAAGGATTGTTTTAAGAGATCAAAATGACGAATTGATGAGCCAGTATTTAACAAATGGCGGAAAGGCAATACCAAAAGTTATTGTGATTTGTAAAGAAGCCGGAATCGTGCGTGCAGACTGGGGACCAAGACCAAAAGGAGCGGCAGAATTGATGGCAAATTATAAAAGGGATTTTGGGGTTATAGATGAAAAAATCAAAACTGATTTGCAATTGTGGTATTTAGCTGACAAGGGAATTTCGGTTCAGGAAGAATTAGTCGAAATTATGGAAAATATAAAATATAACAGATTGTAATTTTTTGTTGAAAAATCGTTTAAAGCTGTTGTTTTAGAGGTAATTTACTGAAAACAAGATTTTTAGTAATAAAAAATACGTTAAAAATGTTTTTTATAAGCTTAAATATTGTAACTTAGTAATATAATCCCATTTCTACTATTTATTTTCTGATTTACTTTTTTAATTGGTGTTTTATTTAATATTTAATAATTTAAAAATACACTATCATGAAAACGTTATTCGAAAAATTCTACGATTTTTTTTCAAGACTTCTATTTGGAGGAAAAAACATCCCTCATTATTAAATCCCAAAGTATGGAATAATTTTATTTTTAATGGGAAGCTGGAACAAGCACATTACTTTCGTCACATTTGTAATGTGCTTTTTTATTTAATCAAAGAAAAAATTTGGGTTGAATATGAAGAATTGCAGACTATAAATGGTTTGTTTAAAAGCTGATTAATGAAATGCCAAGACTAATATTGCTAATGCTTTTTTGGTGATGTAATGCAAAGCCATAATCTGAAACATCAACAAAAATTGTCTGATCATCACCGGTAATTCCTAATCTTATTTTTTTGTATTCGCCACTCAGGTTTCCACGTCCTAACGCAAATCCCTTTCCATATCCCAACTGGAGGGTAATTCTTCCGCTTTCAGAAATTTTCGGACTTAATCCAAAATTCAAATAAACAGGAACTGCAACTAATTTATCGTCCCATTTCCAATCCAGTCCACTGTGAATTCCTAAAGTGAGCCATTGTTTGTAATGCAGACCATAACCTAATTTAGAACCTATCCCACTGGGTACAAAAAAAGCTTTTGATTCTCCCTCATAGTTATCCGGTTCATCCCGGTGAGGATTCCCGGTTATTGAAACGTTGGTGTCAAATTGTATATAAGTGAATTTCCTTTCCTGAGCCTGAATTCCTGAATTTGCCAAAAGAAACCAAAAGATAATAACCAAATAATATTTCATAATTCCTGATTTCTTTACTCGATAAATTTTAATTATTGAAGGCTTTTTTCAAACAAAGTAATATCTATAGCGCCTTTTACATTGTAGTCGCCAATCCTGGTTCGGCGTAAAACAGTTAAATGTGATCCGGAATTCATTGCTTTTCCAAAATCATAAGCAAGTGAGCGAATATAAGTTCCTTTGCTGCAAACTACCCTAAAATCGACTTCAGGAAAAGCAATGCGGGTAATTTCGAATTCATGAATAGTTGTTTTTCTGCTTGCAATTTCTACAGTTTCTCCTGCACGTGCATGTTCATACAAGCGTACGCCATCTTTTTTAATAGCTGAAAAAATAGGCGGTTTTTGATCGATTTCGCCTAAAAATTGTTTTACGGTTTCATGAATTAGAGTTTCATCAATATGTTGTGTTGGGAAAGTCTGATCGATTTCGGTTTCCAGATCATATGATGGAGTAGTAGCACCGATATAAAAAGTTCCCGTATATTCTTTTGCCTGACCCTGAAGTTCAGAAATTCGTTTGGTGAATTTTCCGGTGCAGATTAGTAATAACCCGGATGCTAGAGGATCTAAAGTTCCGGCATGGCCAATTTTGAACTTTTTTGGTAGTCCGACTTTATTGATTAGAAGGTATTTTAATTTATTGACTGCCTGAAACGAACTCCATTTTAAAGGTTTGTCTATCAGTAAAATTTGTCCGTCTAAATATTCTTCAGGTGTCATTATATTATGGTAAGCGGATGAATAAAAAAGTGAATCAGTAATAAAATGATCCCGGCAATGATTCGGTAATAACCAAACACTTTAAAACCGTTTTTAGTTAAGAAACCAATGAACGTTTTGATGGCCAAAAGCGCAACAATAAAAGCCACAACATTTCCGATAATAAGGATATTGATTTGGTCGTGCGATAATTCAAAACCATCTTTATAGTAATCGTAACATTTTTTTGCGGTTGCTCCCAACATGGTAGGAACAGCAAGGAAAAAGGAAAACTCGGCAGCAGTTGTTCTGGATAATTTTTGTGACATACCGCCCACAATACTGGCGCCGCTTCGAGATACTCCCGGAATCATGGCCAAACACTGAAATAAACCAATTTTAAGAGCTTGTAAATAGGTGATTTCCTGAGAAGTTTCAGCTGTATTTGGATTATTGAACCATTTATCAACTTTCAATAATATCAAACCACCGATTAAAAGTGAAATGGCAACCGTAACCGGATTTTCTAATAAACCATCAATAAAATCGCTTAATAATAATCCTAAAACGACAGCTGGTATAAAAGCAACTAAAAGTTTAAAGTAAAAATCAAGTGTCTGAAAGAAACGCTTGAAATATAATACCACAACAGAAAGTATGGCGCCAAGTTGAATAACAATCGTAAAAAGCTTTGTGAAATCTTCGTGTGCAATTCCAAAAAAAGAAGAGGCAATAATCATGTGTCCAGTTGAAGAAACAGGTAAAAATTCTGTGATTCCTTCAATAATGGCAAGAACAATAGCTTGTAATGTATTCATTTATGAGATTTGTTAGATTATTAGAATATTAGACTTCTTAGATAAGTTTAATCTAATAATCTAAGATGTCTGAAGTCTAATATGCCTATTTAGATTTTTTGAAGATAGAATAAATCGTGATTCCAAAACCAATCAATACGGTTGTCGGAGCCAGTCTGATACGTCTAAAGCTAAAAACTTCTTCGTTAAAAACATTTGGGTCCTTACTTCCTCCTCCAGACATTAAGATAAAACCTAATACGATAACACCGATTCCAATCAATAAGATTTTGTAATTGATGTTGTCAAAAAGGAATTCCTGTTTTGCTGGCTCTGATTGCGGTTCTTCTTTATAATTGTTTTTCATCTTGTCATTGCGGGGAATGAAGCAATCTCATTCCAAATATTTAAAGTTTTTAATCAAAAATGCTAAGCTCGAATCTAAAATTAATAAAGATCGTCGGTTCTTAAGTTAAGGAAACGCTGTGTAGCAAAGTGTGTACTTACCCAGGTAATTAAAACTCCTAAACCAAATACAGCCAGCAATACTAAACCTATCAAAGCTTTGTCTTCCATAATTCCTAATCCGGGGAAATTGTTTTCAACATAAAGTAAGAGGGCAATTAACGCAACAATTGCCAATACGGCCCCTAACATTCCCAGTTTTACACTGCGCATTACAAAAGGTTTACGGATGAATGCTTTTGTAGCCCCAACCATTTGCATGGTTTTAATGATAAATCGGTTAGAATGAATCGATAAACGCAAAGAACTGTTGATTAATAAAACCGCAATCACCGCAAGGAAGCCGCTGATGATCAAAATCCACATACTTACTTTTTTGATATTATCATTTACCAGATTTACCAATTGTTTATCGTAAACAATGTCTTCAATCATAGTATTCTTACGCAGGTTACTTTCAATTTTAACAATGCTGTCCCTTTCGACATAATCTGCTTTTAAATGAATATCATAAGAATTTAACAATGGATTTTCTCCTAAAAAGGTCAGGAAATCTTCTCCAATAATATCAGTATGTTCTTTTGCCGCTTTTTCTTTGGTAACGTAAACATATGATCTTGCAAAAGGAGCTCTTTTTAATTCGGTATCAAAAGCTTTGGTAACACTGTCTGTTGCTTCATTTTTAAAGAAAACGGTCATGGCGATTTTTTCTTTAAAATCATTAGCCAGTTTTTTTGAATTGATAATGAATAATCCTAGTACTCCCAAAAGGAATAATACCAGAAATACACTCAATACAACCGAAAAATAAGAGGAAATTAACCTGCGCTTTTGAAATTTATCAAAGTTAGAACTCATAGTATGCTTAAATTATGTGGTAAAAATAATAAACAATTTCTTTATTTAAAGTTATTAACGAACTTTTATACTATAAATGTACAATTAGATATTGAAAATACGAAGCCTAAAAACTGATTTAACCGCAAAGCACGCAAATTTTATACATGGTTTAGTAAAAAAATACAAAGTTCGCAAAGCTTTGTGTTGATAAAGCTTTGTGAACTTTGGGTAATACTTTGCATTTAAATTTAAAGTTATTTGACCTTATAAACCTCTATGCTCTTCAGCCAATACAGATGTCTCGGGCCAGTTTTGATATCATTTTTACAAATCGCAATCATTTCGCCATTTTTAACCGGTTTTCCATTTTCTTCAAATAGAATGAACGTGTTTTCTCCGGTTGGGTTATTAAAGATTTCTGCCCATGAAAAGGTTGCTTTATAATCGTCAGAAGCTCTTGTTACAATATAAAAGTTTCGGTCTTTATGCCCGTTTTGCTTAATTTTAGCTTTTTCTAAAATATCTTTCAAAAGAACTCCTTTACAAACCTTGTCGTCTTTTTTAACCTCACCACTTTGACATACGACTTTGAAATCATCGATTGTAACTACCTTCATCTTTTTTAAGGAATCAACTGTCAATTGCAGCGGAAAT
>Ga0308157_10006357_pt1 | contig 14194 bp, 10 predicted proteins | sample PhyBR1_FD_201035 | JGI IMG/M metagenome (GOLD analysis project Ga0308157, IMG submission 201035) | Phyllosphere microbial communities from UC Gill Tract Community Farm, Albany, California, United States - DLSLB.R1 | ecosystem: Host-associated > Plants > Phyllosphere > Unclassified | place: USA...
AAGTTCTTGAAGATCTTAACGTTGGAATGAAAGACGTAATTCGCACCCGAATTTTCACTACCGATGTAAGTACTTTTGAAGATGTTGCCAGAGCGCATGCTACTTTTTTTAAAGACATTAAACCAACAACTGGATTTTACGGCATTAATCAATTGGTTGCTCCAGAATATTTAGTTGAAATTGAATTTACAGCAATCGCATCATAATAATCCAGTAAATATTTTAATTTATAATACTTTTGTATGAAACTCAAGTTTTAAAAAGTATTACGATTAATGGATTTTCAAAAAATAAAACAAATAATGCTTGTCACACTCAAATGGTTTTTCATTTGTTGTTTGACAGGCATTTTTTCTGGATCTGCATCTGCTTTATTTTTAGTTTCTTTAGAATTTGTTTCCCAAATAAGAGAACATAATATTTGGATAATCTGGCTCTTGCCTCTTGGCGGATTATTGATTGGATACCTTTATTATTACGCTGATCCAAGAATAACAAAAGGCAATAATCTTCTGTTGGAAGAATACAACAAACCCGAAAAAAAGATTCCTTTTCTAATGGCGCCATTAGTGCTTTTGGGAACTTTGATTACACATCTTTTTGGCGGCTCGGCAGGACGAGAAGGAACCGCGGTACAAATGGGCGGAGCAATTGCTGATTTATCTACCAATATTTTTAAACTAAATCAATCCGAAAGAAGAACCATCATTATTCTTGGAATTAGTGCTGGTTTTGCTTCAGTTTTTGGGACTCCATTGGCGGGAGCAATCTTCGCATTAGAAATTGTTTATTTCAGTAAAATCAATATCAAAAGTATTTTTCTTTCCTTTCTAGTAGCTTACATTGCTTATTTTACAGTCGAATTTTGGGAAATAAAACATACTCATTACAACATTCCTGTTGTTCCTGAATTCAATTTAACTATTCTATTTTGGATTCTTATTGTTAGTATTTTATTTGGGTTAGCTGCTTTACTTTTTTCAAGAACGACTCATTTTTGGGGGAAATTATTTTCTAAAAACATAAAATATCCGCCATTACGACCTTTCGCAGGAGGAATTATTCTAGCTATTACAATTTATTTTATTGACACTACAAAATACATTGGATTGGGAGTTCCGGAAATTGTAAGTGCTTTTTCAATACAAAATACGCCTTATGATTTTTTGCTAAAAATACTTTTCACTGGTTTTACGCTTGGAGCTGGGTTTAAAGGTGGTGAAGTAACTCCGCTGTTTTTTGTTGGTGCCACTTTAGGAAGTGCATTATCAGTTGTAGTTCCTTTTCCTATTGCATTATTGGCCGGAATGGGATTTGTGGCAGTGTTTTCGGGAGCTACACATACACCAATTGCCTGTACAGTAATGGGAATGGAGCTTTTTGGGATAGAAAGTGGTTTTTATATCGGGACTGCCTGTTTAATTGCTTATTTTTTTTCAGGGTCAATCGGAATTTATAAATCTCAAATTGTAAAAGGTCCAAAATCCATTTTGTATCAAAGCATTAGAAAAAAAGGGCTAAAATATCTTTAATCTATATTACTTTATAATTTCCCAAAAATTTTCAACTTATTGCTTAAAAAATGTAATTTCGCAAACTATGAATACACTAGACATACAAGCGATACAGTTGTTATTATCAACGCCAAAAAAAATTGCAATAATACCACATCGAGGCCCAGATGGTGATGCCATGGGATCTACATTAGCATTATATCATTTTTTATTAAAAAACAATCATCAGCCAACGGTGATTTCTCCAAATGATTTTCCAGATTTTCTAGCTTGGATGCCAAGTTCTGAAACTGTAAAAATATACGAAAAGGACAAAGAAAATTGTACCAAAATCTTAGAAGATGCTGAAGTTATTTTTACTTTAGATTTTAATGCATTGCACAGAGTTGGCGAAATGGAACAGGTATTAGAAAAACTTACTGCTCCATTTATCATGATCGATCATCATCAAAAACCTGATGATTATGCAACTTACACCTATTCGGATGTTGCTTTTGGATCAACTTGCGAAATGATTTATAACTTTATTTCTTTTTTAGGCAAAAAAGAAGATATAGACAAAACGATAGCAACCTGCATTTACACCGGAATATTGACTGATTCAGGTTCCTTTCGTTTTCCAAAAACCACAGGAACAACTCACAGAATTGTTGCCGAATTGATTGATCTTGGCGTAGAAAATACGTTAATTCCGGCTTTATTATTTGACAATAGCTCTTATAATCGTTTACAATTGCTGGGACGTGCTTTACAAAACATGAAAGTTATGATGAATCATAAAACATCATACACAAAATTAACGCAAGAAGAACTAAATAGTTTTGATTATATAAAAGGCGACACTGAAGGCATTGTAAATTATGGTTTAAGTATAAAAGGAATCATATTTACAGCCATTTTTATAGAAAATAAAGAAGAAGGAATTATCAAAATTTCTTTCCGTTCGCAAGGTGATTTTGATGTGAATCAATTTGCGAGAGATCATTTTAACGGTGGTGGCCACAGCAATGCTGCCGGAGGAAAATCAATGGTTTCTATGGAAGAAACTATTAGTAAGTTTGAAAATTTAGTACAAAATCTAAAAATATAGCCCCTATGAATTATTTTAAAATATTACTAATTGTATTTTTTTCGGCCATTTTAGTGTCAAGCTGTAAGCAACCTCAAGAAGCCAGAAAACCTATTTCGCATTCTTCAGGCAGTTTCATGAAACAGTCTATTGCGAGAAATAAAAAAATGATTGCAAAAGAAGAAGATCAAATTCAAGCTGTAATCAAAAGTGATCCTTCCAAAAAATATATTGCTTCTAAAAAAGGATATTGGTATTATTATGAATCCAGAAATCTGACTGATAGTCTTACTCCTAAAAAAGGAGATATCGCCTTTTTTGATTATGAAATAAAAGATTTAAAAGGAAATGTCATTTATTCTAAAGAGGAATTGGAACCTCAAATTTACAAAGTCGACAAACAAGAGATCATGATGGGATTGAGAGATGGTATAAAATTAATGCGAAAAAAAGAGAAAGTACAATTTCTTTTCACATCGCACATGGGATTTGGTTATCATGGAGATAATAACAAAATAGGAACCAATCAACCTTTATTTTGTACTGTGACCCTTAATGATTTTATGCCTGAAGCGCAGTATAACAAACAAATGCAAACTCCACCTGCAGCAAAAGTTGCTCCCGCTGTAAAACCTAAATCTATTAAAGATACCCTAACAAATTAAAAAAAGCAGCATGAAAAAAAATGTTTTATTAGTACTATTACTCATTACAACTTTAATTTCTTGTAAAAAAGAATACGATAATTTACCTGATGGTTTATATGCCGAAATTGAAACTAACAGAGGCATTATTTTACTAGAGTTAGATTATAAAAAAGCTCCGGTAACTGTTGCTAATTTTATAACATTGGCAGAAGGAGATAACGAATATATTGTTAATGATACCCTAAAAGGCAAACCATTCTTCAACGGATTAAAATTTCACAGAGTAATCAAAGATTTTATGATTCAGACTGGAGATCCTTTGGGAACTGGATCAGGAGATACCGGTTATAAATTCAAAGATGAATTTTCTGATTTGAGATTCGATAAAGGAGGAATTTTGGCAATGGCAAATAACGGTCCCGGAACAAACAGCAGCCAATTTTTCATTACCCATTTAGAAACTCCTTGGCTAGACAATAAACATACGATTTTTGGACATGTAGTTGATTATAATCTTGACGTAGTTAATAAAATAGAGCAAGATGATTTCATTAAAAGTGTAACTATTATCAGAAATGGTGAAGACGCAAAAAAATTTAATGCCCGAAAAACTTTTCATGATTATTTCAGCATAGAGTCTGAAATTCAAAGACAAAAAGTAGCTGCAGAAGCCGCTGCCAAAAAAGAATATGAAATCAAATACAAAGCTGTTTGCGATCAAAAAGCAGCTTATTTTGCAGATTTAAAAAGCAAAGCAACCAAAACTTCAACTGGATTGCAGTATGCAATTGTCAAAAAAGGAAGTGGAAAAAAACCTGCAATTGGAACTACCGTTTATATTCCTTACGCGGGATTTTTAGAAAACGGAACTTTGTTTGATTCCAGCATTGAGGACGTTTCCAAAACTTTTGGAAAATATGATCCAGCAAGAGCCGCTGCTAATGCCTACACCCCAATTCCTTTTCAAATTGGAAGAAGAGATGGCTTAATTCCTGGTTTTATCGAAGGAATAGGAAAATTATCAATGGGAGACAAAGCAGTTATATTCATTCCTTCTCATCTTGGTTACGGAGAAGCTGGAGCTGGAGATGTTATTCCGCCAAATACTAATATAATTTTTGAAATAGAATTAAAGGACAAAATGTCTAATTAATTTTAAACTAAATTGAAATAAGCTAAACTTAAAAGAAAAATGAAATTTAAAATCGCATTATTACTCTTTTTAGGAGTTTTAAACTTACACGCACAAACCCCAAAAAAGGCAGTTGCTCCAAAAAAAGCAGCTACAACAGTAAAAAAACCAGCCGCACCAGTCGAAGGAATTTTTGCCACAATTGCTACCAATAAAGGAAATATCACTATCGAATTATTTTATAAAAAAACGCCAGTTACCGTAGCTAATTTCATAAGCCTTGCGGAAGGAACAAATCCATTTGTAACCGTTGAAAGATTAAAAGGGAAACCTTTTTATGATGGTTTAAAATTCCATAGAGTAATCAGCGATTTCATGATACAGGGTGGAGATCCGGACGGTGTTGGTTCGGGAGGTCCTGGTTATTCTTTCAAAGATGAATTTACTGATTCAAAATTTGATAAAGCTGGAATTTTGGCAATGGCCAATTCTGGTCCTGCAACCAATGGGAGCCAATTCTTCATTACACATAAGGACACACCATGGTTAACTGGAAAACACACTATTTTTGGTCAGGTAAAGCAAGGTATGAGTGTTGTAAATTCAATCGTGCAAGATGATGTGATTACGAAAATTACAATTACTCGAAAAGGTGATCTAGCTAAAAAATTTGATGCTCCAAAAGTATTTTCAGATTACTTCAACAACAAAGCTGAAGATCAAAAGAAGCAAGCTGCTATCGATGCTGAAAACAGAAAAAAACAGGAAGCACTTAACGCAGAAGCTAAAAAGGCTTATATAGCAAAATACAGTTCTATTATTAATGCAAAACTTGCTTATTTTGCAGCAGAAAAAGCAAAAGCCACTACTACTCCATCGGGATTAGCCTATAGCGTTATAAAAAAGGGAACAGGAGTAAAACCAGCTGATGGATCAACTTTTTACTTCCACTATGCAGGTTATTTTGAAGACGGAACTTTATTTGACAGCAGTTACGAAGACGTAAGCAAAGCCTATGGAAAATTTGATGCTAATAGAGCAGCACAAAATGGCTACAAACCATTCCCTTTTGAAGCCGGAAGAAAAGATGGATTAATCCCAGGATTCCTTGAAGGTATTGGAACGATGTCTTATGGTGAAAAAATAATTCTTTTTATTCCTTCAAATTTAGCCTATGGAGAAAGAGGTGCTGGAGGAGTAATACCACCAAATGCGAATTTGATTTTCGAATTGGAGATGTTTGAAAAACAGGAATAATTTAGTTTTATACAAAAGCAAAAGCCACGACACTTATCTGTCGTGGCTTTTATTTTTTATGTGTCTTAAGCTTGTGGATTACTATGAGCTAGTTCACTAATCGCTAATTATTTCTTAAACTTCCATTCAAATTCATCTTTGCTGTTGATTATTGCACCAATTTCAAACTTAACGACCTCATCAAATTCGGTTTGGAAAATGATCCAATTTTCTTCATTAAAATAATTTTCAAAAGTATCGAACTCTTCCTGAGTAAATTTAGTTATACCTTTTTGAGCCAAATCCTTTTTGACACTGGCAATATTTTTATACATTATTTTGTTTCCAAATAATTCTAAATCGGGACTAGAAGCTACCAAATATCCTAATTTCAAATCCTCATCTTTGTAAAAAGTCATTCGCATTTTAAGAGCATTATAGACCAAAATCACATTGTCATCTTCGTCATTATAATTTTTATTAGGCTTACCATAAATAGCAATCACATCATTTTGTTTCATTCCAAAAATCAGTTTATCTATTCCGTTTTTAAGATTTATTTTCATGTTTCGTTTTTTAATTCTTTCTTCACAAAGGTATCCTTTTTAAATCAAAAGTATTTTTTCAATAATAAAAAATATATCTGACAGACGTTCTTTTTTCAAAAAGAATGAAAATGTATTTTTTAATAAAAAATTGATGTAAGACTTTATAATTATTATCCAAAAAATAAAATTAAAAAGTAATATTAATATTACAATAAAAATAAAAAAATACATTTAATCGTATAGAAAAACCAATATGTCGACGATTTAATTAAATTTGCAATAATCTTTAGATCAAAGTAATCTAAGGATTTGCAAAAGAAACAGATAACCCTACATGAATGATTTTTTTAAAATAGACAAATGGTTTTTCATTTTGCTATTAGCATTTTCCATTGCTAATAGTCAAGATCAAAATGTTGTAGCTATTTTAAAAATAAAACTTCAAAAAACAACTGTTGATACTACCAAAATAAACATCCTTAACGAGATTTCTTCGAGCTATAAATATACTAATCCAAAAGAAGGTATAGTGTATGGAAACCAAGCCCTGATTTTAGCAGAAAAAAAACAATGGCCAAAAGGTATGGCCGAAGCAAATGAGAATTTAGGTATTTGCAGCCAAACTTTATCCAATTATACAGAAGCTATTCTTTTTTTACAAAAAGCACTTCAATTAAATAAACAGACACAGAATCAAGTCAAAATATCTGAAACGCTTAAGAAGATTGCTTTTGTTTACTTAGCTCAAAAAAAGTACACAGAAGCCATTACTTATTTAGAAAAATCATTAAAAATAAATCAATTAATTAATAACCAAAAAGTGATTGTTTATAATTTAAATGACATTGCGAATTCCTATTTTAATCTAGATAATTACAAAAAGGCTCTAAACTATTATCAACAATCGATCAAAATAAATCAAAAGATAAACGACCCCAACGGATATGCTTATTGTTTAAGCAAAATTGGTGAAATATATGCAAAGCAAAAACAATATGAAAAAGCCGTTGATAATTTTTCTGAAGCTTTAAAAAAATTTGATAAAAATCAAACAGACAATATCAATTTTACGCTTAATCAATTAGGCAATGTGTATTTATTGCTTTCAAAATCGGATTTAAAAAATAAAGAAAAATATCTTGCTCTTTCGAATCAAACATTAAAACGAATAGCTGTCAAGCCAGAAAACTATTCGCAATCTGTAGAAGTTCTAAAAGCCTCATTAAAACGAGCAATGCCAGATACAACGAGAATTAATATTCTGAACAAGATTACGAGTAATTATTTTTATACCAAACCGAGAGAAGGAATAGATTTTGGAGAAAAAGCCCTAAAACTAGCAACAAAAATACACTGGAAAAAAGGAATCGCTGCGGCAAATGACAACATTGGTGTTTGTCAATGGGTTTTATCAGATTTTAGCAAAGCGATCAACTGCTTTTATAAATCATTGTTTATCCATCAAGAACTGAATGATAAAAATGGTATTTCGGCCGCTTATAATAATTTGGGATTAACGCATCTTGAAATTAAAAAATACAATTTAGCTTTTACTTATTTCAGTAAAGCGTACGATATTAATAAGGAAACCGATAATAAAGTATTGATGGTTTACAATCTTAATAATATCGCAAATGCTCATTATTTGCAAAAGAATTACGAAAAAGCTCTTGAGTTTTACAATCAGGCAAAAGAACTGAATCTTACAATGAATGATATGAATGGGTTGGCCTATGTATATTCTAAAATTGGAAAAATATTTGCTGATCAAAAAAATTACGCCGAGAGCTTAGATTATCTCAAAAAAGCTTTGGAAAGTTATGATAATAACCAAAGCTACAATATTGGTAATACATACATAGAGGTTGGATCGACTTATTATAAAATGGCTTTGGACAGTCCAAATGCCAAAAAACAACTATTAGAAAAATCCTTTGAATATTTGAATAGTGCAAATCTATTATTTAATCAAATAGCGATTCCTGATGGTTTAAATTCTTCGTATTTAGAGCTTTATAAAACAACCAAAGCACAAGGTAATTTTGAACAAGCTTTGGACAATTTTGAAAAATATACCATTCTGCAGGATTCATTATTTTCTAATAAAAACAGAAATAAGTTAGCTAATCTTCAGTCCAAAAGAGAAATTGACATTCGCGATAAACAAATTGAGATTCAGAAATTAAAGATAAATAGTGCTTCTAAAAAAGTTTATTTATTAGTAACAATAACTTTATCAATCGCTGTTCTTTTAGTTTTATTTTTCTATTTGTATATGATAAAAACATCTACAAATAAATTGTTATTAGAAAAAAATGAAGAAATAGTAAATATTAATAAACAAAAGGACAAATTCTTTTCCATCATTGCGCACGATTTAAGAGGCCCTTTTAGTGGATTTTTGGGGCTAACAGAGCTTTTGGCAGAAGATATCAATATCATGGAAAAAGAAGAAATTCAATTTTCTGCAGTCAATATGAGAAGTTCGGCACATAATTTGAGTCGCCTTTTAGATAATTTATTAGAATGGTCGAGAATGGAGCAAGGATTAATCCCATTTAAACCTAAAAAACACAATTTATATACTATTATTAAAGATTGTATTTCTACACAAGAAGATGCAATCAACAAAAAGCAGATTTTGGTTGAGACGCAGTTTGATCAATCTTTAGAAATCTATGCTGATAAACATATTTTACAATCGGTTATTCGAAATATTTTATCGAATGCAGTAAAATTTACGCCAAAAGAAGGAACTATAACAATACAAGCAAAGGAAGATGACAAAAACACTGTTATTTCTATAAAAGATACTGGAATAGGAATGAGTGCTAAAATCTTGGATAATATATTTAAAATAGACATAAAAACTAATAGAAAAGGAACAGATAATGAACCTAGCTCAGGTTTGGGACTTATTCTTTGTAAAGAATTCGTAGAGAAACACGGTGGGAAAATTTGGATCGAAAGCGTTGAAAAAGAAGGAACTACAATTAACTTCAGCGTTCCCCAGAAAAAATAAATTGAATCCAATAAAGATAAAAAAAATGAAAAAAATAGCTGTTGTTATTTTAATGTTGGTTGTAAATAGCATTTTTGCTCAAAATGAAGAAAACAAATTAATTGATTCTTTAAAAATAGAACTAACCAAAGCAAAGGCAGACAGCACCAAGGTAAATATATTAAACCAGATGACTAGCAGCTGCTATTATGAGAGACCTAAAATAGCTGCAATATATGGTGAACAGGCTTTAAAAATTGCTAACAAAATAGACTGGCAAAAAGGAATAGGAATCACTACCAATAATTTAGGTATTTGTTATTGGGTTGACGCCAATTTTAAAGAATCGATAAAAAATTTCCAGAAATCCTTATTGAGTTACCAGTATTTGGAAGATCAAAAAGGCATATCAAATGCTTTGAATCATTTAGGATTATTAGATATTGAAATAAAAAACTACAATCGAGCATTCAATTATTTTTTCAAAGCATACAAAGTAAATCAAATCACCAAGGATAAAGTTGCCATAGGATATAATCTTTCTAGCATAGCCAAAGCCTATTATCAGCTAAAAAATTATCCAAAAGCGATTGATTATTATTTAAAAGCCAAAGAAATCTATCATTCATTATATGATAAAAATGGCCAAGGTGATTGCTATAATAAGATTGCAAAAATATATGAAGATCAAAAACAATACGATAAAGCTATAGAATATTATAAATTAGCATTGATTAATTTTGATGAACGAGCAAAATATTTTCTTACTGATTCGTATCTGGGAATAGGAAGAACATATCATAATTTAGCTGTAGAATCTAAAAATAACAAATCACAAAACTTACACCTCAGCATTTATTATCTGAATAAAGCTTTAAATATTTTTACTGAATTTGGCACTTTTGACAAAATTAATGAATGTCATGAGGAATTGCACAAAGCCTATAGAGACAACGGAGATTATAAATTATCGTTAGAACATTTCGAAAAATATATCGAAATAAAAGAATCTATTCTGTCCTATAAAAATGAAGCCAAATTAGCAGAAATCAGAACTCAAAAGTTAATTGAATTGCGAAACAAACAAATTGAAATTCAAAAACTTAAAATTAAAAGTGATTCCCGAAAATTATATCTATTGGTAACCGTAACATTGGCTACTGCGATATTACTTGTTTTGTTTTTGAATTTATATGTTTCGAAAAAAAGATCAAATAAATTATTGCTAGAAAAGAATCAAGAAATTGGAGACATTAACAACCAAAAAGACAAATTCTTTTCAATTATTGCTCATGATTTAAGAGGACCTTTTAATGGTTTCCTAGGCTTGACAGAGTTGTTGGCGGAAGATATTGACTCGATGGATAAAGAAGATATTCAATTTACTGCGGTCAACATGAAAAGTTCAGCATATAGTTTGAGTAGACTTTTAGACAATTTACTAGAATGGTCAAGAATGGAACAAGGATTAATCCCTTTTTCTCCTAAAGAGCATAATTTACTGAAAGTGGTAAAAGAATGTACTGCAACTTTGCATGACGCTTCGAATAAAAAAAATATAATCATTGAAACTTCAGTAGACGAAGCTCTAGAAATTTATGCGGACCATCATATTTCACAATCTATAATCCGCAATATTTTGTCAAATGCCATTAAGTTTACGCCAAAAAATGGAAAGATAAAAATAGAAGCAAAAGAAGACACTCATAACACAATTATTTCAATTTCTGATACCGGAATAGGAATGAATGCAAAGATGCTTAACAGCATTTTTAATATAGATGTAAAAAACAACAGAAGAGGTACTGATGACGAACCTAGTTCTGGATTAGGCTTAATACTTTGCAAGGAATTTATTGAAAAACACGGAGGCAAAATTTGGATCGAAAGTGAGGTGAATATTGGCTCTACATTTTATTTTAGTTTTCCAAAAGCATCAATCAATTAAAGCTAATTTAAAATGAAGAAAGCAGCAATCCTTGTCATTTTTTTAATGATTACTGGCACTAACTTAGCTCAAAACAGTGACTTATTAAAAATTGATTCCCTAAAAACTGAATTAAAAAAAGCAAAAAATGACACGATAAAAATAAATATCCTAAATGAAATTTGTTTTCACAATTTTTACTTAGATCCTATGATTGGGATGGGCTATTCAGAAATTGCCCTTAATATGTCGACAAGAATAAATTGGAAAAAAGGAATGGCCGTGGCTAATAACCATTTGGGAATGTGTAATTGGGTGACAAAGAATTACGCAAAATCAATACGAAGCTTTCAAAAAGCCATAAATTACTATAAAGAACTAAAAGACCAAGCAAATATTGCCGATAATTATAATCGCCTTGCAACAGTATATGGCGATGTGGAAAAATACAAAGAAGCTCTGTACTATTTTAATTCGGCATATCAAATAGATATTAAAATCAACCACATCTTTCAGATCGCATCTGATCTTTTTGGTATAGCTGAAATTCATAATAAAATAGGAAATTATAAACTTGCATTAGATTATTATGCAAAAGCATATCAAAAATACAGCGAGATTAAAAATACATATGGAATGAGTATCACCAACTTCAACACTGGAAAAACATACTCTGTCCAAAAGAAACACTCTACAGCTTTACAATTTTATAATAAAGCTTTGACCGGTTTTATCGAAATAAAATCTCGTTACCATATCGCAAACGCCTATCTAGAAATAGGAAAGGCATACTATAATCTTTCCTTAGAAAATAAAACAGAAAAAAATAAATACTTAAAACTGGCTATTAAAAATCTGAATGAAGCAACTGGTATTTTTACCTACGATGAAAAATTCGATAAAGTAAATGAATGTTATATTGAATTATCTAAAACTTATGAAGAAAATGGCGATTTTAAAATGGCTTTAAAATGCTATAAAAAATATGTCAATATAGACCAAACAGTTCTAACTTATGAGAAAGAAAATAGGCTGACTCAAATCAAAACTGAAAGAGAATTTGACTTAAAAGACAAAAAAATTGAAATTCAAAAACTTCATATCAAAAGAGATACCCGAAAAGTTTATACTCTTGTAATCATAACAATCGGTACAGTAATTCTATTGTCATTATTATTGTTGTTATATACATTCAAAAGAAAGTCAAACAAAATGTTGCTGGAAAAGAATAAAGAAATATCCAACGTCAACAAACAAAAAGACAAATTCTTTTCGATAATTGCGCACGATTTAAGAGGTCCTTTTGGCGGTTTTCTGGGGTTGACAGAATTATTAGCTGAGGATATTGATATGATGGATAAGGAAGAAATCCAGTTTACCGCTGTCAACATGAGGAGCTCGGCACATAACCTGAGTAGCCTACTGGACAACTTACTCGAATGGTCGAGAATGGAGCAAGGGTTAATTTCGTTCCAACCAAAACATCACAATCTTTTACAAGTGATAAAGGAATGTGTAGCAACGTTACAAGACGCTTCAAATAAAAAAGATATAGTTATCGAAAATTCGATCGACGACACATTAGAAATTTATGCAGACCGCAACATTTCGCAATCCGTCTTTCGTAATATATTATCTAATGCTATTAAATTCACACCAAAAGGTGGTGCTATAAAAATAAATGCCAAAGAAGACGCTAACGATACAATCATTTCAATTTCTGATACAGGAATTGGAATGAATGCTAAAATGGTTAAGAATGCGTTTCAATTAGATGCAAAAATAAACAGAAAAGGAACCGAAGATGAACCTAGTACCGGACTAGGTTTAATTCTTTGCAAGGAATTTATCGAAAAACACGGAGGTAAAATTTGGATTGAAAGTGAAGAGCATAAAGGCACCACGTTTCACTTTTCATTTCCTAAACAACCGCAGGTTTAGATTTAAAGTTTTTTGGCTAAATTATGTTTTATCTCATTAAACCATTCTTCTTTAAGAATACTCAAAACAATACTGTCTCTTCGAACGCCGTTTTCTAATGTTGGCATGTGGCTGCGCATAACACCTTCCACTTTGCATCCTATACTTTTCATTGCAGCAATACTTCGTTGATTATTATTATCGGCACGAAACTCTACGCGTTCCATTCCGAGAGTTTCAAATGCAAATTGTAGCAAAAGATATTTACAATGTTTGTTAAGACCAGTACCTCTAAAGTCTTTTCCGTACCAAGTGTAGCCTAATTGAACTGTTTGGAAAGGCAAATTGATATCATAAAAACGAGTGCTTCCTGCATATTTACCTGATTTTTTATCATAGACAATAAAAGGATATTCTTTTTCATCGTCTTTAGCTTTTATAGCTAATTGGATATATTTTTGCAGATTCTCTTTCCCGTCTGCACGAACTAAAGAGAATTCCCAGGTTTCGGGTTCATTAAGAGAAATATCCAAAAGGTTATTTACATCTGTTAATTCTAAAGGTCGAAGTAAAACGAAGTCGTCTTCAAGTAGTATATTTTGAGGGAATTGGATGGTGGACATAGTTTTTTTAGCTAATTTAAAAAACTCCAAAATAGTATCAAAACTTCTGATGACATTAGCCCAGATGGAAGTGAAAAGCCCACAATCTAAAAACACATTTTTTTCTTGTTATAAAGAGCGACCAACGGAAGCTCCTTTTATGACTTAGAAAAAAGTGTTTTTAGGTTGTGGACTTGTAGCGTACAGCTGGATTAGCTCCTTAAACTGTTATTCATTCATTTCGTCGTAACGAACTGGAATTTGTGGATCATACAGCGGACATTTGAATTCTTCCAAAGTATCTGCCAGGAGATTCATCGTCTTGCCTTCGGTTCCGTAACAATCGATTTGTATGCTTTGTGGCGTTGTTTTAACTTGAAAAGCGCCTTTGCCTTTGGGATTTTTCCAACTGTTTTCATCAACCTTTTCCCAATTAGAAAATACGCTGTTGATTCTGTTTAGAATAACTGTTACAGGCAGAATTTCAAGACCTTCTACTTCTTGTTGTTCGACCAAAGCTTCGTAAACCAAATGATGATTAAGATAGATTCCGTCCTGATATTGCCAAAAAAGTAGTTCGTACATTTTCCTTGATTTA
>Ga0308157_10006364_pt1 | contig 14184 bp, 12 predicted proteins | sample PhyBR1_FD_201035 | JGI IMG/M metagenome (GOLD analysis project Ga0308157, IMG submission 201035) | Phyllosphere microbial communities from UC Gill Tract Community Farm, Albany, California, United States - DLSLB.R1 | ecosystem: Host-associated > Plants > Phyllosphere > Unclassified | place: USA...
GCGGCATGAGCAAGGCATCGTCTCCGGCCTGGACCTGGCCCAGGTGGAAGCCAGCGTGCAAAGCGCGCGGGCCGACGTAGCCAGCTACACCGCGCAACTGGCTCAAGATCGCAACGCATTGGAGCTGTTGGCCGGCACGCACCTGCAGGACACGCTGCTGCCTTCCAATGCTGAACTGGGCAGTGCCGTGGCGCTGGCACCGATTCCCCCGGACCTCGATTCACGGGTACTGCTGGAACGGCCCGATGTGCTCGCGGCCGAGCATGCACTGAAGGCTGCCAATGCCAACATCGGCGCTGCGCGTGCGGCGTTCTTCCCGAGCATCTCGCTCACCGCAAGCACCGGTCGCAGCAGCGACGCACTGTCCTCGTTGTTCAGCGGCGGCCAACGCACCTGGTCATTCGTTCCGAGCATCAGCATCCCGATCTTCCACGCCGGCGCGCTGAAAGCCGAGCTGGATGTCGCCACACTGGGCAAGCACATCGAGGTGGCCCGCTACGAAAAGAGCATCCAGAGCGCGTTCGCCGAAGTCGCCGACGCACTGGTTGCCCGCGCCAACCTTGATGAGCAGCTTGATGCGCAGCACGCGTTGGTCGCCGCCAACCAACGCGGCTACACCCTCGCCGATACCCGCTACCGCGCCGGTGTGGATGGCTACCTGGAAGCCTTGGACGCACAACGTTCGTTGTACGCTGCACTGCAGGCACAGATCACCCTGCAGCTGTCCGAAGCCAACAACCGGGTCACGCTGTACAAGGTGCTGGGCGGAGGCGCCGACGCGCAGCCCAGCGCCAGTACCGCCGCGTCCGCATCAGTGCAGGATTTGCCTGGTTGACGCCCTTCACTGTTTGCAGACTTGCGGATTCGCTCCGCTTGCCCCGGCGACGGTCTCTACACACTTGGCCTCAGTGCGCGCGGGTTGGGCAGGAAGGCTGCGACGATTCCCAGCAATGGCAGGAACGAGATCACTTTGTAGACCCAGATGATGCTGGTGTGGTCAGCAAGCACGCCCAGCACTGCCGCACCCAGGCCGCCCATGCCGAAGGCGAAGCCAAAGAACAGGCCGGAGACCGTGCCAATGCGGTTGGGCATCAGTTCCTGTGCATAGACCAGGATTGCCGAGAACGCCGAGGACAGCACGAAGCCGATCACCATCGTCAGGATCATGGTCCATTGCAGGTTGGCATAGGGCAGCATCAACGCGAACGGCGCGACGCCGAGGATCGACGCCCAGATCACCGGCTTGCGGCCGATCCGGTCACCCACCGGCCCACCGATCAAGGTGCCAGCCGCCGACGCTGCAAGGAAGCCGAACAGGTGCAACTGCGCACTCTGCACCGAGACATGGAACTTCTGGATCAGGTAGAAGGTGTAATAACTGCTCAAGCCGGCGATATAGAAATATTTGCTGAAGATCAGCACCAGCAGGATGCCGATCACCCAGGCAACGGTCTTCGGCGGCAACAGATTGTTCGGCTTGGCCGCCGCTTTCGGCTGCGCGGCGACGGCGATCAGATGCTGCTGGTACCAGCGGCTCACATAGCTCAGAAGGCCAATCCCCAACAACGCGGCGCAAGCGAACCAGGCCACGCTGCGCTGCCCGTTCGGCACGATCACCGCGGCAGCCAGCAGTGGGCCGATCGCGGTGCCGGCATTGCCGCCCAGCTGGAACACCGATTGCGAAAGCCCGTGGCGCCCACCGGAAGCCAAGCGCGCGATGCGCGAGGACTCCGGGTGGAAGATCGCCGAGCCGATGCCGATCAGCATCGCCGCCGCCAGCACCGTGCCGAAATTGGGTGCGTAGGCCAGCAACAGCAACCCGCATAGCGTCGAGGTCATGCCCATCGGCAGTGAATACGGTGCCGGGCGTTTGTCGGTGCGCAGGCCGATCAACGGCTGGAACAAGGACGCAGTGAGCTGGTAGGTCAAGGTGATCAGCCCGACCTGGGCAAAACTGAGGTGGAACTGACCCTTGAAGATCGGATACAGCGCCAGGATCAGCGACTGCATCATGTCGTTGACCAGATGGGAGCTGCTGATCGCGGCAAGTACCCCGACCGCGACCGGCCGGCGTTGTGAAGCTGGAGCTGTGATCGGTGGAGCAGTGGAAGACATGGCATGACCGCATTGGGGGAGCGGGACGCATGGTAGATTCAACAGCCACGCCCATCCTGCGCGATATGGTCATGCATCCTCTCGAAAAGGACATAAATTTCGGCAAGGGCCGGCGCATGCCGCTACCGATCGGCCCTGACACCGCCGTCTACTGCAAGGCGCGCGACTACGACGCCAGCACACCGATTCCACTGCATCACCATCCTGATCGCCACCAGTTGGTGTACGCCGAAACCGGCGTGCTGGTCGTCCGCGCCGGCATGGGCCGCTGGGTGGTGCCCAGTACCCGTGCGATCTGGATGCCCGCCGGCATCGGCCACCAGGTGCACTGCATTGGCGCGGTGCGCATGCGCAGCCTGTACATCGCTCCCAGCCACATGCCACAGGCCGCAGTCGCGCCGTCCGCGGTATCGATCACGCCGTTGCTGGCTGCGTTGATCCACGCAGCAGCCAGCGTCGCCCAGCCTTATCGCGAAGACTCCCGCGATGGCCGCCTGATGCGCCTGATCCTGGATGAAGTACAGACACTGCCGGAGTTGCCCCTTCACCTGCCCGAGCCGAGCGATCCCCGGCTGCGCAGAATCGGCCGGCAACTTGAACGCCATCCCGACGATGACTCGACGTTGCAGGACTGGGCCGTGCGGCTGCAGGTAGATGTGAAAACCATCCAGCGCTTGTGCGCCCGCGAGCTGGGCATGACCTTCGGCCAATGGCGCCAGCAGGCACGCCTGCTGCGCGCATTGGAGCGACTGGCGGTTGGCGAGAAAGTCATCGATGTGGCACTGGCGCTGGGCTATGAAAGCCCCAGCGCCTTCGCCACCATGTTCAAACGCCGCTTCGGGCAGAGCCCCAGCCAGTTCTTCAGCTGAACCAGCGCGGCCGTCAGCCCGCAGTGGCGGCCGCCGCCTCGTCGATCAGTGCCGCGACCTCGCCTGCATGCGAGACCAGCGACGCATGGCTTGCCTCCAGCGTGATCACCCTGCGCGGGTTGATCCGGGCAGCCATGGCCTCCTGGTTTTCCGGGGCGATCATCCGGTCCTGGCTGGATACCTGGTACCAGCTTGGCTTGTGCCTCCAGGCCGGGTCGATGATGGTGTCGCCGAATGCTCCAGCCAGCGGTGCCTTCTGCGTCACCGCCATCACAAAGCCCTGCTCCTCCGGGAGGTCCTGGCAGAAGCTCTCGTGGAACTTCTCTGCTTTCAGCCACAGGTAGCCATCGCTGTCGGGCACAAGGTTCGGCGCTGCGGCGGGGAGATGCTGCTGGGTGAGTCCACCAGCACTTTCACCGGCATCGGGGGCGAACGCGGCAATAAATACAAGTGCTTTCACGTTCGGCAGGTTGCCGGCCTGGCTGATCACCGCGCCACCATAGGAATGCCCGACCAGAACCACCGGCGCATCGATCTGCGCCACCATCTTGCGGGTTCGTTCGGCGTCATCGGCCAAGGATGTCAGTGGGTTATCAACTGCGTGGACATCCTGATAACCCAGCCGCCTGAGTTGCAGGATCACCGCGGCCCAATGCGCCGCGCCACCCCAGAAACCGTGCACCAGAACGACCGCCGGCTTGCCCATGACGCGTTTCTCCTGCTGGTTGGAATGCGCAACAACGGGATCGCAACCACGACCAATGCCAGCAGCCGACGATCACCCATTGCCGGCCATTCTGCTACGGCGCCGTAAAGTGGCCGTGACGGCATTGTTTCCACTGCCCGCAGCCGCTCCAGCAGACCTTGGAAACTACGTACGCACTTGCCCAAGACGCACTGTTGCAGGCAACTCCGGACCATGCCACTGGTGCCCATGCAAGCCTTTTCGCTATGCTGCACCGCCGCTCGCCATACAGGCTCCCGTGCGGGCTTTGCATCTGTAGAAACAGTTACTTCATTGGATGAAAAATGGCTGCAAACGTAAAACTTGACGCATTAGGTGAAATCGCCGGCTTCATCGGCGCTGCATTGGTGGATGGTGACAGCGGCATGACACTTGGCACCTTGGGTGGCGGTTCGATCAACATGGAAGTGGCTGCCGCCGGCAATGCCGATGTCGTCCGCGCCAAGCGGCGCGTGGCGAACGCGTTGGGCCTGACCGACGTAGTCGAGGACATCCTGTTGACCATGTCCAGGCAGTACCACCTGATTCGCCCGCTGGACGGCAACAAGGACCTGTTCCTGTATGTGCTGCTCGATCGCAGCCATGCCAATCTGGCGATGGCCCGCCACGAACTGAAATCCTTCGAGAAGACGCTGGACTTCAAGTAATTCCGGCACGGTCCACAAGCCCGGGAGTGCGTTGCATGCCCGGGCCAAGGCGATCACTCCGCTGATCGCATGGCCACCCTGCTCAAACCTGCTGGACGATGGTTTGATGCCAGGCTTCCGCGCGGCGACTAGCGGGGAGGCATGCGCAGGTAGCGCTCACCATCGAATTCAAAGCCCAGCAGCTCGCCACCCGCACCCCGCAGGAACTGCAACGGCTCCGCTACTGACAACGGACCTTCCTGCGCGGCAAAGAGGTCCGGCGCGGCGGGTACCAAGGTCCGGCTGAGCGCACCTATCCGCAGCTGCAGGCCGTCATCGGCAGCAAGCACCTGTGCCGTCACCGGCAACTGCGTGGCCCGGAACCCGCCGCTGTAGCCGGCGATCGTGGCTGGCCGCCAATGCCAGCCCTGCCAACGCGGATCATCATGCTGCTTCTCCTGCCGCGCACGCATGCCGGCAAGTTGCTCGGCGACACGCTGCGGATAGGCTTGCTGGCGGGTGCGTGCCCATGAAGCCGCTTCCGGGTGGTCGACCAGATACTGGAAGAACTGCACCACCGTGCGCGAAGTCAGCCAGCCGGTGGCGTTGTCCGAGTTGGAGAACACACCGATGCCGACGCCAAGGTCCGGAGAGAACGCCATCATGCTGCGCGCACCGGTGTAGCTGCCACCATGGATGTAGAGCGTGTGGCCCTCGAAGTCGCACACATTCCAGCCAAATGCATAACCATTGCAAGGCAACTCATAGGCATTGCGCGCCTTGGGATCGACCTGCACACCGATACGATGCGTGGCCTGCAGGACGCGTGCATCGATACCTGGCAGCAGGTCCGCACCCAGCTGCAGGCGCAGCCAACGGCCCATGTCGCGCGGCGACGTCATCATGCCGCCGGCCGAGTGCATCAATGCATCGGGCTTGGGTGGCAGCAGCTGCCAGCCTTGTCCGGCTCCCAACCATTGATGGTTGAAGGCCAGCTGTGCTGGGTCGAAGGTTGATGTGCGGGTGCCGGTTTCCCGCAGCCGAAGCGGACTGAAAACCTGCTGCTGCAACCAGTCCTGCCACGTGCGGCCAGTGTGTTTGTGCAGGACCGCAGCGTAGATGTTGTAGCCCAGGTTGTCATAGTCGAAGCCATCGGCGCGCCTGCTCGCGAACTGCTGTAGCAGCTGCGGATACATCGCCGCATCAGGGCTGCCGATATAGGCCTCCAGCGTGGTGATCGCATCCGCACTCAGCGGAACCCGGTGGTTGAGCAGATCAGCCAGGCTCCATGCTGCGGGATCAACGCCATCGGGCAATCGCAGTTGCGGCCAATGATCGGCCAGTGTGCTGTCCAGCCGCAGTACGCCCTGCTGGTCCAGCAACTGCGCCAGCAAGCCCATGTAGGATTTGGTCTGCGATGCGATGTACATCGGTGTGTGCATCGTCAACGGTGCAGCACTGCCGACGTTGCGCTGGCCGCGCGCGTAACCGAGCAGTTGCTGGTCACGATCGACGACGACCACGGCATAGCCGGGCCCAAGATCGGGGATGCCATCGAGAAACAGCGCCAGCTGGCGCGCAGCCTGTTGCGGCGATGCCGCTTCAGCGACGCCTGGAACGCTGGCCCAGGTCAGCAGGCAACACAGTAGTTGAATGGAACGCAGGCGCATGAACTCGGTCCTGAAGTGGGGCCATGCAAGATGCCGCAGCGGCTGTCATTAGATCTTGAACGGATTGAACCTGCTCAGGCCCGCAACAGCGCGCGCAACCGTGCAGGGGTCAGTCCACTGTGCGTGCGTGCAACCCGGCTGAAGTGGGATTGATCGGCAAAACCCGCTTGCTGCGCCACCTCCGCCAATGCCCGGCCCTTGGCCAGCAACGGCAGTGCACGCTGCAGTTGCGCGCGCGCCCGGAACACCGACGGCGCACAGCCCAGCCAACGCGAGAACGCACGGGCAAAGTACACCGGGTGCACGCCGAACTCGTTTGCCAGCTCCGTCACTGACAGGCTCTCGTCCTGCAGCCGCTGGCAGGACAATGCGAGCCAGCGCGGTGGTGATCCCGCCGGGCGCTCTTCGGTCGCCGCCATGCTGGCCAACAACTCCCACAGGCGGCCATCGACCTCATCCCCCACCAGGCTTTCGACAGACAACGCCGACAGCAGGCATCGCCCCTGCTGCAACACCGGCTGCAAGCCGCGACCCCGCCATTGCCACGCCCTGCCAATACCCAGGTTCTGCTGCAGATCGAATTCGGCAGGCAGATCGATGCCAAGCATCAGCGCACCGGCTGGACCATAGTCATTGGCGTGCACCATCCCTGCCCGCTTCACCCCAAACGCGGGAACGGCCAGCCGTTCCTCACCCAATGCCGTCTGCTCCTGCAAGGTGCCCAGCAACAACAATGAAAGCTGGTGGCAATCATGCGCGTGCCCTTGCATGCGCTCACCGGGCGAGTACCAACTGACCCTGGCGCTCAGTTGGTTGCCGCTGAAAAGCCTGCGCCGGCATGGCATCTGCGCGGTGTCGCCGCGGTGACTGGCTGGCAGCAGGGGCATGGCACATGGCAGGCGGCGGAAGGTTGATTGCAGTCTAGCCAAGCCGGCGATCCGCGCACCTGCCGTTGGTCGTGGCACCGCTGCTCCGGTGCACCTTCCCCGGAACAGATGCGGGCGATGCCCTGCGACAGCCGTTGCAGCGGCCCGGTTCAGCCCGGCGGCGCCGCCAACAGGTACTTCAGACCGTGCATGAAGCCACGTGGCGCTACGCTGAGGTGGTCCTCGTCATTGAGCACGTCCAGCTTCAGCTCCAGTGCCCGGCCACCACGGGCACCGAGCAGGCCGATCATGCGCTGCGCATCGACCACCATGTCGGCATCACCACCATGCTGCACCGACTCGTACTCGCCCACGTACATATAGGCCCGCGCGTGCAGCTCAGCCGGCTTGCCCGCTGCAGCCAGTCGACGCTCCATCTCATGCTTGTCGAACCAGTACGACGGACTGCCCAGGATGTAGCCGCTGAACAGCTGCGGGCGTTCCAGCAGCACCTGCGTACCCAGCAGGGCACCATAGGAATGACCAAGGAACATGCGCCGGCTCTCGTCACTGCGGTAGCGCTTGGCCACGAATGGCAGCGCCTGTGTCTCAAGGTAGGTGATGTAATCGCCGGCGCCACCGTGCACGGCGTCCGCCGGCGAGCCGCTGGGACCATTGGTGGTGGGCGTGTAATCGCGGCGTCGGCTCTGCATGCCGCCCTCGCCCTTGGCATAAGACAGGCCGACCAGGATGAAGTCCTCGATCTTGCGGCCTTCGACATTCAAACGCCGCGCCATCTGCCAGACCAGCGGAAAGGCATAGTCGGCATCGGTGACGTACAGCACCGGGTAGCGCTTGTCCGGGTTGTCGGCGTAGCCGGCCGGCAAGGCCACGAACACCTGGTAGTCGCGACCACTGACCGGATCCGGCACGTCCCAGACTTCGCTGCCCAGCACTTCATAGGGGCTGCCTTCGCCACGTTGCACGATTGCCTTTGCGGGTTGTTGTGCCGCTGCCACTTGCGGCGATGCCTTGGGCGCCGCCTCCGGAGCACCATTACAGGCGCCCAGCGCCATCATTGCCACCACCGACATCATCCATTTGCTCAAGCAGACTCTCCAGCGATCGTGATCAGCTCCCGATGATGGCATGACACGACGCTGGTCCGAGCACTGCACCTGCCGCATATCCATCTACCGCCGGGCGCCTGAGCGGCCGGGTGAAAGAGCTGCAAACCCTTGATTGAGCTGGCACGACAAGGTGCTGTCGGCTTGCTGTCGTGTTGCCCGGCGTGGTTTTCGCTCAGCCTCGCGGCTCGGCTAACATCGGCAGGAGGATGCCATGGAAGATGAAACGATGAAGATCGATGGAAAGCGGATCAGGCAGCTGCGCGAAGCCCGCGGCTGGTCGCAGGAGCATCTGGCCAGCATCTGCGGTTTGAGCCCACGCACCGTGCAACGGCTGGAAGCCGAGGGCAACTCCTCGCTTGAATCGCGGATGGCGGTTGCGGCGGCGTTGGAGGTTGCGGCTGAGGATCTGCTTCTTAGCCAGCCAGCCAACGCCCTGCACGCCAGCACCGCCGCGCCAAGCTCTGCCGGCATCCGTACCGAGAACCTTGTGTTTGGTCTGGCCCTGCTGGTGTTGGCACTGCTATACGGCGGCTACAACATCGGCAAGGACCTGGCCGTGCGTGACAACGCACGCTGTGACGCCAACCCGGTGCAATGCCACCGATGAGGCAGCGGAGCTGATAGTTGTAGGAGCGGCGTAAGCCGCGAAGCCGGGGCATCGTCAGACGCCAGCGGTGCTTGCGACCTCAGCATTGCCAGCTTCGCGGCTTACGCCGCTCCTACAAACAAACAAAAAGACCGATGCCAGCGTGCTGGCATCGGTCTTTGGTTCACTCATTGCTTGAGCAGGCAGCACCGATGCTGCTTGCAGCTGTTCGCTTACTTGGCCTTGCCCTGGTTGGCCACGGCCTCGGCGGCCTTCTTGGCTGCTTCCGGGTCGCCCAGGTAACGGAACGACTTGACGGTCAGGTCGTCGTTCAGTTCAAACAGCAGCGGAATGCCGGTCGGGATGTTGAGCTCAAGGATGGCTTCCTTGCTCACGTTGTTGAGGTACTTGTACAGCGCGCGCAGCGAGTTGCCATGGGCGGTGACCAGCACGGTCTTGCCGTCCTTCAACTGCGGGGCGATGGCATCGTGCCAGTACGGCAGCACACGATCGAGCGTGGTCGCCAGCGACTCGGTGGCTGGCAATGCATTGCGGTCCAGGCCGGCATAGCGTCGGTCATGGATCGGGTGGCCAGGATCGGCCAGGTCCATCGGCGGCGGCGGGATGTCGTAGGAACGACGCCACACCTTGACCTGCTCCTCGCCATGCTTGGCCGCGGTCTCGGCCTTGTCCAGACCTTGCAGGCCACCATAGTGGCGCTCGTTCAAACGCCAGGACTTGCTGACCGGCAACCAATCCTGGCCCAGTTCACCCAACGCACCCTGCAGGGTATGGATGGCACGCTTGAGCACCGAAGTGTGGGCCACGTCGAACTGCAGGCCTTCTTCCTTCATCAAGCGGCCTGCGGTCGCTGCCTCCTGGCGGCCCTGCTCGGTGAGATCCACGTCCACCCAGCCGGTGAAGCGGTTGTCGAGGTTCCACTGGCTCTGGCCATGGCGCAACAGCACGAGTTTGCGGGTCACTGCGGAGGTCTCCGGAATGGGGAAGGAAGACCTCGATTGTAGCCCCTTCACGCTGACATCCGTTCTTTGTCGGGGGTTTTGGTATGGGGATTGTGTGGTTGTCAGGAGAAGTGGTTTGTTTGCTTGCTCGAAACCTTCAGGAAGAGCAGGAACAGAAACCCCTCCCCAACCCTCCCCTTGCCTTCGGCAAAGGAAGGGGGCTGTTCGCTGCTACTTCACGGATCGCCGCGCTGCCGCTTGTCCCCCCTCCCTTTCGCACAGCAAAGGGAGGGGCCGGGGAGGGGTTGGCTTCCCGTCGCCAGGTTCCAGCCCGCCAACCCTTCCCACCAAAACAACAATCCATTCCCCGCGCGGCAACCCCTTCTTCGCCCGCGTCGTGCCATCCTGACCCAACATTCAAGCAAGCCGGAGCAGCCAGCCATGACCACCATCATCAGCCCGCGCGTCCACGACCTCGGCGGCTTCCAGGTTCGCCGTGCCGTGCCCAGCCTGCAGGCGCGCAGCGTCGGTCCATTCGTGTTCGTCGACCATATGGGACCTGCCATCTTCAGCCCAGGCCAAGGCATCGACGTGCGCCCGCACCCGCATATCGGGTTGGCAACCGTCACCTTCCTCTGGTCAGGCCAGATCGGACACCGCGACACGCTCGGGTCGGAGCAGATCATCCGCGCCGGCGACGTCAACTGGATGACCGCAGGCCGTGGCATCGCCCACTCCGAGCGTACGCCTGCCGCCGCCCGTGAACACGACCAGAGCCTGCACGGCATGCAGACGTGGGTGGCCTTGCCGAAGAGCCACGAAGAAACCGAGCCGGCGTTCTTCCACTTTGGTGCAGACCAGTTGCCACAGCAGCGTCGTGACGGCGCCTGGCTGCGGGTGATCGCCGGTCGCGCCTATGGCGAGGAATCACCGGTGCAGGTGTTCGCCGATACCTTGAACGTAGCCATCGACCTCGAACCCGGTGCAGAGATCGACCTGGACACCTCGCACGTGCAGCGCGCGCTTTACATATTGGAAGGCGACGCGCAGCTGGACGGTACCGACATCCCCACCCGGCACCTGGTCATCCCCGAGCCGGGTGCGCGTGGCCGCCTGCGCGCCAAGACACCGCTGAAGGCGATGCTGATGGGCGGCGAGCCGCTGGACGCTCCGCGTCACCTCTGGTGGAACTTCGTGTCCAGCTCCAAGGAGCGCATCGAACAGGCCAAGGACGATTGGCAGAACGGTCGCTTCGGCACCATCCCGGGTGACGACAAGGAGTTCATTCCGCTGCCCGGCTGAGGGTCTCGATCCGCACCGCTCACCCGTACCCGTTTAACAGGCCGCTGTCCAGGCTGGAGTTAACGTTTTTACTACGCACTCACCCAGGTTCTGCGTGTATTTTCCCAATACCCGTTTCGGGGAATTCTGGGGAATGAACGATGAACATGGGAAAGCGCCTGGCTGCCGAGTTCCTTGGCACCTTCTGGCTGGTATTGGGTGGTTGCGGCAGCGCGGTCTTGGCGGCCAACTTCGGTGGTGATGGCAATCCACTGGGCATCGGCTTCGTTGGCGTGGCACTGGCTTTCGGCTTGACGGTACTGACTGGCGCCTATGCGTTCGGGCATATCTCGGGCGCCCACTTCAACCCGGCAGTGAGCATCGGCCTGTGGGCCGGCGGGCGTTTTTCCGGCAAGGACCTGCTGCCCTACATCGTCGCGCAGGTGCTGGGGGGCATCTTCGCTGGCTTCATCCTGCTGCAGATCGCCCAGGGCAACGCCAGCTTCCTGATCGACGGCAACCAACCGGGTGCCTTCGCCAGCAATGGCTACGGCGCGCTGTCCCCGGGCGGCTATACCGTGGCCGCTGCATTCCTGTGCGAAGTGGTGCTGACCGCAGTGTTCCTGATCGTGATCATGGGTTCGACCCACGGCCGCGCGCCTGCGGGATTTGCGCCGATCGCCATTGGCCTGGCGCTGACCCTGATCCACCTGATCAGCATCCCGGTCACCAACACCTCGGTGAACCCGGCGCGCTCCACCGCAGTGGCCGTGTTTGCGGGCGCCGGCGCCATCAGCCAGCTTTGGCTGTTCTGGGTAGCACCGATCCTGGGCGCGCTGATCGGTGGCGTGGCCTACAAGTGGCTGGGCAGCGACAAGTAGCCTGTTTGTGACAGCGCAGCGAAAACGGCCCCTGTGGGGGCCGTTTTTTTTGTGATCACCAAATCACTTTGCAACAGACGCCACTTTTGTAATACCGTCGAAGCTCGGCTGGCGCGCATGGGGATATGCGCACAGGGCAAGGGGAATACGCCTTCTGGTCGCGCAACTGCCTTCTGAACTCGAACTCGACTGCCATCGCGCCGCCCTGCGGCCGGTGATTCATGGGGAAAGCGAAGTGAAGACTGTCCGTATTGTTTCCAGCATGCTGCTGCTTGCCGCCTGCTCCACCGCCCTGGCCCAGCAGGCCGACCAGTGCCCGTCGCTTCCTGCCGACAGCGGCCTGCATTGGGAGCAGCAGACGCAGAGTGACTTCATCGTCTGCAAGGCACTGACCGCCGACGGCCGCGCCGTGCTCAACATGATGCTTACCCCACGCGATCCGAACCTGGGCTTGAACCGTTCCCTGCGTGCCGAGAAGGGCAGCTTTGCCGGCGAGGACATGCACTGGTACAAACTCGACATGGGCGGCCGCGACCTGCCTGGAATGGAATCACGCCGCATCACCGTGGTGAAGCTGGACAAAAACCGCTTCGCGCAGATGTGGATCGATGCCGCCGACACCGGTGAGCTTGGCAACCTGCAGAACCTGACGCAGACCTTGAATCTCAACCCCACCGCCCTGGCCGGGGGCCACTGACGCCGCGCTCCCGCTGCCGCCAATGCGCGGCGGGAGCCACTGCCGCAGAACCGGCAGCTCAGAAGCGGTAGTCCTGGTAGTCGATGAAAGCCTGCAGCAGTTCCTGCCGGGTATTCATCGCGAGCGTCCCGTGCCGCACCACAGCCTCACCCTGCAAGCGTCCTGCCAACACGATCAACCGCCCGCCCCAGCGCCCTTCTGTCCACGGTGCCTGCGTCGTCATCCTCCCCAAGCTGGACCTGGCCCTCGAAAGCGCGTTGCGCCCCGCCAGCAGCTGATGGTGCCAGCGAGCATCAGCCGCCAAGCTGAGGTCCAGGTCCAGCGGCTGGGTCGCAGGCTGCCCGGCCGGACCCGCTGCATGCCCGCCTTGCCGGTAATCACCTTGACGGTCACGCCGTCGACCGGGACCAGTTGCGGGACCGGCCGGTTCATCCATGGATAGCTGGAGGCCACGCATACACCCAGAGGTTGGCTCTGGCATTTCCGAGCATGCAGGTCACAGTCTCGCCCTTCCCGCTGCAGATGACCCGGGAAATCTGCAAGGCGGTTCTCGTGCTTGTCGGCAGCGAACCCATCGAACACGAAAGGATCGAATGCTGGAAGCGCGGTATTGCCGATCAAGCGAGTCAGTCGCACCTCGCCACCAGCACTGGTGGACATGCCACGCAGGGTGCGGATCACCCTCGTGGATCGGGAAGTACTCACGCGCGACATCCTGTTGCCATCAGCGATGCGGCGGTGTCCAAACGATGCAGATCGTCACCGTTGCAACCATTCGTGTCACTACATTGGTACGGGTTCGCGGCCGCAGCGCGCAGTCAGCTTCGCGTGGGATCCCTCCTACTACCAAAGTCGCATCTCCTTCAGCTGCCATGCACATTGACCCCCGACGCGCATGGGTAGACCCTTGTCCACATTCTCCTGCGAGGCGACTCGATGAAAGGTTTTTCCAAAGCCGGATGGGCATTGCTGTCCCTGATTGGCGCATTCTGTCTAGGCGTCGTGGCGCTACGCCGCGGCGAGCACATCAATGCTCTATGGATCGTGGTCGCGGCGGTATCGCTGTACCTGGTCGCTTTCCGCTACTACGGCCTGTTCATCGCCAACAAGGTGCTGGGGGTTGATCCCACCCGCGCCACCCCGGCGGTCATCAACAATGATGGCCTGGACTATGTGCCTACCAACAAGCACGTATTGTTCGGCCACCACTTCGCCGCCATCGCCGGCGCCGGCCCACTCGTCGGCCCGGTGCTTGCCGCACAAATGGGCTACCTGCCCGGCACGCTATGGCTGATTGCCGGCGTGGTGCTGGCAGGTGCGGTGCAGGATTTCATGATCCTGTTCATCTCCACGCGTCGCAACGGCCGCTCGCTGGGCGATCTGGTGCGCGAGGAAATGGGCCAGGTACCTGGCACCATCGCCTTGTTCGGCGTCTTCATGATCATGATCATCATCCTCGCGGTGCTGGCGATGATCGTGGTGAAGGCATTGGAGGGCAGCCCGTGGGGCATGTTCACGGTGATCGCGACAATGCCGATTGCCATGTTCATGGGCATCTACATGCGCTACATCCGCCCGGGCAAGATCGGTGAAATCTCCATCGTTGGCCTGGTGCTGCTGATCGCGGCAATCTGGTACGGCGGCAAGGTTGCCGCTGATCCGGTGATGGGCCCGATGTTCACCTTCACCGGCATCCAGATCACCTGGATGCTGATCGGCTACGGCTTCGTCGCCGCGGTCCTGCCGGTGTGGTTGC
>Ga0308157_10006366_pt1 | contig 14180 bp, 13 predicted proteins | sample PhyBR1_FD_201035 | JGI IMG/M metagenome (GOLD analysis project Ga0308157, IMG submission 201035) | Phyllosphere microbial communities from UC Gill Tract Community Farm, Albany, California, United States - DLSLB.R1 | ecosystem: Host-associated > Plants > Phyllosphere > Unclassified | place: USA...
CGACTTCGGCCTGACCGACTTCGAGCTCGAGCTGTCGATGAAGGACGACGAGAAGTCCAAGTGGATCGGCACTGAGGAGTTCTGGGAGAGCTCTACCGATGCGCTGCGTCGCGTCGCCGTGGCATCCGGCCTCAAGCTCACCGAGGTTCCAGGCGAGGCGGCTTTCTACGGCCCGAAGATCGACCTGAAGACGCGCGACGCCATCGGACGCACCTGGCAGCTGTCGACCGTGCAGGTCGACCCGAACCTGCCCGAGCGCTTCGAGCTCGAGTTCATGGACCGCGACGGCCAGAAGAAGCGCCCGATCATGATCCATCGAGCGCTGTTCGGCTCGATCGAGCGCTTCTTCGCGATTCTGCTCGAGCACTACGCCGGTGACTTCCCGGTGTGGCTCTCGCCCGTGCAGGTCGTCGGAATCCCGGTCGCCGATGACTTCGCCGACTACCTCGGCGAGGTCATCACCACGCTGCGCGACAGCGGCGTGCGCGCCGAACTGGACACGTCCGATGACCGGATGCAGAAGAAGATCCGCACGCACACCACGGGCAAGGTCCCGCTGATCCTCATCGCGGGGGAGAAGGACCGGGATGCCGGCACCGTCTCGTTCCGCTTCCGCGACGGCACGCAGGAGAACGGCGTGCCGATCGCGGATGCCACGGCCCGCATCCGCGCAGCGATCGATTCGCACGCGCTCGTGCACACCGTCGAGGATCTGGCGTGACAGACGGTTCGACCGCCGGCCCTTCGACGATCTCAGGGGTCGACGCGTCAGCGCCGGAGGATGCCGGGCATCTCGCCGGCGTCCCCGACGAGTTCCAGCGACTGTGGACTCCCCACCGGATGGCGTACATCAAGGCGGGTCCCGAGCCGCTGCGCGACGAGTGCCCGTTCTGCGAGGCGCCGAAGCATCCCGACGCCGAGCGGCTCATCGTCGCGCGCGGCGAGACCGCGTATGTGCTGCTGAACCTGTTCCCGTACAACTCCGGTCACCTGCTCGTGTGCCCGTACCGGCACATCCCGACCTACGACGAAGCGACCCCGGAGGAGGTCGCCGAGATCGGCGCGCTCACCCAGACCGGAATGCGGGTGCTGCGCGAAGTGTCGAACTGCGACGGGTTCAACCTCGGTATGAACCAGGGCGCCGTCGCCGGCGCCGGGGTCGACGCGCACCTGCACCAGCACATCGTGCCGCGGTGGACGTCGGACGCGAACTTCTTCCCGATCATCGCCAAGACGAAGGCGCTGCCGCAGCTGCTCGGCGAGGTCCGCGAGACGGTCGCGAACGCGTGGCCGACTATCTGACCTGACGCGCCGCGAACTGCAGCTTCGGGTGCGCGTAGGATTCCTGCGCCTCGACGAGCTGAAGCTCTCGCTCTCCTGAGTCGAGCGTGAGCTGCAGCAGATCGAAGACGCTCGATGCCGTGCGCTCCAGCGCGGTCTGCGCGCTACCCGTCGCCACGTAGTGCGCGGTGAACAGCGCCGCCGTCACATCGCCGGATCCGTTCGCCTTCATCGGCAGGAACGGCGTCTGCACGATCCAGGCGCCGGCATCATCGACCGCGAGCATCTCGATCGTGCCCTCCTCGCGATCGGGGCGCTCGACGCTCGTGACCAGAACGGTGCGCGGGCCCATGGCACGGGCGAGATCAACGGACTCGAGCGTCGACTCGAGCGTGTCCGGCTCGGTGCGGGTGAGGAACCCGAGCTCGAACTGGTTCGGCGTGATGATGTCGGCGACCGGCACGACCCTCTCGCGCAGCAGCTCCGGGATCGCCGGCGCCACGAAGCATCCTGACTTCGCGTTGCCCATCACCGGATCGCACGCGTACGCGGCATCCGGGTTCGCGGCCTTGACCCGCGCGACCGCGTCGATGATGACGTCCCCGATGCCCTCGCCGCCCTGATATCCGGAGAGGATCGCATCCACCTCGCCGAACACGCCTCGCTCCTGGATACCGGTGATGACGTCGCGCACGTCGCTCGGGTCGATGAGCGGTCCACGCCATGCGCCGTACCCCGTGTGGTTGGAGAAGTTCACGGTGTACACGGGCAGCACATCGACGCCGATGCGCTGCAGCGGGAACACCGCGGCGGAGTTGCCGACGTGGCCGTAGGCGACAGCGGACTGGATCGAGAGGATCTTCATCCTTCGATCTTCTCACCCGGCGCGCGCGTCACCGCAACGCGCCGCTGATGTCGGCGGCGAGCTGCTCGGCGTCAGCATCGTCGAGGTCGTGCACGGTCAGCCGTACGTGGTGCGATGGCACCGCGGCGTCGGCCAGCAGGAACTCGTCTCCCGTGCGGGCGAGCCAACCGCGCCGCATCAGCTGTTCGGAGACGACGCGCGCCGGCTGCGCGAGGCGCACCCAGAGGTTCATGCCGTCGACGTACTCGGCGTCGACCCCGTGTGCGCGGAGGCGGGCCGCGAAGGCCTCATTGCGTTCCGCGTAGTGCGCCCCGGCCTCGCGGATGCGACTCCGAGCGTTCTCGTCGGTCAGCATCCCGAGTGCCAGGCGCTGCAGCAGATGGCTCACCCAGGTGGTGCCGGGGCTCAGGCGCATCGCCAGCCGCTCCGCCGTCTCGGGGTCGGTGGCGGCGACGGCCAGGCACATGTCGGGGCCCAGGAACTTCGACACCGAGCGCAGCAGCGCGAAACGCCGGTGCTCCGGTCCGATCAGGCTCTCGTACGGTCGTTCGGAGAGCATCGAGAAGTGGTCGTCCTCGATGATCAGGACGTACGGATGCTCGGCGAGGAGCGCGCGCAGAGCGGCGGCGCGTTCGGGGGAGAGGCTGACCCCGGTCGGGTTCTGCGCTCGCGGGGTGCAGATGATGGCGCGCACACCCGCATCCAGCGACGCACGCAGCCCGTCGACCGTCATCCCCTCGGCGTCGACAGGAACGGGTACTGCCCGGTAACCGCCCAGCCGCACCGTGTGGATGCTGGCGAGGAAGCAGGGGTCCTCGAGTGCGACGGCGTCATCGCGCATGAGGGCCTGGGCGAGCAGGCGCTCGACGGCATCCACTGCGCCGCTCGTGATCGTGATGCGGAAGTCGGACGCGGCGAGATCGGGGGCCATCCATTCGCGCGACCAGGCCTCCAGCGACGGATCGATCACGGGCTCGCCGTAGAGCACGGGGCGGCCGACGACGCCGGGCAGGACGGCGGAGGGATTCGGGATCAGTGCGGGATCGGGATTTCCCGTGCCGACGTCCCGCAGAACGGTGTCCTGCGCGTACCCCTCTTGCGCCACGGCGTCGTGTCCGGCGATCGTCGTGCCAGCCCGCCCACGGCTGACGACGATGCCCGCCTGCGAGAGCTGGCGGTATGCGGCGACGGTCGTGTTGCGATTGACGCCCAGACGCGCCGCGAGCTCGCGCACCGGCGGCAGGAGAGCACCGGCGGCGAGGACGCCGCGCTCGCGCAGACCCCGCACGCTGTCTGCGATCTCCGCGGCCGTGCGGCCGGTGATCTCCTCGCTCATGACGCCTCCCGTCTTCCGAGTCTAGAGGGCCGCGCGACAGTGGTATCTTTTGGCATAGATCAAACTCCCCATTGGATGCACGGAAGGATCCCTCATGGCCGCAGAAGAGAACTCCACCACCGGATCGGCGCGCGTCAAGCGCGGTCTCGCCGAGATGCTCAAGGGCGGCGTGATCATGGACGTCGTCACCGCGGAGCAGGCGAAGATCGCCGAGGATGCCGGTGCGGTCGCCGTCATGGCCCTCGAGCGCGTGCCCGCCGATATCCGCGCGCAGGGCGGAGTCTCGCGGATGAGCGACCCCGACATGATCGACAGCATCATCGACACCGTCTCGATCCCGGTCATGGCGAAGGCGCGCATCGGCCACTTCGTGGAGGCGCAGGTGCTGCAGGAGCTCGGCGTCGACTACATCGACGAGTCCGAGGTGCTCTCGCCCGCGGACTACGTCAACCACATCGACAAGTACGACTTCACCGTGCCTTTCGTGTGCGGGGCGACGAACCTCGGCGAGGCGCTGCGACGCATCAACGAGGGCGCGGCGATGATCCGCTCCAAGGGCGAGGCGGGCACCGGCGACGTCTCAGAGGCCATGAAGCACATCCGCAAGATCCGCGGCGAGATCGCCGCCCTCGGTGCTCTGCCGAAGGATGAGCTGTACGTCGCGGCCAAGGAGCTGCAGGCGCCGTACGAGCTCGTCGCCGAGATCGCGTCGACCGGGCAGCTGCCCGTCGTGCTGTTCGTCGCCGGCGGCGTCGCCACTCCGGCCGATGCCGCGATGATGATGCAGCTCGGCGCTGACGGCGTCTTCGTCGGATCCGGCATCTTCAAGTCGGGGAACCCCGCCGAGCGCGCGAAGGCGATCGTGAAGGCGACGACGTTCTACGACGATGCCAAGGTCATCGCCGATGTGTCACGCGGTCTCGGCGAGGCCATGGTCGGCATCAACGTCGCCGACCTCCCAGCGCCGCACCGCCTCGCCGAGCGTGGCTGGTAGTCCCCGCATCGGCATCCTCGCCCTGCAGGGCGACGTGCGCGAGCACGAGCACGTCCTGCAGGGTCTGGGCGCCGATACGCTGCGCGTGCGGCGGCCGTCCGAACTCGACGCCGTCGACGCGCTCGTCATCCCGGGCGGCGAATCGACCGTCATCGACAAGCTGTCGCGCACGTTCGGACTGCGCGAGCCGATCCGCGCGTCGATCGCCGCCGGGATGCCGATGCTCGGCACCTGTGCCGGACTCATCATGCTCGCGGACACCGTCGTCGACGCGATCGACGGCCAGCAGTCCTTCGGCGGGCTCGACGCCGTCGTCAGACGCAACGCCTTCGGTCGTCAGGTCGATTCCTTCGAGTCGGAGCTGGTCACGCCGGCGATCGGCGGCGAGCCGGTGCGCGCGGCGTTCATCCGCGGCCCTGTCATCGAATCGGTGGGCGCGAGGGCGTCGGTGCTGGCCTCCCTCCCGGACGGGCGGATCGTCGGCGTCGCACAGGGCCGCTTGATCGGGCTGAGCTTCCACCCGGAGATCAGCGGCGAGACTCGGTTCCACGAGCGGCTGCTGTCGTCGTTGTAGCGTGGGGGGATGCGTCAGCCGATCGGGTCCACGGGTTTCAGCGCGAGTGGCGGAACCGTCGCCCTGATCGGTCGTCGGGGCGAGGGATGGGACCGTATCTCCCTGCACGAGCTGACTATGGACGAGGCGATCGCGATCCTCGAGCAGGCGGGTCATGGTTCTGCTCACGACGACCCCTCGTTCGATTCGGCCGTGCCCTCGGCGGATGCCGGGGCCGGACGGTTCACGCCCGGTGAGTCGATCCTCTGGCGTTACGGGCGCCACATCGAAGCAGTCAGGGTGGTGCGCGACGACGCGAGGGGCTTGGTGGTCTGGATCCCCTCGGGGTCGGCGAGATTGGAGCCCGTCCCTGCCGACGGACGCCGGCATCGAGACGTCCCGCTCGACGAGCGTTTCCGCCTGCCTTGGGTCATGAAGGAGACGTCGTGGACAGGTCCCGGCGTGGTGCGCGTCGCGCCGGCCGGCAAGCCGTGGTCGGTGTGGTTCTTCCGGCGGGTTGACGGGAGTCCGGACGGCGCCTACGTCAATCTGGAGCTTCCGCACCGCCGGATCGCGGGGGGCTCGCCCGCGATCTTCTCCAGAGACCTGGTGCTGGACATCTGGATAGACGCGGAGCATCCGGGCTCGGAGGACGTGTGGCTGAAGGATGCCGACGAGCTCGAAGAGGTCGTCGCGCACGGGCGCTTCACACCCGAGCAGGCCGAGGCCATCCGCTGCCTCGCCGACCACGCCGGGCGCGACTTCATCGCCGGCGGCTCCTGGCCGCTCGACGAGGGATGGGACCGATGGACGCCGGATCCGGCGATGGACATGCCCGTCGCACTGCCGGAGTCACCGGTGATCGACTCCGCGCGGCGCAGGTCCGGATTCACCAGCCTCGAGGGCTGACGCTCCGACACGGGCGGCGTTCGGTAACCGCGTAGACTGAAGCGCGCAAAAACGCGAGACGAGTGGAGACATATGTCCGGGCACTCCAAATGGGCCACGACGAAGCACAAGAAGGCCGTCATCGACGCGCGACGCGCGAAGTCGTGGGCGAAGCTCATCAAGAACATCGAGGTCGCCGCGAAGCTCGGCGGAGCCGATCTCGCCGGGAATCCGACGCTGTACGACGCGGTGCTCAAGGCGAAGAAGACGTCCGTCCCCAAGGACAACATCGATCGCGCGATCAAGCGCGGCGCAGGCATCGGCGGCGAGGCCGTCGAGTACACCTCGATCATGTACGAGGGCTACGGCGCGAACGGCGTCGCCCTCATGATCGAGTGTCTGACCGACAACAAGAACCGTGCCGCCGCTGAAGTCCGCACGGCGCTCACCCGCAACGGCGGCAGCCTCGCAGACCCCGGCAGCGTCGCCTACAACTTCGAGCGCAAGGGCGTCATCGTCGTGAGCGCCGAAGGCACCACCGAGGACGATGTGATGATGGCCGCGCTCGAGGCCGGCGCGGAGGAGATCGAGCCGCACTCGGAGGGCTTCGAGGTGATCACCGATGCATCCGACCTCGTCGCCGTCCGCACGGCCCTGGTGGATGCCGGGATCGAGTACAACTCCGCCGACGTCGAGTTCGTCCCGAACCTCAAGGTCGAGGTCGACGCCGACACCGCGCGCAAGATCTTCCGGCTCATCGACGCCCTCGAGGACAGTGAGGACGTGCAGAACGTCTTCAGCAACTTCGACCTCACGGCAGAGGTGCAGGCGGAGCTCGAAGCGGGCGACGAGGACTAGGCGAGTCTTCGAGGCCGCCGCGCTCCCAGCGCTTAACCTGGGGGAGTGGCGGCTTCCTCTCTGCGCGTGCTCGGCATCGACCCCGGCCTCACCCGGTGCGGTGTCGGTGTCGTCGACGTCGACCGGTCCCGCCGTGCGGACCTCGTGCACGTCGACGTGATCCGCACGCCTCCGGATGCGCCGATCGGCGAGAGACTCGCCGCCGTGGCCGAAGGGATCCGCGGTGTCCTCGCCCGGCACCGGCCGGATGCGGTCGCCGTCGAGCGCGTGTTCGCACAGCACAACAGCCACACGGTGATGGGAACGGCGCAGGCCAGCGGCGTCGCCCTCCTCGTCGCCGCCGAGGCCGGACTGCCCGCGGCCACGCACACGCCGAGCGAGGTGAAGGCCGCCGTCACGGGGTACGGATCAGCGGACAAGAAGCAGGTGCAGGCGATGATCGCGCGCATCCTGCGGCTGGACGAACCGCCGCGCCCGGCCGATGCCGCCGACGCCCTGGCGATCGCCCTCTGCCACGCGTGGCGCGGCGGGGCGGCGCGGGCATCCGCCGGCAGCGACCTCACCCCGGCGCAGCGCGCCTGGGCCGAAGCCGAGCGTGTCGCTCGAACATACATACGAGCAGGGTCGTAGGCTGAGGGCATGATCTCCTCCCTGCGCGGCACCGTGCTGTCCATCGGCGTCGATCACGTCGTCGTCGATGTCGGCGGCGTCGGGTTCCTCGTCTACGTGCCGGCGGATGTCGCCCACACCGCGCACACGGGGGAGAGCCTGCAGCTGCACACGAGTCTCATCGTGCGGGAAGACGCGCTCACGCTCTACGGCTTCGCGGAGGCTCTCGAACTGGAGGTCTTCACCCAGCTCCTCAGCGTCACCGGTGTCGGGCCGAAGTCCGCGCTCGGAGTGCTCAGCCATCTCACGGTGGATCAGATCGCCGGTGCCGTCTCAGAGGACGACGACGCTCCGTTCCGACGTGTCTCCGGGATCGGCCCGAAGACCGCCAAGCTCATCGTCGTGCAGTTGGCCGGCAAGCTGCACCCGCCGGTGGCGTCGGCCCCGGGGAAGACGAGCTCGGCCGCCGACGCCGTGGTCGCCCAGGTGACGGCGGCGCTGGTCGGACTCGGCTGGTCGGAGAAGGTCGCGGGGGAGGCCGCGGTCGAGACGGCCGACGGGGCGAGCGAAGCCGATCGCGAGTCCGTGCCGGCGCTGCTGCGTCAGGCGCTGGCGGCACTGGGGCCGGCGAAGACGGGTGGCGCGCGTGGCTGACGACGTCGACGGACGGAATCCCGCCGAACCGGTGGATGAGACCGAGCTGGCGATAGAAGGCGCCCTGCGGCCGGCGAGCCTCGGCGAGTTCGTCGGCCAGCCGAAGGTGCGCGGGCAGCTCCAGCTGCTGCTCGATGCCGCCCGGATCCAGAATCGCCCTCCAGACCACATTCTGCTGGCGGGCCCTCCAGGGCTCGGCAAGACGACGCTGGCGATGATCGTCGCTCACGAGAGCGAACGGCCGCTGCGACTCTCGAGCGGCCCCGCCATCCAGCATGCCGGCGACCTCGCAGCCCTGCTGTCCAGCCTCATCCCCGGCGAGGTCCTGTTCATCGACGAGATCCATCGCATGGCCCGCTCGGCCGAGGAGATGCTGTATCTCGCGATGGAGGACTTCCGGATCGACATCATGGTCGGAAAGGGCGCGGGGGCCACCAGCATCCCCTTGGACCTCGCGCCGTTCACGCTGGTCGGCGCGACGACCCGCTCCGGACTGCTCCCGAACCCGCTTCGCGACCGATTCGGGTTCACCGGACATCTCGAGTTCTATGAGGATGCCGACCTCGAGAAGGTGATCCACCGATCGTCGACCGTTCTCGACGTGACGATCCCCACCGATGCGCGGCACGAGATCGCCCGGCGTTCCCGGGGGACCCCTCGGATCGCGAACCGCCTGCTGCGTCGCGTGCGGGACTATGCACTGGTGCACGGCGGTGCCGGTGCGGCCACGGTCGCGGACGTGGACGCGGCGCTCGATCTGTACGATGTCGACCCGATCGGGCTCGACCGCCTGGACAGAGCGGTCCTCGAGACCCTCGTCCGTCGTTTCCGGGGCGGCCCTGTGGGCCTGAGCACCTTGGCCGTCGCGGTCGGCGAAGAAGCGGAGACGGTCGAGAGCGTGGTCGAGCCGTACCTCGTGCGCATCGGGTTCCTCGGCCGGACACCGCGGGGGAGAGTCGCCATGCCCGAGGCTTATCGGCACCTCGGCGTGCCGCACCCGGAAGGTGCGGCATTGTTCGATGACCTATAATCGCTGAAGACTTCACCCCCGAACCCCCTGCGCGTCATTCTCCGGCGTGCCCTTGTGAAAGGCTCCGCCTGATGGAAATCATCCTCTTCGGTCTGCTGGCCGTACTGCTCGTCTTCATGTTCTTCAACACGCGCAAGCGGCAGAGGCAGATGAAGGCGGAGCAGGAGGAGAAGGCGACGAAGACCGTCCCCGGTGCGAAGGTTCTGCTGCAGGGCGGCCTCTACGGCACGATCGTGGCCTACAACCCCGAAGACCTCGACACGCCGGCTCTCGTCGAGATCGCTCCCGGTACCGTCATCGAGGTGCACAGCCAGGCCGTTCTGCGCGTCGTCGACCCCACGGATGCCGTGACCGACGATGCCATCGACGCCGATGTCCACGAGAGCGTGATCGAGGAGAGCATTCCCGAGTCGGCACTGGAGACTCCTGAAGAGACCCGCGCGCGGTTGGATCGCGACTCCGACACCAAGTAACGTCGACGCTGGTGCCCACCAGTCCGATCGGAATCGCAGAAAGCTGAATAGACGTGGCCTCATCCTCTCCTGTCCGCCATGCGTGGAAGGTGCTTCTCGGTCTTCTCCTCGTGACCGCCGCTCTGTTCGGCGTGAACTCGCTCGGCGTCTACGGATTCCAGCAGAGCTCGTGGGCGCCTGAACTCGCGCTCGACCTGCAGGGCGGCACTCAGATCGTCCTGAGCGCCGTCACCGAGGACGGCGCCGACCCGACGCAGGAGCAGCTCGACCAAGCGGCCTCGATCATCCGTCAGCGCGTCGACGCCTCCGGCGTCGCCGAGGCCGACATCACCACCGAGGGCGGGCGCAACATCGTCGTCCAGATTCCCGGTGCGGCCGATGACGAGACGCGCGCGCGGATCCAGGCCAGCGCGCAGCTCGAGTTCCGCAGCGTGCTCTTCACCGGTGACCCGGCGACCGAGTTCGTCGGCGAGGACGGCAACGCCACTCCGTACCCGAGCCCCGATCCGTCCGCGAATGCAGAACCGACGGCGGAGCCCACCAACGGCAGCGACATGTCGTGGATCACCGAGAAGCTGCAGAGCGAATTCCTCGCCTACGACTGCACGAACCCGGAGAACGAGAGTGCCGCGGCGAACGCTCCTGAGGACCAGCCTCTGATCACGTGCGATCCCACGCGCTCGGTCAAGTACATCCTGGGCCCGATGGAGCTTTCGGGCGACGCGATCGACGACGCCACGAGCGGCCGCGACCCGAATTCCGGTGCATGGACGGTCAATCTGACCCTCGATGGCAACGGCACTGAGGTCTTCGGCAACATCAGCCAGCGTCTCTACCAGAACCAGCTCGATGGGCTGAGCCCTCGCGACCAGTTCGCCTTCGTGCTCGATGGTTCGGTGATCTCGGCTCCGCGGATGAACGCGCAGATCCTCGACGGGCGGCCCAGCATCTCCGGCTCGTTCACCCAGGAGACCGCCGAATCCCTGGCGGACCAGCTCAAGTACGGTGCGCTGCCCCTGAGCTTCACGACCGAAAGCTCCGACACGGTCTCAGCGACCCTCGGCAGCCAGCAGCTTCAGATCGGCCTGATCGCGGGTCTGATCGGGCTCGCGCTGGTCGCGCTGTACTCGTTGATCAGCTATCGCGCCCTCGGCACCGTGATCATCGCGTCGATCGCCGTGATGGGCGTGCTCACGTACGTCATCGTCTGCATCCTCGCCTGGCGACTCGGGTTCCGCTTGTCGCTTGCCGGTGTCGCCGGTCTGATCGTCTCGATCGGGTTCACGGCGGATTCGTTCATCGTGTACTTCGAGCGAATACGAGACGAGCTGCGAGACGGGAAGTCGATCACGAGCGCCGTCGAAGACGGCTGGGGTCGCGCCAAGCGCACCATCTACATCTCGAAGTCGATCAACATCCTCGCCGCCGTCGTGCTGTACATCCTGGCCGACTCCACGGTGAAGGGCTTCGCGTTCACTCTCGGACTCACCACCATCATCGACGTGTTCATCTTCGTGATCTTCACGCATCCGGTGATGCAGATCCTTGCGAGGACCAAGTTCTTCGGCGGGGGACACAAGCTGTCCGGGCTCGACCCCGATGCGCTGGGAGCCGTGTACCACACCCGATCGCAGTTCCGTCAGGTGACGCCTGCGTCAGGGGGGCGCGGGGCGAAGAGCACGCGCTCTCGAGGCGAGGCGGAGCGCCGGCAGACGATCGCCGAGCGCAAGCGCGCAGAAGCTCTCGCGGGCGACAGATCCACCAACGCCGGAAGTGAGGGAGAGCGCTGATGGCCTCCATGAATGAGTTCGGCAACAACCTGTACACGGGAAAGACATCTTTCCCGTTCGTCGCGAAGCGTCGTCTGTGGTTCATCATCGCAATCGCTCTGGTCGTCGCGTCGGCGCTCGTGCCGCTGCTGCGCCCGATCCAGTTCTCGATCGAGTTCACCGGCGGATCGCAGTTCACGGTCGTCGCACCGGATTCGACGGATCAGGGCACTGCGACGGAAGCAGTGCAGTCTGTCGTGCCCGAGGCCGCGGCCAAGGTCGCGATCGTCAACGGCACCGATGTGCGCGTGCAGACGTCGCAGATGACGCCGGAGGAGACGCAGACCGTCGCCGGCGCCCTGGCAGAGGCGTACCAAGTCCCTGCAGAAGAGGTCACTTCCTCGTTCATCGGCCCGGTCTGGGGCGAGAGCGTGACGAGACAGTCGCTCTGGGGCCTGGCGATCTTCCTCGCCCTCACCTTCCTCATCCTCGCGATCTACTTCCGCACCTGGAAGATGTCGGTCGCGGCGATCATCGGTCTGCTGGACGTGCTCGTGATCACGATCGGCGTGTACGCGCTGGCCGGGTTCGAGATCTCGCCAGCCGCCGTGATCGGATTCCTGACGATCCTCGCCTACTCGCTCTACGACACGACAGTCGTCTTCGACAAGGTGAGAGAGAACACCACGGAAGATGGGGAGAACTCTGCCCGCACCTTCGGGGAATCGGTGAACCTGGCCGTCAACCAGACGCTGGTCCGGTCGATCAACACGTCGATCGTCGCTGCGCTCCCCGTCGGGGCGATCCTGTTCATCGGCTCGTTCTGGCTGGGCGCCGAGACTCTCACGGACATCTCGCTGTCGATCTTCGTCGGCATCCTCGTCGCAACCTATTCGACGCTCTTCGTCGCGGCCCCGCTGTACTCGCTGTTCCGCGAGCGGGAGCCGCAGATCGTCGAGCGCGACGAGCGGGTCCGCGAGCTGCGGACTCGCGCCACGGCCGACGTCTGACGCCCGTCCGCGGAGCGTTCCGCGGCATCGCACGGCGCGTAGGATGGTGTGACCCGGAGGTGAATGGATGGCGGAGGCGACCACTCAGGCGCAGGGATCGAGTCTGAGGCGACTCGTCCCTCGCATCTTCTCCCGCGCGCCCCGCGTCAACGATCTCGACAATCTCATCCGCTCGGTGCGGGTCAATCACCCCAAGGGCGATCTTGCGATCATCGAGCGCGCCTACCAGGTCGCGAAGGAGAAGCACGAGGGCCAGAAGCGCCGAAGCGGTGAGCCGTACATCACGCATCCGCTGGCGGTCGCCCAGATCCTCGCCGAAATGGGCCTGGGACCGCGCGCGATCGCGGCAGCGCTCCTGCACGACACCGTCGAGGACACCGGCTACGCGCTCTCCGAACTGACCGACGAGTTCGGCGACGAAGTGGCGATGCTCGTCGACGGCGTCACCAAGCTCGACAAGGTCAAGTACGGCGAGAGCGCACAGGCCGAGACGGTCCGGAAGATGATCGTCGCGATGTCCAAGGACATCCGTGTGCTGATCATCAAGCTCGCCGACCGCCTGCACAATGCCCGCACGTGGGGATTCGTCCCGCCGGAGAAGGCCGAACCCAAGGCTCGCGAGACGCTGGAGATCTACGCGCCGCTGGCCAACCGTCTCGGAATCCAGACGATCAAGTCCGAGCTCGAGGACCTCTCCTTCGCGGTGCTGCACCCGAAGATCTACGCGGAGATCAACAGCCTCATCGCGCAGCGGACCCCGCAGCGAGAGAAGTACCTGAAGCAGGTCATCGAATCCATAAACGAGGACCTCCACGACCTCCGCATCCGCGGCAAGGTCGGCGGGCGCCCGAAGCAGCTGTACAGCGTCTACCAGAAGATGGTGATCCGCGGCCGCGAGTTCGACGACATCTACGACCTCATCGGCATCCGCGTGCTCGTGAACTCCGTGCGAGACTGCTATGCGGTCCTCGGCGCGATACATGCCCGCTGGACTCCGCTGCCCGGCCGCTTCAAGGACTACATCGCCACACCCAAGTTCAACCTTTACCAGTCGCTGCACACGACGGTCATCGGCCCGAGCGGGCGTACCGTCGAGATCCAGATCCGCACGCACGAGATGCACCAGCAGGCCGAATTCGGCGTCGCGGCGCACTGGATGTACAAGGAGCGGATGAACGGCGGCAAGGTCGTCGACGGGCCGAGCGACACCGACATGACGTGGCTCGCGCACATCTCCGACTGGCAGGCCGAGACCGCAGACCCGAGCGAGTTCCTGGATTCGCTGCGGTTCGAGATCGGTGCGAAGGAGGTCTACGTCTTCACGCCGAAGGGCCGCGTCATCGGCCTGCCGGCCGGCGCGACCACCGTCGACTTCGCCTATGCCGTGCACACCGAGATCGGTCATCGCACGATGGGGGCGAAGGTCAACGGACGCCTCGTTCCGTTGGAGTCCGAAGTGCGCACCGGGGACGTCGTCGAGGTGTTCACCTCGAAGAATCCGGATGCGGGCCCCAGCCAGGACTGGCTCGGCTTCGTCAAGAGCACTCGCGCACGCAACAAGATCAAGGGCTGGTTCACCAAGGAGCGCCGCGAAGAGGCCATCGAACAGGGCAAGGAGTCGATCGCCCGCGCGATGCGCCGGCAGAATCTTCCCCTGCAGCGGCTGATGAGCCAGGACTCGTTCGCCGATGTCGCTCAGCAGCTGCACTACGAGGACGTCTCGGCGCTCTACGCCGCCGTCGGCGAAGGCCACGTGTCGACGCAGTCCGTGCTCGAGAAGGTCACCGCGCTCGTGGCCGCCGACGACACCTCCACCGGAGCCATCGATCTGCCGACCTCACCGCGACCGCACGTGCCGCG
>Ga0308157_10006367_pt1 | contig 14180 bp, 8 predicted proteins | sample PhyBR1_FD_201035 | JGI IMG/M metagenome (GOLD analysis project Ga0308157, IMG submission 201035) | Phyllosphere microbial communities from UC Gill Tract Community Farm, Albany, California, United States - DLSLB.R1 | ecosystem: Host-associated > Plants > Phyllosphere > Unclassified | place: USA...
TTTACAAATATACTATAAATGAGTACAACAACTACGCCATATGTGGCTTTCAAAGTAAAAGACATCTCCCTAGCGGCTTGGGGAAGAAAAGAAATCGAATTGGCGGAAGCTGAAATGCCAGGTTTGATGGCACTTCGTGCTGAATATAAAGATGAACAACCTCTTAAAGGTGCTCGTATTGCTGGATGTTTGCACATGACTATCCAAACTGCAGTTTTGATCGAAACTTTAATCGCTCTTGGTGCTGAAGTTACTTGGTCTTCTTGTAACATTTTCTCTACTCAGGATCAGGCTGCTGCTGCGATTGCTGCTGCTGGAATTCAGGTTTATGCTTGGAAAGGTTTGAACGAAGTTGATTTTGACTGGTGTATTGAGCAAACTTTATTCTTTGGTGAAGACAGAAAACCATTGAACATGATTCTTGATGATGGTGGAGATTTGACTAACATGGTTATTGACCGTTACCCAGAATTGGTTCCTGGAATCAAAGGATTGTCTGAAGAAACTACAACTGGTGTTCACAGATTATACGAAAGAGTAAAAGCTGGAACTTTGCCAATGCCTGCTATCAACGTAAATGACTCGGTTACTAAATCTAAATTTGATAATAAATACGGTTGTAAAGAATCAGCTGTTGATGCTGTTCGTCGTGCAACTGACTTGATGTTGGCTGGAAAAAGAGTTGTTGTTTGTGGATACGGTGACGTTGGAAAAGGAACTGCTGCTTCTTTCAGAGGTGCTGGTTCTATTGTAACGGTTACTGAAATTGACCCAATTTGTGCTTTACAAGCTGCAATGGACGGTTACGAAGTTAAAAAATTAGATACTGTAATTGCTAATGCTGACATCATCATTACAACTACTGGAAATAAAGATATCGTTCTTGGAAGTCATTTCGAAAAAATGAAAGACAAGACTGTTGTTTGTAACATCGGACACTTTGATAACGAAATTGACATGGCTTGGTTGAACAAAAACCACGGTGCGTCTAAAATCGAAATCAAACCACAAGTTGACAAATATTCTATCAACGGAAAAGATATTATCATTTTGGCTGAAGGTCGTTTGGTAAACCTTGGTTGTGCTACTGGTCACCCAAGTTTTGTAATGAGTAACTCATTTACAAACCAAACATTAGCTCAAATCGAATTGTGGAAAAACAGCGCTGCTTACAAAAATGAAGTTTATATGTTACCTAAACATTTAGATGAAAAAGTTGCTGCTTTACACTTAGCAAAATTAGGTGTTGAATTGGAAGTTTTACGTGAAGATCAGGCTGCTTATATCGGTGTTGATGTTAAAGGTCCATTCAAACCAGAATATTACAGATATTAATTTAGTGAATAGTCATTAGTGAATAGTGATTAGCATTCTAAATCTAAATAATTCAAAACCCTTGCAGAGATGTGAGGGTTTTGTTTTTTTAGGTAATGTCATTCCATATTTTCCAAAAGAAGAATAATTTTTTCTTTCAAATCAGGAAGATTTATTTTAATGACATTCCAAATAGTAAAGTCATCAATTCCAAAATATTCATGGATAACAAGATTACGGAGACCTATAATTCTTGCCCAAGGAATAGTAGAATTATCACTTAACAATTTTTCACACAAACGATTACTGGCTTCAACAATTATTCCAGTTGTCTTAAACTAGCATTAAACATCATAGAGTTTTTTACAAAATGATCTAAATCGACATTTTGAACATAATTTTCAATTTCGTTTATGGCATCTATGATATGAAGTAACCGAACTTTATCTCCTAACCTATCTTGCATAAATAAGTTTTTTTTCTTTATCTAAAATAGGCTGAATGTATTTTGATAATCCACGTGCAGATACTAAATCTACTTTTTTAGAAAGTAAATTTTGTAAATCTAATTTCATTTGTACAAATTCTAAACCAATGGGTTGGCTATAATCTAATTCTACCAACAAATCAATATCACTGTCATGATTCTCGCTTCCTCTTCCATAGGAACCAAAGACATACGCTTTCAAAACGGGTTGTTGTTTTGAAAAAAAATCTTTTATGACATTTATTTGGCGGCTATTAAGGCTCATATTTTAAAATTGTTCAAACAAAATTAATTAAAAATACAAAACAAATTACAAAGTGATTTTCTCTTTGAAATGAATCCGCTATTGACAAAACGATAGCAATATTCTTTTAACATTTCTTTTCAAAAAAATTGTTCCTTTACAAATAACTAACTATTTTTAGAAATCAAAAGAAAACCTACTCTTCAACCTATTCAAATACTTTTAATTTTGAAAAAAGCTACCTCCCTATTCATTCTATTATTTTCACTGAGTATATCGCAAATCCTTTTTGCACAAGAAAAAAAACCAAAAGTTGTATTAGTTCTTAGTGGTGGTGGCGCCAAAGGAATTGCTCATATTCCGCTTTTACAAAAATTAGATTCATTACACATTGTTCCTGATCTTATTGTTGGAAATAGTATGGGAAGTATTATTGGTGGTTTATACGCAATGGGATATTCTGGTGACAGCATCGAAAAGATTACCAAAAGTATTGATTGGGACAAAATATTAGGCGGTGGACTCTCTTTGAAAAACGTAAGCATGGAGGAGAAAAGAGAGTTTCAAAGATATTTGGTCGGAATTGGAATTAAAGACGGAAAACTAAATAGTGTTAGCTCCATATTGAATGATCAAAATCTAAGAGAATATCTTTCAGAACTAACTTTTCCTGTTTACAATGTCAAGGATTTTGACAAACTGCCTATTCCGTTTCGAGCTATGGCAACTGATTTGGTAGAAGGCAAAGAAGTTATTTTAAGTAAAGGTAGTTTGGCTTATGCGATGCGAGCTAGTATGTCTTTACCTGCAGTTTTTAATCCAATGGTTTATGAAAAAACTGTCTTAGTTGACGGAGGTGTTATGAATAATTTTCCCACCGATATTGCTAAACAAATGGGAGCCGACATAATCATTGGTAGTGATGTAGGAGGCGGAATGGAACCTGTGGAAAAACTTAATAACTTCGCAACTGTTTTGATGCAGACCAGTATGTTTCCAAGTAACATAAAGAATCCTGCAAATCGAGCACTTTGCGATATTCTGGTCGATCACTTGCCTAACTTACGCTTTTCAACAGCTGACTTTGACAGAAGTGAAGAAATTTACGCAGATGGAAAAATCGCTGCCGCAGAAAACCTTCCTGCCTTAATAGCATTAGCAGATAAATTAAAAAAATACCCACAAAGAACTCATAAAATCCCTGATATGCCCAATGAGTTCGTACTTGACACAGTTGTTTACAAAAACATCAGTAAAGAAAATATTCCGCTTGTAATGGCAAGAACCAATATTAAAGCACATGTAAAATACACCACACATGATTTGATCTCAGGTATTAACAGAGCTATGGGGACTAACCTTTTTAGTCAAATTACTTACAGCTATTTTATGACTGATGAAGATAAATTGGGAATTATATTGACAGGATTTGAACATGCCAAAAACGAACTCAATGCTTCATTGCATTACGACACTTACAGAGGTGTAGGATTGATTCTTAATTATACTGCCAGAAATGTTCTTGCCCAGTCTTCTCGCTTACTTATTACTGCTGATATTGCCGAACAGCCAAAAGGAAGGATTGACTTTCAGAAAAATTTTGGAAAAAAGAAAGATTGGTGGTGGGGCTCTGAACTCTATGGCGCTTTCTTAAAACAAGAGGTTTTTATAGATGGAGAATCGGCAGATAATATGCTTTATAATGCTTTTGAATTTAATAATGAATTCAATAAGAATTTAAATTCGTTAAAAAGTTATGGCGGATTTGGCCTAAATTATAGCTATGCCAAATTAAAACCTAAATACAGTACAGATTACAATCCTAATGTTTTTTTTATAGACAACTACGATTTCAATAATATCGAAATAGATTTGCATTTTGCCTATAATGATATGGACAAAGTTTTCTTTGCTACCAGTGGTACTATTTTAAAAGCTAATATAAGCCATTCGTTATTTACTAATGTCAATATATCTTTTTCAGACCCAAGCTTAGCAAACGTTTACGGAGCAACTAATGGTTTTTCTAAATTTGGTTTTGGTTTTGAACAAAGAGTGTCTTTAAAAAAGAAAATCACAGGAATGATCGGATTCGATTCTTATTTTATTTTCCAAGATAATTTTAAAGAAGATCAAGTTTCGTTTACCAAATATGGTTATGCTGCAAAATATTTTTTAGGAGGTATTATACCAAGTTCCGGCAGCAACCGTTTTTCATTTCCAGGTTTACATGAAGACGAGCTAAACGTCTCACAGTTTATGGGAATCAGACTTGGCGCACAAATAAGTCCAATTAATAAAATATACATCACACCTCATTACAATATAGCCACAGTTGGTTTTGGTAATTTTAATGATTATATCGGCAACGTTTTTAGCCCAAAAGGAAACTGGGACAATAATAATGAACCAAGTCTGTTAATGTCTGGCGGAGCCGCATTATCCTACCAATCTATTCTTGGGCCAATCCATTTTGACACTTCGTGGATTAATAGCATTAACAAAGTAAGAGTGTTTTTTAGTGTTGGGTTATCACTTAATCCATAATAAACTCAAAAGAATGTTTATTTTGATGTGAATTTTAAAGCACTATACTAAGACTTATTATAATTCTTACATTATAATAAAAACAATCGATTACATATCAGAATTTAAATTTATTACATCTACTTCCTTTCAGCCAAATAATTGACTTCAGTTTTCTTTCTGAAGTCTTTTATTTGCTGCATTTTTTTATCCAGCTTCAAAAGCAATGTATTTATTTTTGGAATACATTATTTACAATTTATCAGCAGAATAAAAGCGATATAAATAATTATTTTCTAAAAAAATTGCCATATTAAAAATTTTATCTACTTTAGTGTAATCGATTACATCAAAATATCGAAAATTATACTACTAACCCCTTTTAACCAAAAAAGATTATGAAAAAATTTTTACTTTACCTTGCTGTACTGTTTGTTTCTACAAATATTTGGTCACAAACCATTACAAAAACAGGCGGATGGCTTGAATCTGCATTTATTGAATGGACACCTCCTACCGGTGGAGCCGATAGTTATAACCTATATTATACTGGTATGGGAAAGACCAATATAAAGATCGATAAAGAACTTATCCGTAACTACGATACTTATTTCCGCGCAGATATTCTTGGCCTAACTGCCGGAAATTATACAATTACCATTAAACCTGTAGTATCTGGAGTGGAACAAACAGGAACAACGAGCTCAAACATTACGGTTGTAGCTCACGATCGTTCTGGTTTTGCTTTTCAAGGTGGACATATTCCTGGTGCATATAATCTTGACGGTACTTTAAAAACAAATGCAGTCGTTATTTATATAACACAAAATACAAAAAATACAGTTTCTCTTAATGTAACGGGCGCTACATCTAATCCTTGCGTTGGCTTACAAGCCATATTGGACGGATTTAAAAAAGGAGTTGATATCCGTCCTTTATCCGTACGTTTGGTTGGAAACATTACCGACTTAACTAATATGTATAATGGCGATATTGTTATTGAAAATAAAATCAACCCTGCAAGCTCGATCACTTTTGAAGGAGTTGGTTCTGATGCCGTTGTTAATGGTTGGGGAATACGTATTAAAACTGCTTCTAATATTGAAATCCGCAATCTTGGATTTATGCTTACCAATGCTGATGAAGGTGACAATGTTGGATTACAACAAGACAATGACCATATATGGGTACATAATTGTGATATGTTTTACGGTGAAGCAAATGGTGACTCTGATCAAGTAAAAGGAGATGGAGCATTGGATGCAAAAAAATCAACTTACATCACTTTTTCTTACAACCACTTTTGGGACTCTGGAAAATGCAATTTATTGGGATTAAGCGAAGGTACAACAACTGGATTATACATCACATACCATCACAACTGGTATGACCATTCCGATTCCCGTCATCCTCGCGTACGTTTTTATTCTGCGCATGTTTACAATAACTATTATGATGGTAACTCAAAATATGGGGCGGGATCTACTTTAGGATCATCTGTATTTATGGAAGGGAATTTTTTCCGTAACTGTAAATATCCAATGCTAACTTCTATGCAAGGGTCAGATGTATATGGTGGAGCTGTAGGAACTTTTTCTGGTGAGGCTGGAGGAACGATTAAAGCTTACAACAACACTATGAGTGGTCAAATTCGTTATATGCCATATGATGCTACAAATAATCCAGTAGAATTTGATGCCATTGAGGTAGCAAATAGAAGCGACATAATTAGTAGTGACATTAAATCTAAATCTGGACTGAATATTTATAATAACTTTGATACAGATGCATCAGTTATGTATTCTTATACGCCAGATAGCCCTGCAGATGCCAAAGATAAAGTTATGCAATATGCTGGCCGCGTTTCTGGAGGTGATTTAAAATGGACTTTCAATAATGCCATCGATGACGCTTCATCAGCCGTTAACGTGGCATTAAAAAACGCTTTAACAACTTATGTTAGCCCAATGATTTATATTCAAGGGGAAACTGCTATAATTGTAAACACCCAAAAACTTATAGGAACAAACAGGGAGCAAACTGTATCTAGTGGGAGCGCAATAACCAATATAGTTTTCACTTGGAGCGGAGACGCAACAGATGCTTCTGTACTTGGATTACCAGCTTCTGGCATTGACTTTGTAAAAGATGTTACAAACAAAACAATTACGGTAACTGGAACTCCAACAGCGAATATATCTTTTACAGTTACGACTAGCGGTACTAGTGGCACACCAGTAACTTTAACAGGAGGAGTGACAGTATTGAGTAGCGATTCAGTTCTTAGTGATGAAATTCACAGTTTCACTAGTTCAAACTTATCTAGTACATTTTATAAATTTGGGCCACTTTCTGCGCTATCAACTTCAAAAGGAAATGTTATTTATGGAGAAACTACATTAACACAATGTGTAAAAACAAATGCAGGATTTTCGGCAACCTATACAACATTGAAAAAAAGCACTTTAACCTTATTATTATTAAGTGGAGCAACAATAAAAATTGATAATGTCTCTTACACAGCAACTCCTGCAATAAGTCCAAATACTGGTGGGGTAATCACTCTAAATCTAGAGCCTGGTACACATACACTTTCAAGAGGTGATGGTGGCGAAAGTGCTTTGTTTTATATAAAAACATCGTACATTAATACAAATTTAGGTATTGAGGACAACAATATTCAGACTCCAAAACTACTAACGGCATATCCAAATCCAGTAGCAGATCAATTATATTTTTCTAATGTTGCTAATCAAACAATCAAAAATGTTACGATTTACAGTCTAACAGGAGCCACAGTAAAAACTATCGCAAATCCTAGTGAATCAATTGATGTGAGTAATATAAGAACAGGAAATTATTTAATAAAAGTAAGTACTGAAGAAGGTAACTTCACTCAAAAGATTATCAAAAAATAAATTAAAAAAAACTACAAACCACAAGAGGCTACCTTAAAACAGTAGCCTCTTTTTTTTGCAAATTAGCATAACAAAATAAACTGCAAAAATACAGTGCAGTGCATCTTTGCAGTTTATTTTCTATTGCAAAACGAACCTTATAGCTGTACCTCCACCAGGTGCGAGATTCAATTCTAATTCCGTTTTGCTATTTACTGTTTTAGTCTCAATAGTTACGGGATAAGGATTTGTTTTATAATTTGCTTCTGGCCCATCAGTATATATTTCTGCCTTATAATTTTTTCCAGCTTCCAAAAAGGATAAAGAAACTTTCATTTTTCTCGCTTTTCTATTTGTGATTGAGCCTAAATACCAATACTTTCCATCCCAATCTTTACGCACGATAGTTGTGTATTCTCCAATTTTAGAATCTAAAACTTTCGTTTCAGACCAAATACACGGAACATCTTTTATAAATTTAAATTCAGGTTTTCCCTCATAATTCTCAGGTAAATCGGAAGCCATTTGCAAAGGGCTAAATAACACAACATACAAAGCCAATTGACTTGCCAGTGTCGTTTGTACCATCGCTTTATTTGGCGTTTTATAATCAAAATTGAAATTACCCGGAGTATAATCCATTGGTCCAGACAGCATTCGTGTAAAAGGTAAAGTAACTGTATGTTCCGGAGTATTGCCTCCATCAACAGACCAAGCATTGTACTCTTGACCTCTGCCGCCTTCTTGAGACATAAAATTTGGATAGGTTCGTTGAATACCAGTACCTTTCACAGGCTCATGATTATCAATCATAATGTGGTATTTAGCTGCTGTTTCAATCACTTTCCTGTAATGACGAACCCCATATTGACTGTCATGCCATTCTTTTTTATCTAAATATTTATTTACATAACCTGTTTTTACTGTGTTTATGCCCAACTTTTGGTACAACTTAAACGCATCTTCCAATTGGCTTTCATAATTTTTTGTTGCGCCTGCCGTTTCGTTGTGACCTATTAAACGAACCTTGTTTTGAGCTGCATATTTAGTTATTTCGTCAATATCAAAATCCGGATAAGGTTTGGTAAAACTAAAAACATTCCCATCAGCAGTCCAGTCGCCATCCCAACCAAAATTCCAACCTTCGACAAGAACGCCATCCAATTTATTTTTGGCAGCAAAATCAATATATTCTTTTACGTTCTTAGTCGTTGCTCCATGTTTTGGACCTTGTCCCCAAGTGTATTTTTCTAAATGCATTCCCCACCAAATCCCAATGTATTTTGAAGGTTCGATCCAAGATTCATCAGCAATTTTTGAAGGTTCATTTAGATTTAGCATTAATGTAGAAGTTACTAAATCGCCCGGAGTTTTACCTACAATAATAGTTCTCCAAGGCGTTACAAAAGGAGTTTGCGCATAAACTTTGACTCCATCTGCCCAAGGAACTAATTCGCTTTTGTATTGATTACCTTTTAATTTTAATAATGTCATTGAAGCAAAATCAGTAACATTGGCTTCGTGAATGGCTACAAACAATTTGTCGTTGGTTTCAAAAGTTGCCGGAGTATTGATCGTATCCGTTTTGCTCATCAGGCTTTTTTTGTATTCACTTTCGTAATAACTATTATCCCTGTGAACAGGGATTGACCAAACTTCATTATCAAATGGAAATGAAAACTGGGTAATTTCATTGGAGATTTTCACTTTATCCAAATGAGGTTGTTTTGGAAAAGAATATCTAAATCCTAATCCATCATCAAAAACTCTAAAGATAATATCGACCAATCTCTCCTCCCCTTTTGATTCTTTCAAATGAACCACTAATTCATTGTGATTGTCTTTCACTTTTCTGAATTCGCCCCAAGGCTGTTCCCAAGTTGTATCTACTGTGTTTTGATCTACATTTATCACTTCAAACCCTTCGGTCATTTTTGAAATGCCATCAAATTCGAAACCTAACAAAGATGGCTCTATTACTGATTTTCCATTGGACAAAAGACGGTATTGAGGTTGTCCTTCTTTTGTCAAAGAAAATTGTAATTCGTTATTTTTATTTGGGGACAAAACGGAATATTCATCTTTGGCGGTACAGGACAATGATAATGCGAGCACCAAACCGATCAGGCAAAATCTATATATTATTTTTCTCATTATTTAATTGCATTAATTATAACTGTTTTGTTTGATTTTTATTCAATTTGATTATAGATCACTATCGTTTAATCAAGAATAAAGCACTGATTTATTTAACTTGTGAAATAACTTTTATTACTACAAACTTCACCTCAATCTTGTCATCCTGACGAAGGAAGGATCGCCGCAATACAATTCCGTGTAGCATTTGCACTATTATTTTCTAATCAGTACACGAGTGATTTTTAAAAATATTGAATAATTACTTTGTGGAGCTACTTGTGAAGATCCTTCCTTCGTCAGGAATGACAAAACTAGCGTAGTATCCTCAATTAAAGACCGATCTTTGTCTCCACGTACTTAAACATTTTTTTCCTATTGTTGAATTTGGGTTAATAATTGTTTTGCTTTATCGGGTTGCATAGACACAAAATAACCAAACACATTGTCCAGTTTTTTTTGCGCATCTGTATTGCCTTTCTTTTCTTTTCTCAAATTATAAAGCGTACTAATGTCAGAAAAAGAGCTTGTTGTATTTTTGACACCAGCAAATGTTTTAATCTTCTCTAGATAAGAATATCCAAATTCTTTGGTTGGTTCGATCATAGTTCCTTCGCCAAAATCATTCCAAGTTATTAGTTGAAGATAATTGAGATTAGCTGATTTTGCCAATGCCAATGTTTCATCAAAAATTGCACCATTGTTGGGGTCAATTATCCAACCAATGTTATCTCCAGCCCCACCTTCTTTATAAAAATCTCTAAATCCAGGATAAGCGCTAGCCATAGCAACTGAAAGTTTTGGAGCAGTATTAGTATAAAAATTAGTTAGATACGTGCTGTTTTTATACACCCAAGCATACTCGCCTGAAGCATTTGTTCCCGCTTGCGAAGATTTATCCCATAAGGTTAAAAAAGTTGGTTTGGTTGTCAATCCACTGAAAGCATTTGTCCAGTCGTCAGGAGTTGTCAAAATAATTGGACCAAAATTTAGCAATAATGGTTTACTATTGATTTTGATATAATTTGAACTTCCAAAATAATGGCTCTGCATATAATTGACATCCATTTTAGCAGCACTTCCAATTGTTGGAGACAAACCAGCATCTACAATCTGTTTCAGAAACCGATCTTCATACACAATGGCATATTCTAAACCAACATCATCAAGCATGGCGATGATTTGTTCGGTATTTTCTTTAACCATTTTATAATCATTGAGATCATACGTACCATACCAATCGATTAAAACTCCATCAATTCCGGCATATTTCATCATTAACAAATGGTTTTCGATCACGTCTTTATCTCCAGAATGATAAGGGCCAATAAGTGGATAATAATACGACGCAATTTCTCGACGTCCATTGGCATCAACATTATTTGGATTTTTGTTTGCCATTGTCCAATGATAGCCCCATTTATGATCTACGGTGCTTTCGTTACTTTCAAACCAAGCCATGTAATGCATATAGATTTTGGTTGTATTTGTTTTTTCTATCGGAACTGGTTTTAAATCCTCAGCAACAGGCGGATCAGAATTCGAATTTTTATCATCGCTACTGCTACAACCTAACACAAAAAGGACATGAATAATCCCTACACAAAACAAGGTGATATATCTTTTCATTAGTTATTTTATTTAATGTTAAAAATTATCAGCCTTCCACGACTAACCAACATGGAAGACTGATAAGAAACCTAATACCCAGGATTTTGTTTTAGATTCGTATTTGTTTGAAGAACTGTGCTTGGAATTGGGAAAATAGCTCTGTATTTTTCAGTTGGGCCTTTTTCCCACCATGGCAAAAAGAAGGTTCCAAAACGGATGTTATCAGTTCTTCTTCTTCCTTCAAATGTGAACTCTTTTAGTAATTCTTTATCTATGAAATTAAGGTCTATCGTTACTGGCATTTCTTCTCCGGCACGAGCTGTAATTTGTTGTAAAAATGGTTTGGCCAAATCTGGAGACCCCAAACGCACATAACATTCGGCTTGCATCATCAGGATTTCGGCATAACGGATTAATACAAAATCATGATCACGTTCCCATATTTCTCCTTCTTTCATTTCGTATTTTCCTAAACGCACACCTTGATTATCTTTCGCATCAGCAACACTCGTAACTTCTTCTGTATAATTCAATGGTTCACCGTTATCCATAATGATTACCGTTCCTGTTGCTTTATTGATTTGGTCACCGGCAATCATACATTTTTTTCTCTTATCAGTATCGGCAAAACTAGAATAAACACCAGGCTGAGCACACATTCCGTTGGCACTCCAAGGGTATTTTCCTGTTGCAGAAATAGTTAAATTATGCAGATAATGACACGACATTGAATTCATATAGTTCCCGACAGTTCCTGCTTTTGAATCGTAAGGGATAGCAAAAATTATTTCCGATGAATTCTGATTTTCTGTTGCAAAATTGGCAAAGAAATCAGGTGTCAAACTATATCCTGAAACTTTTTGGCACATATCAATACAATCCTGCCAACGTGCTGTTCCGATAAAAGCTTCTGAATTTAAATACAATCTTGCCAATATAGAATAAGCCACATTTTTAGTCATTTTAGAATAAACTATCTTTGAATTTAAATATGGAATAGCATCCAATAATTCTTTTTCAACAAAATCATAGACTTGTTTTCTTGTAGAATTTGACGGCAGACCTACATCTTCAAAATTGGTGACAATTGGCACATTTCCAAATAAGTCTAAAAGATTGTAATAATAGTAAGCTCTCAATGCTTTTAACTCTGCATAGATAGGCGCTTTTTCTTCTGTTTTCAAAGACGATTTGTTTACTTGATAAATAATCGAATTTATCTTGGCAATTCCGGTATAATTATAACGCCAGGCTGAAAGAATCATACGATTATCTGCTTTCCAGGTATGTCTTTGTGCATCCTGATATTGTCCTCCATCGTACCAGTTTGTTCCTCTGGTCGGAATAGTTGCTTCGTCTGAAACAGTTTCGTTTAAGAAAAAAACATATTCACAAGTTGGGTATGAATTCGTAATTGCATCGGCAAATCCTCTCAATGAAGAATAAGCTCCACCAACCATCGCATCGACTTCACTAGTAGTTTTTCCAAAGTTTCCATCTTCAACTTTATCGTATAACTGTTCATCCAAGTTCGTACACGAAATAGTAAGAAGTACGCTTGTGATTAATACTGCTATTATTTTGATTTTCATTTTGTATATTTTAATAGTTAGCAATTCGCTTAGTTATTTAGCGTAAAATTTAATCCAACAGAAACGGTAGTTGGTCTAGGATAGTTATTGAATCTGTCTATTCCTGGTGCTGCTAATCCTGTTTGATCTGTTCCGTCCTGAGCATTTAAACCAATTTCAGGATCTACTCCTTTATAATTTGTAAAGACTGCAAGGTTTTCTCCCAGAAGATATATTCTAAGTTTCGCACCTTTCCAGTTTATTGGCAAATTATATCCAAATGAAACACTTTGAAGTCTAAAGAAAGAAGCCTCTTCTATCCAATAACTTGAATATTTTGGAGCAGATGTAATTCCGCTATTCAGGAAATCATCAGGAACATTGTAGGCCGGTAATCTGTTAGGATCGTTAAGCATCATGTTCGTAGCATTCAAAGCTTTTTGTCCAAACATTCCATAACCTGAAATACCAAGATCAAAATTTCCGTATGTAAAATTCATTCCAATACCCAAAGTCAAATCAGGCTGGATATTTCCCAAATCTCTCTTATCATCGGTATCGCTTAATGCATCGGCCAAAACTTTATTTCCTGCTTTATTGTAGTACAGCATTGCTCCATTTTCGTCTAAGCCTGCACTTTTGAAACCCCAGAAAGTTCCAACAGGATATCCTTCGGCAATAATTTGAGAATATTGCCCTGACATTCCGGATAATCCGTGTAAAGACCCGCTGTAAATAACATCAGTACTATACGTTGGATTCGATAATTTTTCGATTTTTTGTAAATTATGAGCTAAGTTTAAATTAGCATCCCAAGAAAATTTATCCGTTTTAATGATAGTAGCATTTAAAGAAAGTTCAACACCTTTATTTGACATTTCACCAACATTCGCCAACATAGTTCCCACTAAATAAGGAGGTTGAGGAACTTCGTAAGTGTATAATAAATCACTTGTTTTTTTAGAATACCACTCAAAAGAACCTGTAATTTTGTTAAAAAGACTAAAGTCAACACCAACGTTTAATTGCGCTGTTGATTCCCATTTCAAATCAGGATTTGGATTTTGTGTTGGTGAATAAGCCAACATCCAGGTTCCTGTCGTTGGATTGTAATAACTATCATTTCCAACTCCTAAAATAGAAAGGGATTTGTATTCACCAATTCCGTCCTGGTTCCCTGTAACTCCATAACCAACTCTTAATTTTAAACTGCCTAACCAATCTTTTGCAGCACTCATAAAATCTTCTTCGGATATTTTCCAAGCCGCAGAAGCCGATGGGAAAGTTCCCCATTTGTTATTTTCACCAAAACGGCTTGAACCATCACGTCTTACGGTAGCTGTCAAAAGATATTTACCATCATACCCATAATTGGCACGAGCGAAAAACGAAAT
>Ga0308157_10006368_pt1 | contig 14178 bp, 11 predicted proteins | sample PhyBR1_FD_201035 | JGI IMG/M metagenome (GOLD analysis project Ga0308157, IMG submission 201035) | Phyllosphere microbial communities from UC Gill Tract Community Farm, Albany, California, United States - DLSLB.R1 | ecosystem: Host-associated > Plants > Phyllosphere > Unclassified | place: USA...
TATTGGCTTCTAGTTGTACCATTGCTTCTGGGTATATCATCAATAGTTTTTATGATAGCAATAAGGACTTGATAAATCGTCCCAATAAATCACAATTGGACCGATTAGTGAGTCAAAAAACGAAACTTCAAGTTTATTTCGGGCTTAATTTTTTCTCAGCTTTCATCTGTTTTTTTGTTTCTTATAGAGCGGCTTTGTTTTATTCGTTTTATATTTTTTTGATTTGGTTTTATTCACATAAAATAAAAAGGTATCCTCTTATTGGAAATTTGATGGCGGCATTTTTAGCTGTTCTTCCTTTCTTCGGAATACTATTGTATTATTATTCTAAAATGCCTTTATATGAAATTGAAAGTAATAGTGGTAAACATGCAGTGATTCTTGCGCATGGCGTATTCTTGTTTTTGTTAATCTTAATCAGAGAAATGATAAAAGATTTAGAAAATTTAAAAGGTGATTTTGCCAATGATTACAAAACTATTCCAATTATTTATGGAGAGAAAAAGGCTAAAACAATAATTACGATCCTAACGTTTCTGACCATTTTGCCTGTTTATTTTTTAATTAATATTTACGATGTCGGATACATGGATATTTACTTCTATTTCAGCTTTATAGTCTTGATTTTTTTTCTGTTGTATTTATGGAAATGGCAAACTAAAGAGCGATATCTCATGCTTCACAATGTTTTGAAATTTCTTATCGTAGCTGGAGTTTTTTGTATTGTTCTTATCAATCCGAGTGTTCTTTGGCACGGAAAAAAAGTACTAATGACAATTTAATATTGCTTAAATAATGTTGTTGAATTTTAAAACTTCAACAATCATTAAATTAATCAGTTAGCTTTTTCTAATTATCAAAAATCGTTTACCAATGATATAAATAGTATCTTTGTACCAAATTATAGAATATTATGAACAATAAGGAAGGCAATAATAAAAGAAGTGGTGGTAGAGCAGGAAGTTCAAGACCAAGTTCTAATAAGCCAAAACCTGCGATGCAAAAGAGGGCTCAGGGGCCGAAAAAAACAAAAGTAAATGCTAAAGTAGCTGAAGTTGAAGCTAATAAAGTTGTAAAAAAACCAAATCAAGCGGCTAAAAGACCTAAAGTAAAAGATGAAATTCGTTTGAATAAATACATCTCAAACTCAGGTACTTGTTCCAGACGTGATGCCGATATTTATATCCAATCAGGAAATGTAAAAGTAAATGGTGTGCCAGTTACCGAAATGGGTTACATGGTAAAACCTGGAGATGTTGTCAATTTTGATGGAGTTGTTTTAACCCCAGAGAAAAAAGTGTACATTTTATTGAATAAGCCTAAAAATTTCACGACGGCGCTTGATGAAGGTCAGGAGTATCGTAATGTTTTAGAATTAGTAAAAGGTTCAACTACTGCCAAAATTGGCCCGATTGGTAGAATGGATAAAAATACTACTGGATTGTTGGTGTTTACTAATGATACGGATATGATTCGTAAGTTTACGTTGCCAAGTCAAAAATCACCTAAAATTTATCAGGTTTCTTTAGATAAAAATTTAAAATTTGAAGATTTAGAAAAAATCAACAAAGGACTTGTCATTGATGGACACCGAGTTTCTGTAGATGAAGTAAGTTATATTGACGGAGAGCCAAAAAATGAGATTGGAATCCAATTGAAATCCTCTAACATAAAAGTGGTTCGTGCTATTTTTGAACATTTTCAATATAATGTTCTTAGAGTAGATCGTGTTGCTTTTGCCGGCTTGACTAAGAAAAATTTACCTCGCGGAAATTGGAGAATGCTTACCGATCAGGAAGTTATCAATTTGAAAAATATGTAATTTTTTCTAAAAATAAATTTTTAATCCCTTTTTCAATTTATATTGTTTAAGGGATTTTTTATTTAAAATTTGAACCAAAGAATTGTTGAATAATGAAATTTTATAAGTTTAATGAAATCATTTTGTTGAGACAAATGAAATTAATTATAGTTTAAAAATTTTACTAAAAAAATGAGTTTTTGAAGTTGTTTTCACCACGGTGTTCGAATCATAATAAGCTTCTTCGCATTCAAAATTTGGATAACCTAAAATAATTCTAATACCCTCTGGAACTGTGTTAAGGATTATTTTTTTCTCAGCGTTCAGCTCATCTTGAGTTTTACTTGCTGTTTGATTTTCTTTTTTAAAATAAGATAAAATGAGCATCACAGCAAAATTTAGAATAGCAGTAGCGGTTTCACTTTTTACACCAACTTCATTAGAAATCATTTCGGAAATACGTCCTTTTTTTATTGAAAAAATTAAATTTAAAGGTATGAATCCTTCGTGTTCAAAGGAGTAATTTATTGAAGATAATTTTCCGCCATCATATTCTATGTTTTTGTTGAATTCACTAAAAGTTATTGAATCAATAATTTTGTCAAATAGATCGGAGGTGTGGATAATGCTGTCCAAACCAAGAAGTACGGTGCAAATGCTCGTGTCGATTGATCTTCGTAATAAAATTTCGTTTTCTTCATATTTTTTGCAAAAAATAGAAATTAACGGAGAAGTAATGATACTTCGAAATTGATTAAGTAAAATGGGGGCCATATTTTATCTTTTATCAAATCAATATTTGAATTAACTTAAAATAACCGATTAAGTGAGTACTTTTCTCGATTATCTGATAAATATATGCAAAAAATATAACAAATTACAAAAAAAATATTTTTTCTGTATTAGTTCGATTGCAATAGTCTCAAATCTATTGCAGAATATGTGATTTTACTCTTTAAAGTATTCGTCTAAGATATATTGCAGGGCTTCTGCACTAAGTATTTTGCTCTGAAAATCTGTTATTGCTGGAAGTTTTAACGCTCTTTCTTTATCGTCTGGATTAAGTGAACTCGTTAACATTATGATTTTTGCATCTCCTTTTTGATCCGGGGTTAATGTGTCAAAGACTTCTGCAAACTCCCATCCATCCATTACAGGCATGTTAATGTCGAGAAATATTAGCATAGGTTGCGGAAAAATGCCATCAGGTTTTTCAAATTTACCAGAATTTGTCAAATAGTCTAATGCTTCCTGACCGTTCAAAACAATTTCTATATGATCCGTTATAGCAGCTTTTTTTATAAGCATTTTTGTTATAAAGTTTGTAGCCTTATCGTCGTCGATTAGTAAAACAGAATTTATTTTTTTCATTGGTTGGTTTAATATTGTTGTTAAACGATATACAATTTAATTAATTGATTTTTGGTATAGTAAAATATATAGTAGTGCCGTTGCCAAATGACGATTCGGCCCAGATTTCACCTCCATGCAGAGCCACAATTTTTTTACAAATTGCCAAACTTATCCCTATTCCTGAGTATTCTTCTCGATTATTTAAACGTTTGAAAATTATAAATATTTTTTCGATATTATGTTCCTCTATTCCAATTCCATTGTCCTCTATAGCAAATTGCCATTTATGATCACCTTCTTTTGCGGTTATTTTTATTTCTAATGGAGTATCCTTTTTTCTAAATTCTATAGAATTGGTTAATATATGTTTGAACAATTCAATTAATTCTACAGAATATCCATTTACAAATGGTAATTCTCCAATAGTGATTTTGGCATTTGCTTTTGTAATACTATCCGATAAAGAGGATATTGCTTCATCTACGATTTCCTTACAATTCTCTTTTGAAATTGTAACTTGCTTTCCTATTCTTGAATAATCTAACAGTCCTTTAACTAGTTTTTGCATTCTATCAGACGATTCGTAAATAAAATTCAAGTACTGTTTTATATCTGGATTTTGTTCATCAAAGTCATTACTTTTTAGGAGGTCAGTAAAATATTTTAAAGTTAATATAGGTTCGTGTAAATCATGTGATGCTACATAAACAAATTGTTCTAATTCTTTATTTTGAATTTGTAATTTTTGATTTTGCAATGCGATTTTTTGTTCATTTTCTTTTCTTTCTGTGATGTCTTGTGCAATAGCATCTATGTGGTTGGGAACACCATTTTTGTCATAAATCAATTTAGCATTCAAAGAAACTATTTTTGTTAATCCGGATTTTGTTTTAATTTTTCTTTCGTAATTAATTAATCCAGCTTTCACATTTGTCATATAATTGACTAAATCTTCATCGTTAACATCAAATTCAAGAATGCTTCTGTGCTGTCCTATTAATTCTTCGGGTGTATATTCAGTGAATTTTTCAACCGAAGGACTTACGTTTATATAATTACCATTCAGATCCATTTGAAAGATAACATCATGACTATTCGTGAAGATATCACGGTATTTTTTTTCGCTTTTCTTTAAAGCCTTTTCAGTCTTTAATTTCTCGGTAATGTTTGTAGAAAATACTGTTGCCCCAATAATTTTTTCATTTTCATTAACGATTGGGTTAAGTCTTAATTCCCAGTCACTACCATTTGATTCAAATCGTTTAATAGTTGTAATGCTTTCTCCTAAAAAAACTTTATCTAAAACAGATATAGCGTCTTGCAATTCTTTTTTGCTAATTAAACATTCGTGAAGTGACATGCCAACAGCTAAGTCTATATTGTTCATTTCTTTCATATTAACCTTGTGAAGGTTATTGAAATTAAGGTACTGATATTTTTTGTTTAAAGAATAAATGCTAACATCCTTCGGGCTTTCTAAAATCGATTCAAGTATAGTTTGGTTTTTTTGAAGCTTATCTTTACTAATCTGATTTAAATCGTCTGCTCTTTGTCTTTCAGTTAATATAGAAGACATAAAAAGACTACATATACTAATTACGCTCAAAAACAAGTCCAATGATAAAATCGAGTTATTTATACTGCCTGATTGAAATGGGCCAATTCCCATTGCAGTAGTTATGATTGCGAATGATGAAATAATAATAATGACAAGAGTTGAGATTCGCATTCCAAAACGATAAGCTGACCAAAATAACGATGGAATGATGATATATTTTAAATCATAATATTTAAAAAATATAATCGAACAAAGAAGCATAGTAACTAATACAAAAAGTGCTAATTCTAATGGTTTTACTGGGTTTTTATTGATTTCATTTTTTGAGCACCATGATAATATAAATGGAGTTATTAAGATAATTCCAATGGCATCTCCAAGCCACCAGGTTTTAAAAGTATACCAAAAATTAGAAGAGTTGAATCCTGCAAGTGTTATAGAAATTGTACCAATTAAAGCTAGAATTGTTGCAAAGGAAAAACATCCAAGAATAAGTAATGATAGAACGTTTTTACCTGTATGGAGTGGATGTTTTTCATTACTCGTACGATTTACTATATATTTACTAACAATTGCACTAATTACAGATCCAATACCAATAAATACGGAAGCTAAGGCTAATTTAATTATATTGTGGTTTTCTTGTTCAAGGATATACAAGTTATTAAAAATATTAGATAAAAATGCACCTATAAAAATTCCCAATAATGCTCGGTTTCCTAAAATTAATACAGAAGCTAAAGCTAATCCTGCTGCTGGAAATATTGGGCTAATGGCTATATAGTTTATCGAAAGTAAAGAACTAATTTTAGAAAGAAGTATATACAATAGTGCAATTAGAAGAACTACAGCAGGTGTAGATTTTAAAATTGGAAAATCAGAATAGAAAGAAGGTAATGAATTGTGGGGTTTCATTATTTGATTACTATTTGTATAATATTATAACTAACAAGAATTGTTCCACTTTTATAAAAGGAAATGATTAAACTTTGAAAATCAGTTTCCTAATTTTAATTCATCGTCGTTGAATAAGTTTATTGGGTATGAATTTATGAAAAATAAACTTATGTTTTTAAATTAGTTGTAGAATGTTTAAGATCAAAAAATGATCATGTTTTTTTCTAAGCTTTTAGTGCGGGATATAGCGTTTTTATCTATTGGTTTTAATGTCAAAAAACAATTTGATAAAAAACATTTTTAAAAGCTTAAAATCATTAATCTGACGGGGATGGTTTTTTACAAAAAAATAAAAACAAAGTTAAAATAAAAAGAGGCTGTCTAAATAAGACAGCCTCTTGTGGTACCTCCAGAACTATAATCTTATAGTTTCATTTTGTTTCAAATAGTTGCAACTACCTTCATTTATAGTTTGTTATATATGAGTTTTACAAAATATAAGTTTCAAATAATTTCAGTTAATTTCATTTGATTTCACAAAATTACGCTGTATATTACGCTGTAATTTAAAAGACATGAAAAATATTAAGATTCGATACTACTTGGAACCGAAGGCAAAAAATGTTGAAGACCGAACAAATCCAGAGTTAATAATGGCTGAAATAAGTTATGGTTATGCCGTTATAAATAGCCAAGGTAAAAAAAGGCATAAGCCAGCGAGGTATTCGCTACAAGAAAATATAATACCAATGAAGTTTGGAAGAAAAGAAGAAAATTTCAAATTTGACGAAGCTATTTTTAAGAAAGCAAACAGCAATAATTCAACGATTAAAACTAAAATGATACAGTTTGAAAGTGCATTAAACGAAATAGCTATAGACTACATGTTAAAAAAGACAACACCATCACCAAAAGAACTAACTGGCAAACTTGCTGGTAAATTAAGAATAATAATGGTGGTGGAGCCGAAATTATCTATTCTGGAATATTTGTATAATAAAATAGAAAAAGAGCAGGAGAATAGCGGTAAATCAATGAAAAAAAGCAAAAGGAGTAATACTATTAAAACTTATGAAACATTGAGTCACTTGATTGAAAATTATCAAATAGCAACCAACGAAAAATTAGTTTTTGAGGAGTTTAATGATATAAAATATTGGAGGTTTTGGGATGTATTAGATGATATTTTAAAAGACAAAATTAAGGTTGTAAATCCAAATCAAAAACGAAAACAGCGAAAGCAAGATTATGGATATTTAGTTCCGAGCATAAGGAAGTATCAAAAGGCTTTGCTTAGCACATTGAAAGAAGCGGTTAAAGATGGATTTAAAGTTGCGGTGGATGTTCACGATACTAATTTGATTTTAGAAGATGCTGATGCAATGAAGGATTTTTATGTTGAAACCGATTTAATAAAAAAAATTATTGAAACGGATGTTGCTTTTGATGAAAAATTACAAAACGCTAAAGATTATTTTGTTATTGCAAGCCTGACTGGAATGAGATTCGAGAGTATGGAAGAAGCTCAAAATTTGGTTATAAATACATGTAAGGATAAAAAATATAATTTCAATTATATACATAGTAAACATAATAAAACAGCTACAGAGGTGTTTATACCATTTTTAAAACCAGTTCAAGAAATCATAGAAAGAAACGGTAAATTTCCTGCAATATCTTCTAATACAGAAATCAACAAAAATTTAAAATTACTATTTTCCCATATCGGTTTGAATCGATTGGAAAATGTTAAAAAGGTTACTTACAGAAGTGGGATAATAGAAAGCAAGGAGCCTATGGATACTTTAATTAGTAGCCACGATTGTAAGGGAACATTTTACTCAAATTTAATTTCTTTAAATGTTCCAGATGTAGTTATTGATAATATTACGCATCCTGACCGTAAGCCGAAAAATGCAATGGGTAAAATTTATAACAAAACAAGTATGTTGACAAAAGCAAAACTTTTTGTGGACGAGATATTGAAAATAGATTCTGATATTTATACCTTTTAGATATTAATAAAATGAATATCGATTAGTTGTATATAAAATATTATATTTGAGCAAATCCGCTACCCAATAGCAACAATCTACCCTGTTTTGGGTGTGTAGTCAATACTTTTGTAGCGAGTATGTGCAAGTTGGCAGAAATATTCTCAAAAGAATCTCAAAAAAAATCTAATAAGAAAATGAAGAAAATTATTTTATTATTTCTAATAATTACGTCTCAACTGGGCTTTTCAAAAGAAATAAGCGAAACTGAAAAACAAGCAAGTTTATGTAAAGTCTGGGGATTTTTGAAATATTATCACCCTAATGTTTCCAAAGGAGATTATAATTGGGATGAGCAATTGCTAATTATTCTACCTAAAGTTGAACAAGCTAAAAACAGAGAAGAACTATCTAAAGTATATCTGGATTGGATAGAAAGTTTAGGAACAATTAAAGTTTGTAAAACTTGTAATGAATTAAGCAATCAAAAATATTTTGACAAAAATTTCGACCTTTCTTGGACACAAAGCACCGAATCATTTACAGATGAACTTACTATTAAGCTAAAATATATTGAAAACAATAGATTTCAAGGAAATAGTTATTATGTTACTTCTACTAATATTGGGAATATAGTAATTAAAAATGAACCTAAATATGACAATTTTGAATTTCCAAATGAAAATTATCGATTATTAAGCTTATTTAAGTTTTGGAATACAGTAGAGTATTTTTATCCATATAAATATCTAACAAATCAAAACTGGAATGAAGTTTTAAATGAAATGATTCCGAAATTTATGAGTGCTAAAAACGCAACTGAATACCATTTAGTTATGCTTGAAGCAGTCGTTAAACTTGATGATAGTCATGGTATTTTTAAAACAAAATTTACAACGGAATATTTTGGAACCAAGTTTATTTCTGCAAAATTGAAAATAATGGATGATAAAGCAATCGTAACTGGGTTTTATAACGATTCATTATCTAAAATTAATGATTTAAGAATTGGAGACATTATTGAAAACGTTAATGGAAAAAGCATAAAAGATATTCTTAATGAAAAATTAAAATATATTGCTGGTTCAAATCTTAATAGCAAAGTAAGAGATACATATTATACTATTGCCAATGGAAATATCGATAGTTTATCAATATCTGTAAATCGCAATGGTAAATTATATGATAAAATAATTTATCGGTACCCTTTTGATTTGATTTTCAAAAAAAATATTAAAAATGAAAAATATAAAATATTAGAGAATAATATTGGATATATTGATATGGCAGCTTTAGATATGAAAGATGTTGACGAAACAATGAAAAAATTAGAAAACACTAAAGCTATAATTATAGATATTAGGAACTATCCTAATTTTATACCCTATCCAATTGCAAACTATTTAAATTCAGAAAAAAAACCTTTTCTTAAAACAAATATTCCAGATTTAAAATATCCTGGAAAATTTATATGGAAAGAATATGCTACCGCTGGAAAAAATAATAAAGAATATTTTAAAGGTAAAGTTGTTTTGCTCGTAAATGAAGAAACTCAAAGTAGAGCTGAATATTCTGTAATGTGTTTGCAAACAGCAAATAATGTAATAACAATTGGTAGTCAAACCGCTGGTGCTGATGGCAATATAAGTTATATTGAATTTATTGGTGGGTATAAATCATTAATGTCAGGTACTGGAATATATTATCCAGACGGAACAATTACACAAAGAAAAGGAGTTAAAGTAGATATAGAAATACTTCCGACAATAAAAGGGATTCTAGAAGGAAAAGATGAAGTATTAGAAAAAGCAATTGAAATAATTAAACCAGTAAACTACTAACAACTGCTACAATAGAGGACAAAGCTAAGTTTTTAGGTTCCTAAAACGTACCAGACTTGCAAGTATTCATTTTTTATACTTGTACATAAGATATAGTCCATAATGTCCAGGCGAACAATATCCTACCTGCCTGGCTTTTAGTATTACTGAAGTTTCGGTTTTTAGTAAACTCATTTATTAGTAATGTACACTAAATACACATATTTTCCATTTACTTGATGCTGAACTTAAAGTTTTTAACCAAAAACCGCTAAATTTTTAGGTGTGTCATTTTGGAACACATACTATTTTATTGTTTTTTTTTAAAATATATAAAAAATGTATCAAAAAAGCTACACTTTTAAAATTTTGTTAGTATTTATTGTAATACAGTGCTTGACTAAACCCCTTGTATGGAGTACGTGTATAAGCTAAATAACAGAATACTAATTATTAACAAAAAAATGAAAATCGAAAACTTAAAAGAATTTATTAAATCGACCAAGAAAAGTAAAAGCACAATAATCCGATTCTATAAAAAAAATCCTGATTTATTTAAAAAAACAACTTTTAAAAATAATAAGCGATACTATCCAACTGAACATATAAAATATTTTGATAGTGAAGTGATGCACGATGAGAACAAGGTGTTAATTCTACAAAACCAATCAATGAAAAATTTGATTAACGGCTTGATGGATAGAGAAAGCCTACCAACAAGATTGTGGTATTTAGATTGGAGCTTAATTTTTACGGTATCTTATAAGTTAGAATATAATAAAAAAAGTTGTTACAAACAGATGTGTGGGCTGTATGATTTATTGGATGATAAATATGGTAATGAAACAACAATAAGGCTGTTTTTTACTACTGAACCATTCGCTGAAAGAAGTGGTAATCATAATCATTTTATATTACATATTGGAAATGAAAAGTTGCATAAAAAAATAATTACGGATGTTATGGATTACTTTAGTTCCAACATAGTTAATGTGGATACTTACGACCCATTTCAAGGATATTTATTTTACATAGCTAAATCAGGTCTGATAAATGAAGATTGGGATTTATTCGGTAACAACTTAGTAGAAGATGGTTTAAAATAAAGCACCAACAATTTTAAATCCAAATATCATTTGGTATTTTAGTCTCATAGGGTTATATACAAACAGATAAATATTGCATTAAAATATATTTTGATTTATTGATGTGCTATTATTAGATTATAGTCGTTTAGGGGTATAGCAAAGGTGGAAACCTCAACACAAAATAAGAGCTACAGGTGTACTAAAAATACCTACTCTAAAATTAGGATACATCATTTTCATTTAATATACTTGTATATACAAATAAGGTATATACAAATGAAGGCAAGATATAATAGAGTTTCAACTGCAAATCAAAATTTGGAAAGACAAATAATGAAACAAAACCCTGATGAGGTTTTATATAATGATGTGGTGAGTGGGTCAATTGCGTTTTCGGTGCGTTTGAGAGGAAAAGAACTGATAAGAGATATTGAAACAGGTAAGATTAACTATGTGGTGGTTTCAAGCATTGATAGATTAGGTCGTAATTTACACGATATAGTTAATACTTTGGAATTCTTTAATGATAATGGAGTTGTTTTGAGAGTTGATAATTTAGGATTAGAATCTTTGATTTTAGGCAAGCAAAATCCTACATTCAATCTAATCATATCCGTTATGGCAAACGTGGCTGTAATGGAGCGAGAAGCACTCTTAGAAAGACAAAGAGAGGGTATAGCGATTGCGAAAGCGAAAGGTGTTTACAATGGTCGTGTGAAAGGTTCCATCGAATCAGATGCTGATATTTTAGCTAAATACAAAGATGTTACAAAGTTTTTAAAGATGGGGAAATCTCTTAGAGATATTAAAAGCAGGTGTGATGTTTCACTTGGAACAGTCCAAAAGGTTAAGCAAATTTTGAATAAGGACACCGTTTTGATATAAGCGGTGTTTTTTTTGTTTAAGGTAAAACTTGCAAATCTTAAAAAAAAGGAGTATATTTGATTATGTTGTGTTTTTATGGTGAAATCGGTTGCAAGGATAGCTCTGAATAGCACAAAATAGTATAATCGACAATGCGGAAATTGAGTGTGATTGTGTCGACCTAAAATAAATTTGTAAATAATACTTAGAATTACTGTGGATGCACTATTGACTAGCAAACAGGTAAAGGAATTATTGGGCATAAAAAGTGATACTACATTAATAAAGTATGAGCGTAAGGGTCTAGTTAAAGTGGCTAGAAGGTTCGGTAATCAAAAAAGATATTCAGTTAAGCATATAGCGAAACTGATTGATAATTAAAAAGAAAGAGGCGATAAGCCTCTTTTTTGTTGAGGTAAAATTACGCTGTGAATTACGCTGTAAAAAGAAAAAACCCTTGGCTATCTATTGATAATCAAGGGTTTGTGTAATTTGTAGTGGTACCTCCAGGGATCGAACCAGGGACACATGGATTTTCAGTCCATTGCTCTACCATCTGAGCTAAGGTACCGTGCTAATGCGGGTGCAAATATAGAACCATTTTTAATTTATCCAAAACAAATTTTAAAAAAAATGAATTTGTATCTTCGCATTGTTAAATACAAATTATGATTTTAGCTGTTGATGTTGGAAATACTAGAATTAAAGCTGCTGTTTTTGAGGGAAGTACATTGGTGGATGGTTTTGTTTTTTTTAAAAACGAATTAAAAAAAAATATTCAAAATATTTTAAATAAATATAAAAAAACAACACATTTAGTGGTTTCTTCAGTGTCAGATGTAGAAAAACAATCATTTTTAGACTTTGAAAACAATATAAATGTTCATTTTGTTTCTCATGATGATGCTTTCCCATTTGTAAATAAATATAAAACTCCTAGAACTTTGGGTGTTGATAGAATGGTTCTCGCCGCAGGGGCTACACTTCAATTTCCAAATCAGAATCGCCTTGTTATTGATGCCGGAACTTGTATAACTTATGATTTTATTGATGAATCTAATGCTTATCTTGGCGGAGCAATTTCGCCGGGATTAAAGTTACGATATGCAGCTTTGCATAATTTCACAGCAAAGCTTCCTCTGCTTGAATTAGAGAGTCCAGATTATTTTATTGGGAAATCAACTACAGAGTCATTACATTCTGGTGTAGTCAACGGAATGGTCTATGAAATCGAGGGTTTCATAGAGGAATACAGAAAGGCTTATCCAAATTTTATCATAATTTTAACTGGTGGTGATACAGTTTTTTTGGCTAAACGATTAAAAAATACCATATTTGCCAATTCAAATTTTCTTTTAGAAAGCTTGAATCAAATTTTTCAATATAAAACAAAAAATGATTAAGAAAATTATTGTTATTGCATGTTTCTTTTTTTCACTACTATCTAATGCTCAAAGTGGATCAGCTTCGCCTTACTCTTTTTTTGGAATAGGGGAATCTAAATTTAAAGGAAATCTTGAAAATCGTTCCATGGGTGGACTTAACATTGAGCAAGACAGTCTTCATATAAATATTTTGAATCCTGCCAGTTTCGCAGCATTAAAATTGACAACTTTTACCATTGGTGGAAACTATACTTCTACAAAACTTAAAAGCGATTCTGAAACAGGAAGTGCACAAAGAACAACTCTTGATTATTTGGCGATTGCTTTGCCTTTAGGTAAAGTTGGTGTTGGATTTGGGTTGATGCCATATACTTCTGTTGGTTATAATATTCAATCTACTAACTCAGAACCGGACGGTACAAATAATGTTTTAAAAGGTACCGGTGGTTTGAATAAAGCTTTTTTTTCAATCGGATATACGATCGTTCCAAATTTAGTAGTGGGTGCGGATATTCAGTATAATTTTGGAAGAATTAACAATTCTAATCTAGAATATTTGAGTGGAGTGGTTGTTGGAACAGAAGAAAAAAACAAAGCTGATCTTAATGGAATGGCCGCCAATTTTGGTGTGATGTATAAACATAAAATCAACAAAGAAACAAACTTCTACAGCAGTCTTACTTATACTCCCCAAAGTAAATTGTCTACTACAAATACTAAAACCGTTTCAATAGTAAATTATAATTCAAATTTTGATGTTGCTATAGTGGATGCTTTAGATGAAAAAAAGACTATAACCCACGTATCTATTCCCGATAAAGTATCTGTAGGTTTTGGTGTGGGAAAAACTAGAAAATGGTTATTGGGAACACAAATGACGTTTCAAAGTGCTGGAGATTTAAATAGTGATTTCAATACTGTAGATAATGTTAGTTATGGTAAACTTTCGAGCTATAGTTTAGGAGGTTTTTATGTTCCTAATTATAATGTGTTTTCAAAATATTTTCAGAAAGTGGTTTACAGAGGAGGTTTAAAATATACCAAAACTGGAACTATAATAAATTCTAAAGAAATTGATGAAAAAGCGGTGACTCTTGGATTTGGAATGCCTATTATTGGAAGTATTTCCAATGTCAATGTAGGTTTAGAATATGGAATAAGAGGAACAACTTCATATGGATTGGTTCAGGAGAATTATTTTTCTCTTGCCGTTAGTTTTTCTCTTAACGATAAATGGTTTGGTCATAGAAAAATTGACTAATTTTAAGTCAAAGAATTTTAATTTCTGTATCATTTAATACTACTATGAATTTTTTCAATAAAGATATTTCTTTTTTTTTGTCACTTTCGGTCTTAATAAGTGTGCTTTTTGGATGCGAAAGTAATTTTAAAGAAGTTCATAAAAATAATTATTCAGA
>Ga0308157_10006370_pt1 | contig 14176 bp, 11 predicted proteins | sample PhyBR1_FD_201035 | JGI IMG/M metagenome (GOLD analysis project Ga0308157, IMG submission 201035) | Phyllosphere microbial communities from UC Gill Tract Community Farm, Albany, California, United States - DLSLB.R1 | ecosystem: Host-associated > Plants > Phyllosphere > Unclassified | place: USA...
CCGTATGTTCAGAGACCCATCTTTGTACTACGAAGGAAATCCATATTTAAAACCAGAACTAACGCAGAATATCGTGTTTAATCACGTATTAAAAAGCAGGTTTACTACGTCTGTAAACTACAGCAGGACCAGTGATGTAATTACTTGGGTAACTGGACAGAATGATGCTACAAATACAACCTTCGAAGCGCCCAAAAACCTGCCAAGTTTAGTGAATATCGGTATGAGTTTTACGGCACAAGTTGACTATTTCAAATGGTGGTCGGCAACAAATTTTGTGAATGTTTTTCGTAACGAATACGACCTGCAAGATAGCAAGAACAAACAAACCAGCTTTAGTGCAAATACCCAAAATTCCTTTAAAATAGCTAAAGGTTTTGGCGCAGAGCTGAATGCTTTTTATAACTCGAAATCAGCCTACGGTATGATGATAGAGCAATCTTACTGGGCAATTTCTGCTGCTTTGCAAAAAAGTATACTCAATGATAAAGGCAGTATAAAGTTAGCCGTGAATGATATTTTTCAGACCAATAACTTTAGAAATGATACCCGCTATCAAAACATCAATATGTATAGCCGAATTTGGATTGATAGCAGAAGAGCAAGTCTTTCATTTACCTACCGGTTTGGAAAACAGTTTGAAAATAGAACACGCAAAACAGGTAGCGAGGATATTCAAGAAAGAATAAAATAAAATGCGTTAGTCTGCGGTGTTTGATTTGTTTTTGCGGTATTTTAAGAATATTTCTTTATTATTGAAATAAATTCATCCAAATATTATGCTAAAAAAATTACTTCTTGCGCTGTTTGTTTGTATCTCCTTGCAACTACAGGCACAAATTAACAACGGTCCAAAAATACAACGCGAATTTCGTGCAGCTTGGGTAGCTAGCGTGGCTAACATCAATTGGCCAAGTAAACCAGGGTTAACTACGCAGCAACAACAAGACGAAGCTATTGCTTTGTTAGATATGTTGCAGAAGAACAATTTTAATGCAGTTATTTTTCAGATCAGGCCTCAAGCAGATGCGTTTTATAAAAGTGAAATCGAACCTTGGTCGTACTATTTAACAGGAGTACAGGGCCAAGCACCAGATCCATATTATGATCCGTTAGAATTTTGGGTATATGCAGCACATGAACGTGGTTTAGAGCTGCATGTTTGGTTAAATCCATATCGTGCACATCACACCGCTGGTGGCGTAGTTAGCGACTCTTCTGTGGTAAAGAAATATCCAGATTTGGTAGTAAAACTGAAGCAAGGTTATTGGTGGTTTGACCCATCTAAAAAAGGGACACAAGACTTAACTTCTTCTGTAATTAAGGATATCGTAAAACGCTATGATATTGATGGTGTCCATTTCGATGATTACTTTTATCCTTACGCCGAATACAATGGTGGTGCCGATTTTCCAGATGATGAAAGTTTTGCCGCTTATCAAGGCAAAGGAGGTAAACTTTTGCGAGGCGATTGGCGTAGAGACCACGTAAATAAATTTGTAGAAAGAATTTATAAAGAGATTAAAAAAGAAAAGAAACATGTGAAATTTGGGATCAGTCCGTTCGGGATTTGGAGACCAGGTTACCCAGAATCTATTAGAGGAATGGACCAATATGATAAGCTTTATGCAGATGCAAAACTTTGGTTAAACAAAGGTTGGATAGACTATTTTATGCCGCAATTGTATTGGCAAATCAATAATATTCCGTTAAGTTTTCCAGTTTTGTTGAGTTGGTGGCAAACGGAAAATACCAAAGGCAGGCACTTATGGCCAGGTTTAAATAGCGGCATTGGTGGTGGCGAAAAAAACAGCGACGAAATCATCAATCAGATTATGATTACCAGGGGAATTGTGCCAAACTCTCCAGGAGTTGCGCATTGGAGTATCGGCGCTTTAACCAAACATGAGAGCTTAAGAAACGATCTTTTAGCTGGTCCTTACAAAGAAGAGGCCTTAGTGCCGGTTTCACCTTGGTTAGATAAAAAAGCGCCAAATGGTGTTGCGGTAACTACCGAAGATAGAGATACTGATTTATTAATTAAATGGATTGCAAAAGATGAGCAGGATGTATTTAAATATGTGGTTTATACGCAATACGGAGATAAGTGGATTTACAGAACTTTAAACGCTAAAAGTGGTTTCTTTCAGGTGAATAAAATTGCGGAGGTAAATCCGAAAACTAAGGCTACAGCGAAGCTTAAATCTATTAAAGTTACCGCGGTAGATAGAACTGGGAATGAAAGTGAGGGAGAGGTAATAGTTTTATAAAATAGCCCGTCATTTCGACCGTAGTGGAGAAATCTTTGAGAATGCTTTATTAATTCAAAGATTTCTCCATTCCGCTATGCTTCAGTCGAAATGACGAGCTATGTATGTCAGTAATTGAATTGTCTGGCTAGATTTCTCTTCGTCGTGCATCCTCATCAAAATGACGGGTTTATAAGCAGCAACGTTTCTGCAAGTTCGTCATCTCGAACGAGGCACGAGGAGAGATCTAGCAATTTGCTATACATATAGCTAGATTTCTCTACTACGGCCGAAATGACGGCAATATAAAAACAACAGTTAGTTCTTACTTACCAACCAATTCTTAAATCCTTCAAAATCTACGCCTAATTCATCTGCTTGCTTAACTCTGCCTTCCAACTCTTTTACAGAAGCTGGAATTTCAATTTTAGCCGCCAGTTCTGCAGGGAAAATATCAGGGAATTTACAAGCATGAGCCGTAGATAAGAAAGCTGCAGCACCATTGTAGCCAGTTTCATTCCTATATCTTTCTACCGCTAAATAGGCAATTGCAGTATGCGGACAAGCAATATAATCATGCTTCGCATCAATTGCCTTAATGCCCGCTAAAGTTTCGTCATCGGTAAAACGATATCCCGTAACCAATGCTTTTAAGACTTCGGTATCTTGATTAAACATATCCATAATACGTACCCAGTTACTAGGAGCACCAACGTCCATCGCGTTAGCGTAGGTTTGTACAGATGGTTTTGTTTCGTAAACACCAGTTTCTAAGAAGCGAGGGACAGTATCGTTCACATTAGTTGCGGCGATGAATTGTTTCACTGGCAAGCCCATTTTGGAAGCTAATAAACCAGCACCAATATTCCCGAAATTTCCACTAGGTACAGCGAAAACTACTTCTTTAAATCCTTTTTTCTTCAGCTGTGCGTAAGTGTTAAAGTAATAGAAAGTTTGTGGAATTAAACGCGAAATATTAATAGAATTAGCTGAGGTTAAACGGAATTTTTTATTCAGTTCTTCATCAGCAAATGCTTGTTTTACCAATGCTTGACAGTCATCGAAAGTGCCATCTATTTCAATGGCTCTAATGTTTTGCCCTAAGGTAGTTAGTTGTTGTTCCTGTATTGGGCTCACCTTTCCCTTTGGATAAAGGATAGTTACCCTTGTGTTTGCCACACCTAAGAAACCTAAAGCTACAGCACCACCGGTATCGCCCGAAGTAGCTACCAAAACATCCAATAATTGTTCGCCATCTTTCAAATAATAACCCATTACACGGCTCATAAAACGAGCGCCAAAATCTTTAAAAGCTAAGGATGGTCCGTGGAAAAGTTCTAGCACAAAAGTGTTGTCATCTAATGGCACGGCAGGTGCATCAAAATTAGCGGCTTCTTCTACCAAAGCTTTCAAATCTTCGGCAGGTATTTCATCTTTCAGCAAAGCTGATGCTACTTCGTAGGCAATTTCAGTGAGCGAATAATTTTCAATGTTATCGATAAAATCGGCAGACAATTGAGGAATTACCTCGGGCATGTACAATCCTTTGTCTAAAGGCATGCTATTAAAAACGGCTTCTTTAAAAGAAACACGTAAATCTTTATTGTTGGTGGAGTAGAATTTCATTTTGGGAGTATTAAGTTTTACGTTATAAGTTTTACGTCATAAAGAGCCGACATACAAAACGTATAACGTAATACGTATAACTTATAACGTTCTCGGTCCTTCAGTATTTACTTCAGAAACGTAAGCTTGACTTTTAATGTTAATTTGATGCAAGTGCATTTGCTGTGCTTTGGTAATTTTCTTGGCACTTTCTTCATCCTTGGTTAAAGCAAAAACCGATGGTCCAGAACCAGAAATTCCGAAACCAACTGCGCCATTTTCCATCGCTAATTTACGTAGCACTTCAAAATCTGGAATAAGGATAGAGCGGGTTGGCTCTACCAAAACATCTTTCATGCTTCGGCCAACCAAATCCATATCGTTTAAAAATAAGCCGCTTACTAAGCCAGCCACATTTCCCCATTGGATTACAGCATCTTTTAAAGCTACTTTAGCACGTATCATTTGGCGAGCATCCTTGGTAGGCACATCCACTTCTGGATAAACAATGGCTGCAAACATGCCATCTGGAACCGGAAGAGAAATCACATCTAAAGGCTCGTAGCTGCGCACCAATACAAATCCACCCATAATTGCTGGGGCAACGTTATCTGCGTGACCATAACCACAAGCAATTTCTTCGCCCTTCATGGCAAAAGGCACTAATTCTTTAGCGGTAAGCAAATTGCCCATTAATTGGTTGATAGCGTACAGACCTGCCACCGTACTTGCCGAGCTAGAACCTAAACCGCTGCCAATTGGCATTTTCTTGTGCAATTCTATTTCTACTCCAACATCTTCACGATTGATGTGTTTAAGGTAGTGCTTTACCGATGCACTTACAGTATTCTTATCGCTGTCCAAGGGCAGTCGGCCATCATCGCCAGTAATTTTTAGCAAACGAACACCAGGCTCTTCTACCAAGCGCATCACCACTTCATCGCCAGGGGCGTTCACTGCAAAGCCTAGCACATCGAAGCCGCACACTACATTAGCTACGGTTGCCGGAGCAAAAACTTTTATTTCTTTTAAAGCCACTTTTTTAGGTTCTACAAGTGTATTTGTATGATTTGACATTTTGTTTTCTTTTTAATTTAACCGGTTCCGTCGTTGCGAGGTACGAAGCAATCTTACAACATTAAGGCGCTTTAGGATTGCTTCGTGTCTCTCAATGACGAGTTGGTTATGGAGTAGCCACATTTATAATATCTGCAAACACGCCTGCTGCGGTAACTTCGGCACCCGCACCTGGACCTTTCACTACCATCGGGCGAAATTTATATCTATCCGTTACGAAAGAAATAATGTTGTCGGCACCAGAAAGTGCGTAGAACGGATGGTCTTCTCCAACCATTTCCAAAGTAATTTCTACTTTGCCAGCTTCCAGTTTCCCGATATAACGCAGCACTTTTTTCCCGCTTGCTGCGGTGTTTTTCAAGTTCTCGAAATAGGCTGCATTGTTTTTCAACTCTGCATAAAACTCTTCCACACTCGCTGCTTTCAAACAAGCGTCTGGTAAAATATTGTCAATTTTTACGTCCGAAGCTTCTAAAGGGTAACCCGCGTCTCTCGCTAAAATCAGCATTTTGCGCATAAAGTCTTTGCCGTTTAAATCGTCACGAGGGTCTGGTTCTGTGTAACCCAAATCTTGCGCTTCCTTTACAATGTCGTAAAATTCCTTGTCGCCTTTAAAGCTATTAAAAATGAAGGAAATTGTTCCTGATAAGATCGCTTCGATTCTGTCAATTCTATCGCCACTCATCATCAGATTTTTTAACGTACCGATGATAGGTAAACCTGCGCCAACATTCGTCTCGTAGTAGAAATCTACGCCGTGCTTTTTAGCGGTATCCTTAAATAATTTATATTGTGCAAACTCAGCAGAATTACCTTTTTTGTTACAGGCCACGATAGAAACACTGCTCTCAAAAACTTGCTTGTAGAAAGGAATTGGAGCTTCACTTGCGGTGTTGTCTACAAAAACACTGTTCGCTAAATTTAACGACTGCATTTTGGCTACAAACTCAGATAAGTTAGCTTGCTCGCCATCTGCTTCCAATGTAGATTCCCAAGTATCTAAATCAATACCATTAGCATCAAAAACCATTTTGCGTGTATTAGCAATGCCTACAACTTTCACTTGCAGATCGTTCTTTTCTGCCAAAAACTGCGTTTGTTCTTTAATCTGCTTAAACATCGTTTTACCAATGTTTCCAGTGCCTAAACAATACACATTTAACGTACGTTTTAGGTCAGTGTAGAAAGCGTCGTGCACCGCATTTAAAGATTTTGCTAAATCATCTTTACTGATAATTACCGAGATGTTATACTCCGATGAACCTTGTGCAATAGCTCTAACGTTGATACCGTTTCTGCCCAACGCGTTGAACAAACGACCACTCATTCCAGGTGTACGTTTCATGTTTTCGCCAACTACTGCTAGAACTGCTAAATCGCCTTCTACTTCTGGATAAGCAAGCTTTCCTGCTGCCAATTCAAGCTCAAATTCTTTGTTAATAATAGTTACCGCTCTTGCTGCATCTGCAGGATTTACGGCAAAAGTAATGCTGTGTTCGGAAGAAGATTGGGTAATTAAAATGATGTTAATCTGTTCTCTTGATAGTAACGAAAATAAACGCCCGCTAAAACCTGCCTTGCCTACCATACCGCTTCCGCTCAAGTTAATGATGCTGATTTGGTTGATAGAAGAAATGCCTTTGATAGGTAAATCTGACGGTTTAATGTTGCTGCGGATGAAAGTTCCAGCAAATTCTGGTTCGAAAGTGTTCCTAATAACCAAAGGGATTTTCTTTGCAAATGCAGGCACCATGGTTGGTGGGTAGATCACTTTAGCACCGAAATAACTCAATTCCATGGCTTCAATGTAGCTCAATTCATCTAACGAAAAAGCTTTCTTAACGATACGAGGATCTGCTGTCATCATGCCGTTTACATCAGTCCAAATTTCTATTTCTTCTACATCTAAAGCAGCACCCCAAATAGCTGCAGTATAATCAGAACCACCGCGACCAAGCGTAGTAATTTGATTGTCTTTATTGCTAGCGATGAAACCTGTTACAAAAAGTACCTTGTCGCTATTTGTTTCATGAAACTCTTTAATTAAAGCATCGGTAAGTTCAAAATCTACCCGAGCATTTCCAAAATTGTTGTCGGTTTTAATCAGCTTAGAACCATCAACATATAATGAATTTTCGAAATATTGTGTTGCAATATGGCTTACCATGATGTTTGAGCATCTTTCACCAAAACTTACAATAAAATCTTTAGTACGTAAGCTCAACTCTTTTAAGCTCGAAACCGCTTGTAGGGCATCTTCCAATTCATTGAAATGGATTTTCAATTTTGTTAAAATTGGATTTTGAGCTGCGGCAGGCAATAGTGCTTTTACCACATCAAAATGTTTTTGCTCAATTGCTTTTAACTGTTCAGTATAGCTTTCACCTGTTTCGGCTAGTTCGGCCATTTCTAGAAGAAAGTTAGTTACGCCGCTCATCGCCGATAATACAACTACGGGATTTGCGTTTTTTCTCTCTTCTTTTACAAGGTTTAAAAGTGTTTTAATGTTTTCGATCGTACCTACGGATGTACCACCAAATTTTAGGACTTTCATTTATCTAGGGTTTTTGTTTTACGGTTCTTTAAAAAAAAAGCGTCCCGATAAACATCGGGACGCTTTTTGTGTTTTATGTTTTTCTCAATTTTACACAAGGTTATTGCTCCCGATAGTTTTGCCCCCGGTAATAATAATTGTGGTAATAATTGAAGAGTTAAAAATCATTGTAATGTTTATTGGTGTATTTTGTACACTGCAAAGAAGGATAATATATTTTGTAAATGCAAACGTTTGTGTTAAAATTTTTAATTTTTTTAATGAAACATTATGAATTTGATGTTTTTACCTGTCTGCGTTTGTCAAATTTTTAAAATTAGATGTTGTTTTATAATGTCTTCGCAAAGCAAACACTATTATCAACACCAATATACTGCCCGTAATTAGGTGTAATGAGATAGCCGTTCTTTTGGTATAGCGCAACCGCATCTTGTTGACGCTTGCCAGTTTCTAATACGCACTTTTCATAATGCATTTCTTTTGCCCACTTCTCTAGTTCGGCTAAAAGCATACTTGCTAGGCCTTTTCCTCTATATTGCGATTGTGTAAACATACGTTTCACTTCCATTATTTGTGGCGAAAATTCTTTGATCGCTCCACAAGCTATTGGCTTATTTTCCTCGTAAACTAAAACTACGTGTTTAATTTTATCAACCTTGTTGTATTGCGCATAAAAGTTATGCTCTTCGCCATCTATTTCGGCTAATTCCAGGTCTAAATGTTTAACTAGCTCAATAAAATCTAAGTTTACAGAATCCGTTCTTTTAATTGAAAATTGCATGATAAAAAAGTATAGTTCAAATATAGCTTTAAAAGAACGCTTGTCTAAAAAATTGGCATTTTCTTAGTACTTTTGCCACACATAAAAACCAATATATTCCTGATTGTAACTTATAAAAATAAAAATGATGAAGAACACCGCTTTAACTGAAAAACACATCTCGCTTGGCGCTAAAATGGTTCCTTTTGCTGGATATAATATGCCAGTACAATATGAAGGGATTAATGCAGAGCATGCTACAGTACGTAATACAGTTGGTGTTTTCGATGTAAGTCACATGGGTGAATTTATTCTTAAAGGTGAAAATGCGCTTGATTTAATTCAACGCGTTACCAGTAACGATGCTTCGAAACTTTACGACGGAAAAATTCAATATTCATGTTTGCCTAACGAAACTGGTGGTATTGTAGATGATTTGTTGGTTTATCGTATTGATGAGAAAACTTATATGTTGGTGGTAAACGCATCGAACATTGAGAAAGATTGGAATTGGATTACAAAATTCAATGATAAAAATGTAGAAATGCATGATATCTCTGAAAAAACATCGCTTTTAGCGGTACAAGGGCCAAAGGCTGCCGATGCATTACAATCACTAACAGATATAGACTTAGCTGCTATGGAGTATTATACTTTTAAAAAGGGCAAGTTCGCGGGAGTTGATAATGTTTTGGTTTCGGCTACTGGTTATACAGGCGCAGGCGGTTTTGAGTTATATTTCGAGAACGAATATGCAGACCAAATCTGGGATGCAATTTTTAAGTCGGGTGCAGAGTTTGGCATTAAACCAATTGGCTTGGGTGCTCGTGATACCTTGCGATTAGAAATGGGCTTCTGTTTATACGGAAACGACATTGATGATACTACATCGCCAATTGAAGCTGGCTTAGGTTGGGTAACTAAATTCACTAAAGATTTTACTAATTCGGCGGCTTTGCTTGCTCAAAAGGAAGCTGGCGTAACCCGTAAATTGGTAGGCTTCGAAATGATTGATAGGGGAATTCCTCGTCACGATTACTTAGTGGTAGATGCTGATGGAAATCAAATAGGTAAAGTAACGTCAGGCACACAGTCTCCATCGTTGCAAAAAGCTATTGGTATTGCTTACGTAGCCAAAGAGTTTGCTAAAGAAGGTACAGAAATCTTCATCGATATTAGAAACAACAAAGTAAAAGCTAAAATAGTAAAGTTCCCTTTTTATAAATAAAGTAATAAGTTTTAAGTTGTAAGTTATACGTTTGGGCTTACAACTTAAAACCTATAACTTAAAACGTATAACTTGAAGATGCCTAAAATAGAAGTTTGTTTAACGCCCGCCTTATTAGATTTATATGCTATAGAAAGTAGCATTGTTGTTGTTATTGATATCTTAAGAGCTACTTCTTCTATCACTTATGGTATCGAAAACGGTGCCGAAGCAATTATTCCGGTAATGAATGTGGAGGATTGTTTGGCGTACGCAAATCAGGGTTATTTGTTAGCGGCAGAACGTAACGGTGAAGTTGTTGCCGGTTACGATTTTGGGAATTCGCCGTTTTCTTATACCGCGGAAAAAGTGGCTGGGAAAACAATCGTGCTAACCACTACAAATGGCACAAAGGCAATGCATTTGGCGCAAGAAAGAGCTTTACAGGTAATAGTAGGCTCTTTTTTAAACCTAACTTCAGTTTGCAACTATCTAAAAAAAGAGAATAAAGATGTTTTATTGCTTTGCGCCGGTTGGAAAGACAACTTCAATTTAGAAGATACTTTGTTTGCTGGAGCGGTAGTTGAGCAACTTCAAAATGAGTTTAGCGTAGCTGATGATTCTAGCGTGGCTGCTTTAGATATGTATCAACTGGCCAAAGGCGATTTACGAGGCTACTTGAAAAAATCATCGCATAGCCATCGTTTAATTAAGCTTAACATTGAAGAGGATGTGCAGTTTTGTTTAAAGCTGGATGTTTGTAAAGTTATTCCTGTTTTAGAAGGGGAGATGCTGGTTAAACTTTCTGTCTAATTATCTATAAAATTTATCCTTATCCCAATTTAGCGGATTGTTTTTAATGTATTGAGCAATGTTGTGATATGCTCTGTCGTCACGAATAATATGTTCGTAATAATTGCGGTGCCAAATTTTTTTATTAAAAGGTTCCCATCCCAGAGTTTTCACACCCTGTATATAGTAATTTGTGGTCATTGTTTTAAACCATTGTACAACACGGTGTAGGGGCGAACCTTTGTGTTCGCCCTCTGTTGAGGATGTTTTATGAATTTTATTAGAGGCATCGTCCTTTATAGAAGGGTCGACACATAGGTCGACCCGTACGGCACCATTATTCAACGCAGCGCCATTATTCACAATGATAATATGCATATGATTTGGCATAATCACATATTCATCAATTTGAATATCAGGGAATTTATTTTCGATTTCTTTAATCCATCTGTCGGCCATCAGTCCTGCTGCATTCAATACCATTTGGCCATTTATAATTTTGCCAAAAAGGTGAACGCGATCTTGACAGCAGATGGTTACGAAGTATAAGCCCTCTTTCGAATAGTCATATCCCTTCAGTCTAATGCTGCGTCTATTAAACATTTTTGGCATAGGTTTTCATGGTAGATAACCTAAAATACCAAAAAAGAAAGAAGATAGCTATTTTTGCGCCTGCGCTGCTAATAATTCCTTAAAACTCTCACTGCCTTTGATCGTTTTCAAGGCTTCTTCATAGGCCAACCAATAGATAATTTCTGCCTTTTTGGTATCGAACGTATTAATCTCGCCCATGCCTTTAGGTTCAATAATAAGGTCGCAGAACTTAGATTTACGTTCCATGTCGTGGTTGATAGACATGATGCCAGCTCGTTGCATTAGTCTAGTAATCCCCACAATTTTGTCTACAGGTTTTAGGTGGTTGCAGGTAGAACCGATGATATAATCACAATTGTTTAAGAGTGGTTCTACGGGGAAATTGTTTAGCACGCCGCCATCAACATACATCTGCTCGTTAATCATAATAGGCTTAAAAACACCTGGAATACAACAAGAAGCATGAATAGCTCTAATTAACGGACCTTTTGTAAAGTAGGCCACATTGCCCTCGCTAAAGTTTGTAGTGCAAATGGTCATCGGAATTTTTAAATCTTCAATGTGTGCAGGCAGGTGTTCTCTAAAAATATCGCCAGTTCGCTCAATGTTTATCAAACCCAGAGAGCCCAACGCTGGTCGCACAAATTTAATGAGGCGGGTTTTCATAAAAATATCGAATGCAAGTTCTGGATCTATACCTGCCGCATAAAAAGAGCCTACAATAGAGCCAGCACTAGTGCCAGTAATGTGACTAATTTTAATTCCAGTTTTTTTTAATGCTTTTAAAACACCTAAATGTGCAATACCTCTTATGCCACCACCACTTAAAACAAGACCGATTTTCATTTTTGTAACTTGATAATTTGTTGATTTGATAAACTAGCTAATCATCACATTTGCTAATTATTTGCTTTCTTTAGGTTTATATTTCGATTTAGTGAGGATTTTTTGCGAATCCGTATCTGCCATTAATTGCTGTAAGGTAACATCAGGATTTTCTTTCATGTATTTTCTTACAATTTGCCATCCGGTCCACACACCTAGTTTTGGTGCCGAAGTATTGTTTTCTCCCAAACCTGGCGTGAAAGGCCCTTCACTTAAATAGACCTGAATTTTTGAATAGTCGGTTTCGTATAACAGATTGTTTTCTAGGTAGAAAGCCCAAATCTCACTCTCAAAATCATTACACCAGGCCAATTGCTGGTCAGTATAGCCAATTTTTACGCTGTCAGGCATATTATCTGGCAGTACCTGATCCATAAAGTAAAGTATCTTTCCGTTGTAAACCATTTTCGCTAATAGCGATCTGTCTTCATCTCTTTCCTTAAATAAATTTTCTCTTACATAGTACTCGCTTACGCGAGGAGCAATATATTCTGGTGTAAATCTTCTAGAAACATATAGTGGGATACTTTGTACTAAGGCACCATAAAATTTACTGTCTTTGCCTAAAAACATATCCAATCCAATACCAGCATAGTTATCTCCTATAGGTGTTTGATAAGAAAAACCCGATAGGAAACCTATAAACCTCGGTAAGGTTGAGTTTGGATAATAGTATTTGATATATTTGAATGCCTCGGTGAGTTCTGCTTCGGGTTTTTTCAAGTTTGGAAAAACGCTATCAACCTCGCGGTTCAGGTCAAAGTATGCGTTATCTTCATATAGGCCTTTTAATACTTGTTGACTGGTGTAACTATCATTACCAACCATTTTAAAGATAAAATCTTCGTAAAATGCGCCATATTTTTTATGAAGTAAACTGTCGGTTAAGACAATATCTTTTCCTTTCCCAATATAAAGATCTTTGTCAAATCGTTCAATTTTTATGGTTAGGTTAATATGGCTTACATCGGGCTTATTACTTTTTGTACACGAAAAAAAAAGAACGGTGCACAAAAAAAATAGATAACTTTGGCGAAATTTAAATTGCTTTATCATTGATAACAAATATATAAAAAGCAATATTAAACCTTCGTTATTTATAAAATGATGATGGCATTATAACAATAAATACATACTATTGAAACCAACATAATATCAATGATGATGGCTTCGTTACCTTTAAAAAACAAATATACTACGATGAAAAAAACACTATTTGCATTACTACTAGCATTTACAAGTACCTTTTCTTTTGCCCAAGATGCATCAAGAGTTAGATTAGGACTGACTGCGCATCCAAACTTCGGCTTTTTAAAAGTTGAGAATGGAAAAGGTAACGGTTTAAGTACAGGCTTTACCTATGGTTTGATTAGCGATTTCGAGTTTGCAGAGAATTATTGCTTTGCTACAGGCTTAACTGTTACTACCATTAACGGAAGCGGCACTGTACTTAACTATCAACCTTTTCATGGTGTTTCTGCTGCAAATTCAGATTACGATGTTAAATTCAAAATGCAATATTTAGAAATTCCATTGTCTATCAAATTGAAGACAGATGAAGCTAATAATGTAAAATATTATGGTCAGTTTGGTTTAACAACAGATTTTCGTATTGGTGCTAGATTAGATGTAGAACGCGGTAATACACCACTTGTGGATGACGTTAAAGCAACAGATAATACTAAATTCTTTAGAGCGGGTATGATTATTGGCGGCGGCGCAGAATATCGTATGAGTGGAAAAACCAGTTTGGTAGGTGGTTTAACTTATAACAATGGTTTAACTAACATTGCTAAAAATGATCAATCAATAAAAAACCACTACGTAGGAATTAACATTGGTGTGTTCTTTTAAGGTTATCTAAAAAATATCACATTAAGAAAACAAGCCTTACTAAGGCTTGTTTTTTATATTTAAAGCTCAGTATAAATCATGAAAATCGCATTAGCACAGCTTAACTATCATATCGGAAATTTCGAAAGTAATACGCGAAAAATTATTTCAAATATCGCTTTGGCTAAGTCTAAAGGTGCAGATATTGTTGTGTTTGCCGAACTCGCCATTTGTGGTTATCCGCCACGCGATTTTTTAGAATACGAAGATTTTATTTCACTTTGTGATCATGCGGCACACGAGATAGCCAAGCATTGTACCGATATTGCTTGCATTGTAGGCTTGCCAATTAAAAATCCGGTTTTAGAAGGTAAAGATTTGTTTAACGCGGCTTATTTTATCGCCAACGGCGAAGTAAAGCAAATCGTAAAAAAAGCACTTCTGCCAACGTACGACGTATTTGATGAATATCGTTATTTTGAGCCGAACACCGTTTTTGATTGTGTAGATTATAAAGGTAAAAAAATTGCATTAACCATCTGCGAAGACCTATGGAACATCAACGATAACCCATTGTATGTTTCTTGTCCTATGGATGAACTGATAAAGCAGCAGCCCAA
>Ga0308157_10006372_pt1 | contig 14170 bp, 11 predicted proteins | sample PhyBR1_FD_201035 | JGI IMG/M metagenome (GOLD analysis project Ga0308157, IMG submission 201035) | Phyllosphere microbial communities from UC Gill Tract Community Farm, Albany, California, United States - DLSLB.R1 | ecosystem: Host-associated > Plants > Phyllosphere > Unclassified | place: USA...
CCAGCGTGTTGCCGCCGCCGCCGCTGAAGTAGGTGGCGGTGCCGCCGCTGCTGAGCGCCAGCGTCGGGATGCCGCCGGTGGTGTTGACTTCCACCGCAGCGCTGAACGAGACGGTGATGCTGATCGTGCTGCCGGCGCCGTAGCTGCCGTTGGCGGTGCTGGCGCTAACGTTGGTGATGCTCGGCTGCGAGCCGTCGACCAGCACGCCGGCGGTGCTGCCGGTGCTGTTGAGCGTGGTGGTGCTGGTGTTGCCGGCGAGGTCGGTCAGCGTGCCGCTGTTGACGCTCAGGGCGCCGACGGTGATGCCGTTGGCGTCGGTGTCGCCGTTGACCACGATGTAGCGGAACACCAGCGTGCTGCTGCCGGAGCCGGACAGGTAGCTGGCGTAGCGGGTGACGCCGCCGACGTCCAGCGCGATGCGCGGCGTGCCGCCGCTGGTGTCAACGTACACCGCTTCGTCGAAGTTGACGCTGAAGTCGAGCGCTTCGCCGCTGTAATACGTGGCGCTGGCCGGCACCGCCACCGAGGTCACGCTGGCCGCGCCGGTGTCGATGCTGACCGCCTTGCCGCCCGAGGCGGTCGAGACGTTGCCGGCGACATCGGTGGCGGTGACGGTGAAGGTGTGGCTGCCGTCGCTCAGCGCGCCGGCGGTGTAGCTCCACACGCCGCCGCTGGCGACGGTGGTGCCGAGCTTGGTGGCGCCGTCGTAGACGGTGACGGTGCTGCCGTCTTCGGCGCTGCCGCTCAGCGTCGGCGTGTTGTCGCGGGTGACGCCGTCGCTGGCCGAGACGCCGGTGTCGGTGTCGAGCGTGGGCGCCGGCGGCGCTGCCGGCGTGCCGGTGTCCAGCACATAGGCCTTGCTCTGCACGGTGCCGCTGTTGCCGGCCTGATCCAGCACCTTGAGCTGTAGCGAATTGCTGCCGCTCAGCGTTACGCCGGTCCAGGTGAGGGTGGTGCCGCTCACCTTGCTGGTGATGTCGCTCCAGCTGGCGCCGCCGTCGGTGGAGCCTTGCACCGTTTCGAAAGCGCCCAGCGTGGTGCTGAGCGTTACGGTCACGGTCTGGCTGGCCACGTTGGTGATGAAGTCGGTCTGGCTGGCGCCGTTGTCGGTGCTCAGCGCCCAGTTGCTGACGCTGTGCGCCGGCCCGGTGGTGTCGTAGACATAGGCCTGGGTCCGGGCGGTGCCGTCGTTGCCGGCCAGGTCGGTGACCTTGACCTTCAGCGTGTTGCTGGCGGCGAGGGTGACGCCGCTCAGCGAGAAAGTATTCTGGCCGACGGCGGCGCTGGCGGCGCTCCAGGTGGCGCCGTTGTCGAGCGAGACGTACACCGATTCGCCGCTGGCGACATTGGCCGACAGCGTGCCGCTGACGGTTTGCGAAGCAATGTTGGTGTAGAAGTCGCCGGCGATGTTGCTGTCGTTGGAGAATGCCAGCGTCGACACCGTGGTGCCGGGCGCGGTGGTGTCCAGCACATAGGCCTTGCTGCTGGCGTTGCCGTCATTGCCGGCCTGGTCGGTGACCTTGAGCTGTAGCACCTGGGTGCCGGCCGCGCTCAGCGTGGCGCCGGTCCAGGTCAGCGTGGTGCCGCTGACCTTGCTGGTGACATTGGTCCAGTTGGCGCCGTTGTCGGTCGAGGCCCATACGGTGTCGCCGCTGTCGAGCGGGCTGCTGAGGGTGGCGCCGATGGTCTGGCTGGCGGTCTTGGTAATCAGGTCGGTGACGCTGGCGCCGGTGTCGTTGCTGAAGCTGTAGCTGCTGAAGCTGGTGGTGGGCGCGCTCTGGTCCAGCTGGTAAGCCTGTGTGTGGGCGGTGCTGGCGACGCCGGAGGCGCTGATGGTGCGCACCTGGAAGGTGTTGCTGCCGGCAATGGTGACGCCGGTGTCTTTCCAGGCATTGCTGCCGACCGTGTAGTCGCTGGCGTTGCGCCAGTTGGCGCCATTGTCGTAGGACACCTGCACGCGGGCGCCGGTGTCGAGGGGGGCCGTCAGCGTGCCGCTGAATTCCTGGCCGGCGACGTTGGTGACGAAGTCGCCGGCGGCGCCGCTGTCGTACTTCATCGTGACATTGTCGGCCACCGCTACCGGCGGCGCCGGCTGGACGTCGGTGACGACGATGTCCTGCAGCGTGGTGTAGTCGCTGGCACTGATGGTGACGCTGCGGACGTCGTTGAGCGGGGGGCCGAAGCTGCTGATGGTTTGCAGCACGCCAGCGGTGCCGATGCCGCTGAAGCCAAACGTGAGCGGGGTGTTGCTGTTGGCGAAAGTGACGGTGATGGTGCCGCTGCTGGTAAAGCCCTGGGCGCGGAACGAGGTCAGGTCGAACGAGTAGCCGACGGCGACGCTGATGGTAAGCGCAACCGACGTGTGGTCCGCCGCCAGCGCGTAAATGCCGAGGCCGTCGTTGTAATCGTAGATCTCGAGGGCGCTGAAGGTGAACGCCTGGCCGCCGATGGTGCGGTTGATAACCGGCACCGGCACGGTGTCGTTGGCGTCGGCGCCGTAGGTGAAATGGATGGTGTCGAGCACGCCGTCGTACTGCGCCAGCGCCAGCTCGCGGCTGTCGATGGCGCCGACCTGCGCTTCCAGCGTCCAGTTGCCGCCGAGGCGGGCAGCGCCGGTCAGGTCGGTGGAGGCGGCGACGTCGGCGCCTGTGGCCTGCGCCAGGCCGGCCAGCAGCGTGCCGTTGTCGCCGACATCGCAGCCGTACAGGAGCAGGTCGCCGTCGGCGCTCAGTGCACGGCCCAGTTGCGCCAGTTCGGCCTGGGTGTGGTTGTCGGCTAGCGCGGCATTGTCGAGCCGGGTGGTGCCGAGCAGCAGCGCTCCTTCGCTGCCGTGCGACAGAATGTGGATGGTATCGTAGCCCCCTTGCTGCGCGGCCCAGGCCGCAATCTGCGCCAGGCCATCGGCGCTGCCATTAAATTCGACAATGCCCACGCCGTCGCGCACGCCGGCTACCAGCGTTTGGTAGTCGGCCAGCGAGGTATCGACCAGTACAACTTCTTTTTTACCGCCATCCAGCGCCGGATTGGCGGACCGCACCTCAACTGCCTGCGGCACGCTCTGCAGAGCAAGAGCGAATGCATGCGCCCCATCGACCGCATCAGCGCCATAGCTTGCGCCATCCGTCACCGCATGGGCGGCGTCGGCCGCACCTGCGCCGTCGAACATGAAGCGCTGCTCCAGCGCCAGGGGGCGCATGGGGCTAACCAGCCCGGCAGGGGCGGTGTGGGCAGATGCAGCGGCTCTGGCAGTCGCTGGTTTGGCAGCAGTTTGCGCCAGGCGGCGCCAGAAGGGGCGGTTGTAGGCGATCATCGAATCATCCTTCCTTTTGGCCTTAACGACACTTGCAAGGGCATTGGCACGGAATACTGGGGACCAGAGCGCGCTGCACACCGATGGTTTCGGTGGCAGCGGCTCCGCCCGGGTTTCTGGGGACAAGCAATCTGTTGGCTATCTGGCAGACATGCGTACAGGGTGCTCCTCCAACGGCGGTCTTTGGTCTTATTACTTCTGCGCCGGCGGTGCCATCAGCACCTGCCCGCTCATGCCGGCAATCAGCTCGGGGAACTTGCCGTGGATGGCGGCATTGACCTTGATCGACTGGCTCACCGGGTCCACCCGCGCCGCCAGGCGCTGCACCTTGGCTGGGTAGGTCTTGCCGGTTTCGTCAATCCGCACCTCGAAGGCCGTTCCCTGCTGCAGCCAGCTCAGCCAGCGCGAGGGCACCAGAAACTCCAGCTCCAGCACGCTGTCGTCGATGATCTCCAGCAGCGGCTGCCCCGCCTGGGCGTACTGCTGCTCGCGGATCTTCTGTTCGGCAATGCGCCCGGCATACGGCGCGCTGATCTGGCATTTGCCCAGCACGCTGCGGTTGGCCGCCAGCTCGGCGCGGGCCTTGTTCCATTCGGCCTGCGAGGTGTCCAGCTCGATCTTGCCCACCGAGTTCAGCTCGGCCAGGCGCTGGTTGGCACGCCAGGTCTTCTCGGTCGCATCCACGCCCGCCTGGGCCTTGTTCAGCTGCGCCTGCTGCAGGCTGCAGTCAAACTGCACCAGCAGCTGGCCCTGGCGGAAGCTGCCGCCTTCGGCCACCGGCAGGCGCTGCACCTTGGCACCGATTTCAGCCCCCAAGGTGGTGTAGCGGCGCGGCGCCAGCTGGGCGCGGATGTCGCGCTGCTCCAGCGCACTGGTGACCGGGCTGGCGCTGTGCGCGGGCACAGCCGGCTTTTTGGCACCCGGCGCTGGCGCGGTTTGCGCCGATGCTGCCAGCGCCAGCACCATGGGGGCTGCGGCACACAGGCCCGCCCGCATCATTGCCGTGAACCTCATTGCACCTGCCCCGCTTCCCAGCGCTGCAAGGCCTGGCCGACGGCACTGGTCAGTTCAGGCAGCGGCAGGCGGTCAGAGCCTTCAATCACCGGCTCCAGCCCCAGCGTGGCCTGCAGGCGCGAGCCTGCCGACTGCAGCGCCGCCTGCGCCTGGTAGCGCCGCAGCGTGGACAGGATGGAGGCGGTCTGCTGCGCCACACTGTCCTGGCGGGTCTGCTTGTCCACCTTGACCTGGTTGTCCACATGCTCGGCCAAGCGCTGGTCCACCGCCGCAATCGCGTCGGCACGTTCGTACTGGTGGGCCGCGTTGGCAAACTGCAGACGGGCGATGTGCAGCTGGCTGAGCACGGCCATCTGCGTGGCCATGCGCTTCTGGTCGGCCAGGGCCACGCCGGCATCGGCCAGGCGCTTTTGCGCCGGCACCGACAACAGGCCCAGCAGGTTGAACGAGATCTGCAGCCCGGCTTCGCGCCAGCTGTCGTTGATCAGATAGCTGTCGGTGCTGTGGTTGGCGGCGTAGTTGAAGGACAGGCCGGGGAACATGCGCAGCATCACGCGCTTGGTTTCTTCGCGGGCAATGCGGGCACCGTACTGGCTTTCACGCAGGTCGGGGTTGCGCACCAGGGCCAGGGCTTCCATGTCTTCCACCGGACGCTGCAGCCAGGTGGACGATGTGCCTTGTGCAGGCTCCGCCACCCGCCAGGCAGTGGCCGCCTGGCCGGGTGCCATGCCCATCAGCGCCGCCAGCTCCAGGCGGGCGGGCGAGAGTTCCTGCTCGATCACTTCCAGCAGGCGCAGGTTCTCCAGCAACTGGCGCTGGTAGCGCAGCGGCTCCACAGGGGAGCGGAGTTTTTCGGCTTCGACCTTGCGCACATCGGTCAGGGCCAGATCGGCCGACTGGGTGGCGCTGCGCAGCGGCGCCTGCAGGGCCTGGTGGGCGGCCACGCGCCAGTAGGCGGTGCGCACTTCCTGCACCAGGTTGTGCAGGGCCTTGCGGCGGCGTTCTTCGGCAATCAGCGCGCGGTCGGCGTTCTGGCGTGCGGCGTAATAGCTTTGTCCAAAGTCCAGCAGGCTCCAGGAAAAGCCCAGCGAGTACAGGGCCGCTTCGCGGTCCGTGGAGATATAGGGGTTGGCCAGCGAGGGGCGGCCGGTGACCGAGTCCTGGCTGCGGGTGATCAGCTCCTGGTCGCGGTAGCGGTAGCCTGCCGAGGCCACCAGCTTGGGCAGCATGTCGAACTGCGACACCTGGAACGTGCCCTGGGCCACGGCCTCTTCCATGGCGCGCAGACGCTGCACGGCGTTGTACTTAATGGCACGGGCAATCGCCTCTTCCAGCGTGACGGTGGCGGGCAGCGGCACCACATCCTGCGCCAGTTGCTGGCGGTCGGCCTGCACCTGGCTGCGCAGCTCGTCGTCGGTCAGGGGCTGGGCGTTGAAGCTGGCGCAGCCGGTGAGCACAGCGCCCGTGCCCAGAACCAGGGCGGCGCGGCGTGCCAAAGGCAGCCAGGAGAGGGAAACAGAGTGGTCTTGCATGGTGGCGGGTTGAGATGGAATCGAAACACCAAAGCAGCCACTGGCAGGAGGCGGGCACAAACTGTCCACAGCAAACCCTGCACAGACCGCGTTTCCCCCACGAGAGGGGATCCCTCAGCGGCTGTCAATTTGTAAATATTTGTCATAGTAACGACGGGCGGTGTCGTAATCAATCACTAGATTTAGGTATATGAAGTTTATTTATTGATTTTTTTCACCGAAATTTCTTTGATTTTTCACATATTCAAAAGTTCGCAATCATTTCTATTCACTACACGCTGTCATGAAACGGAGTCGCTCCCGGGGCATTGCACTGGTCAACACCCGTAGGCGTGCAGCCTCGATGTTTGGATTGCTGTCTAAGGTTTGGGCAAGAATCTTGCCCTTGCGGGCCTGATCGCAGGCTGGCTGCAGCGGCCTGGGCGGCAGGGCATTGGCTCCCGGCAGACGGATGGCCGCGCTGCGGTTCAAAGCCATCGCAGACACGGTCACCCGCCACGCCATGGGCGCGCCAAGGCCCGTGCTCAGGCAGAACGGGCCGCCTCCGCCTCCGCCAGAATCCAGCGGACAAAGGCCTGCAACGGTGCCTCGCTCAGCCCCAAGGGTTCCGGCAGCACCAGGCAAAAGGTTTTGGCAACGGACGGGCTCGGCGGCCAGGGGGCCAGCAGACGGCCCTGCGCCAGTTCGGCTTCCACATACAGACGCGGCACCAAGGCCACTCCCAGCCCGCACAGCGCAGCCTCTATCAGCATGGCGTGCAAATCAAAGCGCGAACCCACGGCCGGGTGGGTCAGCACCGTGCCCGTCTCTTCGGCATAGCGCTGCCAGGCATCCGGGTTCTGCATGCGGTGCAGCCGGGGCAGGGCATCCAGTCCGCCATCCTGGGGAAACCCGGCCAACAGCGATGGGCTGCAGACGGGAATCAGCACTTCTTCCAGCAAGCGGTGCGTGCGCATGCCCGCCCAGGCAGGGTGCTCGAAATGCAGCGCCGCATCAAAGCCGCTTCCCGCCAGCACAAAGGGCTCCATGCGTTCGGCCATGTGCACGGTGATATGCGGGTGGTTCTGCTGAAAGCGCGGAAGACGCGGAATCAACCAGCGCGTTGCAAACGTGGGAGTGACGGCCAGGTGCAAGCTGGCCGCGCCCGCAGGCTGCCCCATCAGGTACTGGCTTTCCCGCTCCAGACGACCCAGGATTTCGCCCACCTGCGCGGCATAGCGCACGCCCGTGGGTGCCAGCCGCACCCGGTTGCCCACGCGTTCAAACAGCGCCATCCCCAGAAATTCTTCCAGCCTGGCGATCTGGCGGCTGATGGCGCCTTCCGTCAGCGCCAGTTCCTGCGCGGCACGGGCAAAGCTGCCGTGGCGTGCGGCGGCTTCAAAGGCCTGGAGGGCGGAATTGCTAGGAATCTTGCGTCGCATGGCTGAAGGCAAGCCCAAAGCGCAGCTTGACTAAACATCAATGTAGATCGATTTTATATCGCTATATAGCCCGATTTCCTTTGGATAGCATGACGTTATATCAATCAAAACGCCGCTTGCACCGCCCAGGCAGCCACGCTCTCCAAGGAAACCACCATGATCTACACCGTTGAATGCAGCTACGCCGATGCGCAGACCGAAGCCGAATGGAATGACTTCTACAGCCTGCAGAAACTGCCCGCGCTGATCTCTGTGGCCGGCTTTCAGACCTCGCAGCGCTTCAAGGCGCTGGATGCGGGTGTCCCGGCCGCTGTGCCCGTTTACCTGGCGCTGCACACCATTGATGGGCTTGGCGTGCTGACCGGCGACGACTACCGGGAAAAAGGCGGCGGCAACTTTGCACGCTGGCAGCAGCACATCACGGACTGGCATCGCAACCTCTATGCCTGTGCGCAGGTCGCACCCGCCTTGCAGGCGGGGGACCTGTTGCTGGTAAGCCCGCAGGGCCCGGGCAGCCTGCAGCAGATAGGCCTCAGCCCACTGGCTCTGGAGGCGGTGGCGCTGGAGGGCTTTCCACCGCAACGCTGGATGGCCAGGCTGCCTGCAGCGCAGCGCCCTGCCATGGCCGCATTGCCGCCAGACGTCCAGGCTTATGAAGCCATGACGGAGCAGCTGCGCAGCACCGTGGCCCCCCAAGGCGCTTGCTGAGACCGTGAGGCTGTTTATGCCCAACCTGACTTTCTATATCTCGGCGCCCATGCCATCCGAGGCCGCTCTGGCGCTGCTGTCTGCCGACTGCATGCAGCTGTGCACCGGGGTGCTGGCAGCACAGCAGCAGAACGTCCATGTGATCTATGTCGCAGCCCGCCCAGGGCATGGGCTGCCCATACATGTGGAAGTCCAGTACCGCCTGGAGCCGCTTCGCACGCCCGAGGTGCTGCAGCGCTTCATGCAGAAGCTGCAGGCATCCATCGGGCGCCACACGGCATCTCCCGCGCGCATCCGCTGCTTCGGCTACGGCGCCGCCCAGATACACGCGCTCCACTGATCTATCGACCTACTGATCCAGATTGCAGAGACCCATGATTGAACACAGCTTCCCCGGTCACCGCGTGGGTGACTTCCACATCACGGCCATCAGCGATGGCTACCTCCAGGCCCCGCTGGGTCTGCTGTCGAACATCGACCCTGCCGACGCCACGCAGATGCAAAGCCGCGCAGGGCAGCGGCCACCGGAGTCCATCCACATCAGCTGCTATCTGCTTCGCAGCGCCAGGCACACCGTGCTGATCGATGCGGGGGCCGGCGGCATCAGGCAATGGGGCGGCCTGTTGCTGCACAACCTGGCCTTGGCGGGCGTGTCGCCCGAAGATATCGACACCATCTTGTTGACCCACGCCCATCCCGATCATGTGGGCGGGCTGCTCAACGCCGCAGGTGAGCGCGTGTTCCCCAACGCCGAGTTGGTCGTGCACCGCAGTGAATGGGACTTCTGGCGGGACGATGCCCACCTCAGCCGCGCCAGCGAACGCGCACGTGGCAATTTTCAGATCGCCCGCACCGTGTTTGAACGCTACCACCAGCAACTGCGCACCTTTGACTCCGAAGAAGTGCTCCCGGGTGTGCAGGCCATGCCCTTGCCGGGCCACACGCAAGGCCACACGGGTTATCTGTTGACCTCGGCAGCGCAGAATCTGCTGGTGTGGGGGGACATCATGCACTTTCCCCATATCCAGATCCAGCGGCCCGATGTCACCATCGCCTTTGACCAGGATGCTGCCCTGTCTGCCAGCACCCGTTCGCGCATGCTGGACATGGCCAGTGCCGACCAGCTGCTGATTGCCGGCATGCACCTGGGAGAGCTGGGATTTGCCCGCATCCAGCGTGAGCGCAGCGGCTTCAGCCTGCAATACGACCGCAGCTGAACTATGGCCGGCGGCCCCTGCAAGCCGCCCAAGACCTTGAGTGAGACCCTGCGGATCAGGGGCTGTCTGTGCAAGGCGCAGCACCTGGGCCCCGCCTGTGGCAGGCACTTTGCCGTGCGCTTCATGAAGCTGAAACAGCGCAACGCCGTGGGCATGGATGCGCTGGAGGCCTTGCTGCCCCGACCAGATTTTGCTTCTCAAGCTGAGGCATCAACTGCGTGCCACAGGCCCGGCGGTGACGGACCAGCCCAGTGCCAATGGGGCGTATGCAAAGGTGACCATGGATAGCAATCGACCCATCGGAGACATTTGACCCCTCGCGATCCGGTCCTGAAACCGGACATTCGCGAGAACCTGCCGTGGCCGGCAGGGTTCGAGCTGACGCTGGAACGGCCGGGTGCGGCATTTCGCAGCATTGCCGGCCACTGTCGCCTGGGTTTGGATCCGTCTGTCTGGCAAGCTGCTAGACCGTCGGAACGGTGCCGCCGTCGATCAGATATTCAGCACCCGAGATCGAACTTGCGCGCGGCGACACGAGGAAAGTGATGAGGTCGGCAACCTCTTGCGGTTTTGCCGGTCTGCCCAATGGAATGCCGCCGAGCGCCTGCATGATGATTCGCTTGCCGCCCTCATAGTCCGTCCCGGCTTGAGCAGCTAAACGCTCGGCCAGCGCGACCGCAGCCTCGGTTTCGACCCAGCCCGGAGCAACGCTCACAACGCGGATACCCTTGGGCGTCACCTCCTTCGAGAGCGCCTTGCTGTAGGTAGACAAGGCTGCCTTGGCCGCTGCATAGGCGATCGTTGACTCCGGCAAAGGCAGAACGCGCTGGATCGAGCTGACATGGACGATGATGCCCGCGCCTTGAGCCAGCATGGCCGGCAGCAGGGCTCGGTCGAGCCGTACCGCCGGCATCAGATTCTGATTCAGTTCCTTGGACCACTGCGCGTCGTCCAGTGCTGCAAAGCCGCCAGCCGGCGCGCTGGAGCCGCCCAGCACGTTGACGAGGATGTCAATGCCTCCCCATTGCTCCAGGACCGAACGTGCCGCGTCGGCAGCGCCCTGCGCGGTTGAGAGGTCTGCGGCGAGATAGCGCACGCCTGCGATGGGATGCGGAGGCAGGGACCGTGCGGTGGCGATGACTTGGACGCCGGCCTCGCTCAGCCCTTTCACGACGGCAGCGCCGACACCCTTGGTGCCGCCACTCACCAGCGCACGCAGGCCGGCCAGTTGAAGATCGAAGCTCAAGCCGAAATCTCCAGCGAGGCGATCAAGCCCCGCTCAAGGCGAAAGCCATAGCGAAGCTCGATGGGGCTGCCCGGGAAATTGCCGGCCACGCGGCAGGTCACGAGACAGACCCCGTTGTGCCGCTCCACGGCCAGGGGCACGCTCGTGTATGCATAGGCGGAAGATGCTGCGAGCTTCCATGCCTTGATGGCGTCCGGGCCTGTGTAGGTACGGCCCTCGTCCTTCACCACGCCTTGCATGGTGAAGCAGCGTGCGACGGCATCGGCGCCTTGTCGGTCGGCAGCGAAATAGGCTGTAACAGTATCGGGAAGGTGCAGGGTACTCATGGTAAGAAGGCCTTGTGCTTGAAGGCTTTCAGAATGCCGTTCCGGAAAGTATTCGTGAATAATTCAGAATCTGATTGATTTATGTAGTCATCAATACACAATGAGAGGTTCTGATTTCGCCGAGCTGAAGGCCTTCGTCGCCGTGGTCGAACGGGCGAGCTTTGCGCGCGCTGCCGAATTCCTGGGTCTTTCGCCCTCTGCGTTGAGCCAGACCATCCGCCAGCTCGAGGGGCGGCTGGGGGTGCGGCTGCTGAACCGGACGACGCGCAGCGTGGCCCCCACGGCCGCAGGCGCTCAATTGCACGAGCGCATGGCTCCATTGATCCGTGATATGGACGAGGCGGTCGCGCAGGCCTGTGCTGCAGCAAGCCAGACAGGAGGAACGCTGCGCATCAATACGCTGGGCATGGCCGTGCGGCAGATCATTGCGCCCCGCCTGGCCCGCTTTCATCGGGCGCATCCCGACGTGGTACTCGATATCGTGGTCGATGACGCATTGAGCGATATCGTTGCCGGCCGCTTCGACGCCGGCATCCGGGTCGGCGGGCGGCTGGAGAAGGACATGATCGCGGTGCGCCTGACGCCGGACGTGAAGATGATCGCCGTGGCCTCGCCGGAATACCTGGCGCACAAAGGCACGCCGCGCGCTCCCGACGACCTGCACAACCACTCGTGCATCAACTGGCGCCTGCGCGCCGACGGCAGTCCCTATCGCTGGGAGTTCGAGAAGAAGGGCAAGCGACTTGAGGTTTCCGTGGCAGGGGTACTGACGACCAACCAGGCCGATCTGGGAGCCGAAGCTGCCTTGCAGGGACTTGGCATCCTCTATGCCTTCGATCACGACCGCATCGACGACGCCATTGCGCAGGGCCGACTGGTACAAGTTCTGGCCGACTGGTCCATCAGCAGGCCTGGGCTTTTCTTGTACTACCCGAACCGCCGGCATCCGCGGCCAGCGCTGGGAGCATTTATCGATTGCCTGCTGGATCGGGATATGCCCGCTTCATAGCGTTGGGGCTGCAGCCCCGACTGATATGCCTCGGTACGACAAACAGCCAGCCGGGGGCTGTCCTTGGCACGTAGGCATCTCAGCCGATATTGTCGCCCGCCGCTACTGGCGGCTAGTCGCACGCGAGCGTTCTGGCCTCCTGGAAGCGGTCAGCTGCGAGCAGCTGCTTCTTTCTGGCCGAACCGTGACTGTCGCAGACCACCCACCATGCCCCAGTAGGCGGCTACAACCATCGCCTTCACTTTTCGGTCAGGGTGCCTCGTCCGTGGCGCATGCCGTGCCGTGCCTCCCCAGCCGTGCGCTGGCGCTGCACGGTGCCGGATGGGCTGTGCCAGTGGGGCAGGGCGCGGTTCAGCCCCGCAGGGTCACGATCTCTTCCGCAATCGTGGGGTGCAGCGCCACGGTGGCACGGAAGTCGCTCCATGTGGCATGGGCCGTGAGGGCCACACCCGCCATCTGGATCATCTCGGCCACGCCGTCGCCCAGCAGGTGCATGCCCAGCACGCGGTCGGTGGTGCCGTCCACCAGCACCTTGATGAAGACCTGCTCCTGGGAGCCGGCAAATGCCTGCCCCATCGCCCGGAACTGGGTGGTGAGCACCCGCAATGCGGGGAGAATACGGCCGTGGGCACCAACCCATAGTTCAGCGGGGGCACCTGCATTCCGCCGAAGAGCCGGTCTGCCAAGGCATGCCCTTCCCGGATGGCCACGGGCGTCAGGTTGACGCGGTTGGTGACATCGCCGATGGCATAGATGGAGTCGATGTTGGTGCGGCCAAAGTCATCCACCACGATGGATCCATCGGCAGCGGTTGCCACCCCGGTCGATGCCAGCCCCAGCCCGGAGGTGTTTGGCTGGCGGCCGGTGCACAGGATGACGGCGTCCACTTCCAGCACGTCACCATTGCTGGCGCTGACCTGCAGCCCGCCTGCGGCCTGGTCGATGCGGCGCACTTCGTGCCCGTAGCGCAGTTGGATATGGCGCTGCTCCATGTGGGTGGCGAGCAGTGCCGCAATGTCCTGGTCGAACCCGCGCAACAGGTGCGGACCCCGAACAAACTGCGTCACTTCGCTGCCCATCCCGGCAAAGATGCCAGCAAACTCGACCGCAATGTAGCCGCCGCCCACGATCAGCACCCGCTGGGGGCGCTCGGACAGGTGAAAGACTTCGTCCGACGTGATTGCCAGCTCGTTGCCGGGGAACTGCGGAACCGATGGGCGTCCCCCGGTAGCAATCAGGATGGTGCCGGCGCTGACCACCCGGCCGCTGTCGCGCAGCCGCACCGTGTGCGCGTCGACGATCTCCGCATGGTCGGCCAGGGTCTCCACCCCCGCGCTTTGCAGGTTGCGCTCGTAAATGCTTTCCAGCCGCGCGATCTCTGCGTCCTTGCGCAGGAGGAAATGCGCCCAGTCAAAAAGGGGTTCATCCATGTTTGCGCAATCATTGAATGCTGGTGCCTCGTCTTGTCCCGGCCTAAGACAAATGACTTTTATCCGGCTGTAGCTGTTCCCGACTAAAGCTTTATCAGATGGAGCTTGAACAAGGGCATCTGGGTGGCCTAGCAGACATCGTACTTCTGAACGAACTCTGAGTCCTCAAGTTGAAAGTCTGCTCCAGGCCGGTTGCGGATGTCGCTGCTCGACGCTGAGCGGACAGTGGCACCCGAGCTAAGCCGAGCATCGCAGCCGCGTCGGCTTGAATGAATTGTTAGACGCAGACTAGATTTGCCTGTTTGCTTGCCCCGTTGGCGAGGCCACCAAGCTCCACGATAAAGTTATCCAGGAGGACCGGTTCACTGACCAAATACAGCTTGGCCTCACTAGCAACCGTGCCTAAAGAAAATTGAGTGAATTCAGACTGTTGGTGAGTGGATACATAGAGTTTCCCCGGTGACTGGAAATGCAACCTTGCATGGAATGCGCCACTAGCGTACTCGGGGCCAAACTCTCCAAAGCGAATGTCCTGTATTCCGCCGTGAATGTGGTCTCTGAAGATGCGGAGTTGCTTAACCAGTTCTCTCAACTGTCCATGGCCAATGTAGGCAGCATGGCTGAAGGATGAAGCTTGATCAGTAACGGAAATATGCAACTGGACAATATCGTCATCGGACCAAGTTTGTGAAATTGAGATACCTTTTTGCATCGGTGCGCATCACTGGATTTTTAGACGATCAACCAGACGGGGTTGCCGCTCGGATAAAGAACCTTGGCCATGGCGATCATAGTGAGTGACCGAATGGCGGCTTTTGGCTGTGGATGTCGCTGCCCGATCCAGAGCTGTCTTTCAGCTTGCTGCGCTAGCATGCATCCACGACTTTCGTCGGATTTCGAAAAATTGATGTGCCCCAAGTATGAACACAATTGACGCTGGAATGCATAGGTCGCGCT
>Ga0308157_10006373_pt1 | contig 14170 bp, 13 predicted proteins | sample PhyBR1_FD_201035 | JGI IMG/M metagenome (GOLD analysis project Ga0308157, IMG submission 201035) | Phyllosphere microbial communities from UC Gill Tract Community Farm, Albany, California, United States - DLSLB.R1 | ecosystem: Host-associated > Plants > Phyllosphere > Unclassified | place: USA...
TTCCTGCTCGCAGGCGATGCGGGACGCGTTTTCCTTCGGCAGGAACACCATGCCCACGCCGTATTCGCCTGGCGGCGGCAGTTCCACGCCCTGCTTGGCCATTTCGTCGCGGTAGTACTGGTCCGGGATCTGGATCAGGATGCCGGCGCCGTCGCCCATCAGCGCATCCGCGCCGACCGCACCCCGGTGGTCCAGGTTCTTCAGGATCAGCAGACCCTGTTCCACGATGGAATGGCTCTTGTTGCCCTTGATGTGGGCGACGAAACCGACGCCGCAAGCGTCATGTTCATTGGCTGGGTCGTACAAACCTTGCGAAATCATGCGTTTCTCCACTGCTGATAACTATCGAAAGCTCAGAGTAGTGCAATGCACAAAAAAACTCAACCAGAACAATTAGGGTCGGAGTCGAATTAATTTTTTACGCGTCGGCTTGAATTTTAATTAGGGACATAGTCAATCCTCACTCTGGGCCGGCCTGGTTTTCTTGAACGGGCGGCCGCGCTTGGCGGGCAGCACCTGGCGTTTGACGCGGTTTTGCAGCTCGGTCTTGAAGCGCTCCGAGCCCAGCGGCCAGCCTTTGAGCACGGCGCCCTCCACAATGGCGATCTGTTCGGCGGACAGGTCGGCGCCCGCCAGCTCCTTGTAAGCCGCCTCGCGCTGGAAGGGGGTGTTGCCCAGCGCCCAGTACAGCGCGTGGTCGGTCACCACCGGATCGGAGCGCACGCCGGTGTGGTGGGCGTAGCTGGACCAGGCATAGTCCTCGGGCCGGCCCGCCAGCCCGCAGCGCACCGGCAGGAACTCGATATAGCGGCTATTGCTCATCAGATAGGACTCGGCGTCGATGACCGAGGTTTTGTAGCGGCCCTGCCACAGCGTGCCGGCGCGGGCGTATTTCTGGTTGAAGTAGGGCACGTAGTAGCGGCCTATCCACTGCATCATCAGGCCCAGGCCGTCCTCGTCGCTGGGCGTAAGCAGGAAATGCAGCTCGTTCGGCGTCAATACATAGGCGTGCACGGCCACTTTCCAGTTCCTGGCGGCGCTGCGCAGCCAGCCGAGGAAGGCCGTGTAGTCGTCGGCGTCCTGGAACATGGCCTGGCCGTTCAGGCCGCGCTGGACCACGTGGTGGGGCTGGAAAGGGACGATGAGGCGGGGTAAGCGGGCCATAAAAAGCGGGAAGGTAGTCTCGGGAGCCCCGATACTACCGTATCCGCAGCACTATGTCCCCATTTATTTGTCCACCCAAAAAAACCGGCTCGACTCTGTCCCTTTTTATCGGGGCGCGGCCAGGGCGCGCCGGCGGGGCGGCTGCCCGGCCAGCCGGAACACGCTCACGGCGGAGGCCAGCGCCTGGCTCTGGTCCTGCAGGGCGGCCGCGGCGGCGGCCGCTTCCTCGACCAGGGCGGCGTTCTGCTGCGTCACCTGGTCCATCTGCGAGATGGCGCGGTTGATCTGCTCGATGCCGCTGGTCTGCTCCACGCTGGCCGCCGTGATCTCGCCGATGATGTCGCTCACGCGCTGCACATTGACCACGATTTCCTCCATGGTGCTGCCGGCCTGGTCCACCAGGCGCGCCCCGGTGGACACTTTTTCCACCGAATCGCCGATCAGCACCTTGATTTCGCGCGCCGCCGCCGCGCTGCGCTGGGCCAGGTTGCGCACCTCGCTGGCCACCACGGCGAAGCCGCGGCCCTGCTCGCCGGCGCGCGCCGCTTCCACCGCCGCGTTCAAGGCCAGGATATTGGTCTGGAAGGCGATGCCGTCGATGACGCCGATGATGTCGACGATTTTGTGCGCGGACGCGTTGATCATGCCCATGGTGTCGACCACCTGGCTGACCACCGCGCCGCCGCGCTGCGCCACGTCCGAGGCCGACAGCGCCAGCGTGTGGGCCTGGCGCGAATTGTCGCCGTTCTGCTTGACGGTGGCGGTCAGCTCTTCCATGGAGGATGCGGTCTGCTGCAGCGAACTGGCTTGCTGCTCGGTGCGCGCCGACAGGTTCAGGTTGCCGCTGGCGATCTCGCCGGACGCGGTGGCGATGGTCTCGGTGCCGCCGCGCACCTGGCCGACGATGCTGACCAAGCTGGCGTTCATGTCCTTCAGCGCCTGCAGCAGCTGGCCGGTTTCGTCGCTGCTGGCCACCGTGATGTCGCTGCTCAGGTCGCCGGCCGCCACGGTTTGCGCCACGCGGACGGCCTGCCCCAGCGGCGCCGTGATCGAGCGCGTCAGCATGACGGCGAACCAGCTGCCCAGCAGCAGCACGCCGCCGGCCGTGAGCAGCAGGAACAAGCGGCCGTCGCGGAACTGCTGCTGCACCTGCGCCGCCAGCACGCGGCCGACCCCGGCCTCGTGCTCGCCGATGCGCTCGACGGCCTCCTGGTAGGCCGCGAACTGCGGCTCGAGCTGGCTGTCGACCATGCTGCGCGCGCCGTCGGCGTCGCCGCCCTTCTTGAGGGCGAACACGGCGTCGCGGGTGGCGGCGTAGCGCTTGCGCACCACGGCCACGGCCTCGAGCAGGCGCAATTCCTCGCTGCTGGACAGCAGCGGCTCCAATTGTTTCTGGATGGCGTTGACGCGGGCGCGGGTGGCGGCGGCCTTGTCGGCTTCGGCCTTCGATTCGACCTGTTCGGTATTGCGCGCAAAGGCGATCACCCGTACGCCGCTCACGCTGATCAGGTTGTGCCACTCGGCGGTCAGGCGCTCCTTGAGCATGGCGCTGCCGACCATTTCCTCGCTCAGCTGCCCCACTGCCTGCAAACGCCAGATGCCCGCCGCCGCCATCAGCAGCATCATCAGCATGACGATGCCAAAGCCGCCACCGAGGCGCGTACCGATATTCAAGTTCCGTAGTTTCATCACACCCGTCTCCCGTGAGGACGCGCCGCCACTACCCGGACCACCGGCGGCGCCTGGAAACCCATAGTAGGTGATATAGAACTACTGGAAACTATCGAAATGTCACGCCGCGCACCGGCGGCGTCACAAACTCAGGAGAGGTTGAAGCTGGCGGACAGGCTGTAGCCTTCGCCGTAGGCGCTGCGCAGGGGCAGATCCTCGCCCAGGCCGCTGCGCGCCTTCTTGCGCAGGCGGTACACCAGCATGTCGACGCGGCGGCCGGCGTCCGGGTCGTCGCCGCCTATGCCGGCCACGATGACCTGGCGCGGCACCGGACGGGTGTTAATCGTCAGCAGGTGCAGGAAGTTGCACTCTTTTTCCGTCAGCGTGATGGCCTGGCCCTGCAGCTCCAGCAGGCGGGCGCTGACTTTCAGCGTCCATTTGTTGATCACGGGCGCGGGCTCCTGCGGACCGACGCGGCGGTCCAGCGCCTCGATATGGGCGGCCAGTTCCGGGAACTTGATGGGCTTGGTCAGATAATGGTCGGCGCCCAGGCGCAGGCCCAGGATGCGGTTGTCGAAGGCCACGCGGCCGGTCAGCACCAGCAGGCCGATGTGCGGATACAGCTGGCGCATGCGCGGAATGACGTTGAAGCCGTCCTCGTCCGGCAGGCCCAGGTCGAGCACCACCACGCCAACGTTGCCTTGGCTGAGGGCCGACCACATGTCGCCGGCGTTGTTGGTGATGTGGACTTCGTGTTCAAGCTCAGTCAGGAACTCCGCCATTTCTTCGGCGTAGTCCAGATTGTCTTCCACGATCAGTATTTGCGTCATTGATGCGCCAATCTCAAAATGGTTGCAAGCCGAAGCTTGCGTGCGAGAATTATCACGGTTGCAATCGCGCGGCGCAAGGTTTTTCCCGGCTCACGCCGGTATAGGCAGCCAAATCCGAAATTTCTTGCCGCTTTCAGCAAAATTTTCCACTGTCAGCGTGCCGCCGTGGACTTCCACCACCGCGCGCGCCATGTACAAGCCGAGGCCGGAGCCCGGCGTGCCGGCGGCAGCGCGGCCACGGAAGCCTTTCCCGAACAGCTTACCGACTTCGTCCTCCGGTATGCCAGCCCCCAGGTCCGATACCGACAACTCTATGCCGCCTTCTGTTGCTTTTTTGCCGACAAGCGTTATCTCGCAGCCATCTTCAGTGTATTTAATGGCATTGTCGAGCAAGATATCGAGCACCAGGCGCAGGCCGGCCGGGTCGCAGCGCATCCACTGCGGCAGGCCCTGCTCCACCACGCGGATGGCGGCGCGGCGCGCACCGGCCTGCGCGGCGGCATTCTCCAGCAGCGCCAGCGGCGACACCTCGTTCGGCTGGCGTTTGCGGCCTATGCTGGCCATGCGCTCGGGCGACAGGTATTCGTCCAGCATGCCCAGCAGGCGGTCGACCGCGGTCTGGATCTTGGTGTAGCGCTTGCGGGTGGCTTCGTCGTGGTGCGCGCCCGTCATTTCCAGGCGCTGGATGGCGCCGTCGATGGTGGACAGCGGGGTGCGGAACTCGTGCGACAGCATGGACGCGAATTTCTTCTGCTGCGCCTGCCAGTCCTGGCGCTCGCTCACGTCGCGCACCGAGCCGGACAAGGCGACGGGGATGCCGACCGGGTCCAGCACCAGCACGGACTCGATTTCCACCGGGACCAGATGGCCGTCCGCGTGCGGCAGGTCCAGCTCGCGCGTCACGCGCGCGCGGCTGCGCTCGCCGGCCGCAAAGCGCTCCAGGCGCAGCGGCAAGTCGGCCGCCAGCTGGCCCGACAGCGCCTGCGCCTGCTCCAGCGTGTAGCCGAAGCGGCGCCCGGCAGCCGGACTCAGGTACCGGATGCGGCCGTGGCTGCCTTCCCGCAGGTCCAGCAGGAAGTGCACTTCGCTGCTGTGGTCGAGGATGAGCTTGTGCAGTTCGCCGGCGTCGTCCATGGCCTAGTCCGCCAGCGGGGCGAAGATCTGCTGCAGGTCTTCCTGCGTCAGCGCCATCTTCTGCGACTCGCCCTCGGCCAGGATGGACTGCGCCAGGTCGGATTTTTTCTGCTGCAGCACCTGGATTTTCTCCTCCAGCGTGCCCTTGGCGATCAGCTTGTACACGAACACCGGCTTGTCCTGCCCGATGCGCCAGGCGCGGTCCGTGGCCTGGTTCTCGGCCGCCGGGTTCCACCACGGGTCGTAGTGGATGACGGTGTCGGCCGCCGTCAGGTTCAGGCCCACGCCGCCGGCTTTCAGGCTGATCAGGAAGATCGGCACCGCGCCCTGCTGGAAGGCCGCCACCTGGGCGCTGCGGTCCTTGGTCTCGCCGGTCAGCAGCGCATACGGGATGTCGCGCAGCTCGAGCTCCTCCTCGATCAGCTCCAGCATCGAGGTGAACTGCGAAAACACCAGGATCTTGCGGTCTTCCTCCAGCAAGTCCTCCACCATCTGCATCAAATCGGTCAGCTTGGCCGAACCGGCGGTCTGCTTTTTCGACGGCAGCGACTTCACCAGGCGCGGGTCGCAGCACACCTGGCGCAGCTTGAGCAGCGCTTCCAGGATGACGATCTGGCTGCGCGCCACGCCCTTGCGGTCGATTTCCTCGCGCACTTTCTGGTCCATGGCCAGGCGCACGGTTTCGTACAGGTCGCGCTGGGCGCCGGTCAGCTCCACCTTGCGCACCATCTCGGTCTTGGCCGGCAGTTCCTTGGCCACATTGTCCTTGGTACGGCGCAGCAGGAAGGGCTTGATGCGGCGGTTCAGCAGCGCGCGGCGCTGCGGATCGTCCTGGCGCTCGATCGGGTGGCGGAACTGGGCGTTGAAGGATTTTTCGTCGCCCAGCAAGCCCGGCAGCAGGAAGTGGAACTGCGACCACAGCTCGCCCAGGTGGTTCTCGAGCGGCGTCCCGGACAGGCACAGGCGGTGCTTGGCCTTCAGCAGGCCGGCGCTCTGGGCCGCCTTGGAGCGGGTGTTCTTGATGTAGTGCGACTCGTCCAGGATGACCATGTGGAACTCCTGCTCGCGCAGCTTCTCCTCGTCGCGCGGCAGCAGCGCATAGGTGGTCAGCACCAGGTCGGACTGCTGGATCTGCTCGAACTGCTGCATGCGGTCCTTGCCTTGCAGCAGCAGCACGCGCAGGTCGGGCGCGAAGTGCGCGGCCTCGTCCTGCCAGTTGCCCATCAGGCTGGTCGGCGCGATCACCAGCACCGGGTGCGTCAGGCGGCCGGCCTCTTTTTCCACCAGGATGTGGGCCAGGGTCTGCACCGTCTTGCCCAGGCCCATGTCGTCGGCCAGGATGCCGGCCAGGTTGTATTCGCGCAGGAACTGCATCCACGCCAGGCCGTCGGCCTGGTAATCGCGCAGCGTGGCGCGCAGTCCAGCCGGAGTGGGCACTCGCTTCACCGTGGTGAACTGGTTCAGCTTGCGGCCCATGTCGCGCAATGCCTCGCCGCCGGTCCATTCGAAGTCGACGCTGCGGGCCAGCTCGTCCAGCCGGGCCGCGTCCAGCGTGGCCATGTGGACGGCGTGCTTGATCTTGTCGTTGAAGTAGAGCTCGCCCAGCGTGGCCAGGATGGGCTTGACCCGGTTCCACGGCAGCGCCACGCGGGTGCCGTCGGGCAGCGTGGCCAGCATCTGGTCTTCCTCGGCATGGCCGGCCAGCGTCTTCAGGCTGAAGTCCAACGGGGCGTTGCGTATCATGTGCACCAGCACCGGCAGCAGCGGAATGCGTGCGCCGTCCACCGTGATGCCCAGCTCCAGGTCGAACCAGGCGTTGCCGCCGTCGGCCTCGTCCGGCTCCACCTCGGCGTACCAGCCGTCCACCGCGCTCACGTCATAGCGGTACTTGGCCGATTTTTCCACCTGCCAGCCCTGCGCCAGCAGCGCGTCCACGCCGTCGGCGGCAAAGCGCAGCCAGTCGGCCTGGCCGGCCAGCAGCAGGCCGCCGCGCACGCTCGACAGCGGCAGCGCGACCGGCTTGCGGAAGCCGAGCCCGTTCAAGGTGGCCAGGGCGTCCGCCTCGGCCTGCTCGTCGCGCTGTATCACCTCGGTCACGTCGCCGCGCTGGCGCACCACGCGCTGCGACGGGTCGAAGGAGACGCGCTCGCCGTCGTAGTCATAGGACAGCACGGCGTAGTCGTGCCAGCGCTGGGTGCTGCCGTCGGACAGCATGGCCGCGTCCAGCACCAGGATGGGGCGCGGCTTGACGTCCTGGCGGATGCGCTGCGGCAGCGGCTGCGGCAGCGGCATCAGCTGCTGCAGGCCGTGCGCCAGCAGCAGCTGGGACACGCGCAGCTTGTCGTTGCTGGTGAGCAAAGGCGCCTGCGCCACCAGCGCCTGCAGCTCGGCCAGCGGAATCTCGGCGCCGCCCTGGTTCAGGAACAGCTCGCCGCACGACAGGTTGTCGATATACCACGGCGGCTCGGTCGGCAGCATGTAGTCGATCTGGTCGGCGCCGTGGTGGCGCGCGCCCTCGGGCGGCTCCACCGCCCAGCCCAGGCGCAGGCCCTTGCCCTCCTCGCGCCACGCCAGGTTGGCCTGGCGCAGGGGGCCGAACTTCATCGGGTAGACCAGGCCGTTGCCCACGTCGGCCCAGGAATTGGCCCACAGCAGCTTGTCCTGCTCGGCCAGCATGGTCAGCAGGGCCGCGCCTATCTTGCCGCGCGGCTCGGTGGCGGTGCCGGTCTGGGAATTCGGGCCGCTGCGCATGGCAACGAAGAAACGTATCAAATCGTCATCGCCGGCCGCCAGGAAGCTGGGCGGGGCCGACAGCAGCGAGAACACTTCGCTCACCGGGGTGGCGGCGGCCACGTCGCCGTTCGGCCGCAGCCGCGCCTTGTACAGGCACAGCGCCACGTGGCGGCCGCCGCTGGTGGGCGCCAGCACGTAGATCAGCTTGTACTGCGGCTGGGCCTGCTTGGGATCGGGTTCGGCGGCCAGCAGCTTGGCTTTCGGATGCGCGGCAGCGTCCACCCGCTGCAGCCAGGTGGCCACGGCATAGGGCAGCTGCGGAGCAGGCGCCGATGCCGGAGCGGGGGCCGTGGCCGGAGCGGTGGGGGCTTCGCGCGTTTCGTCGCGGGTCAAATCCATAGTGCGCATTATCTGTACAAATATTACTGATCGATGACGGTTTGAAGGCGGTTCAAAAACTGCAACATGCAATATTATCCGGTTTAGTGGAACTCTTGTTTGTGTTTCTTCCAACATAGGGCGTAGCATTTGGCGCATGGGCCGGGTTTGAGTATGATTCCGGCCTGGTCACCACAGGAATCTAGCTCATGCTGCCTACCATCGAACAACGCCTTGCCATCGAACTGGCCGCCAAGCCGGCCCAGGTCGCCGCCGCCGTCGCCCTGCTGGACGAAGGCGCCACCGTGCCCTTTATCGCGCGCTACCGCAAGGAAGCCACCGGCGGCCTGGACGATATCCAGCTGCGCCTGCTCGAGGAGCGCCTGCGCTATCTGCGCGAGCTGGAGGACCGCCGCGCCGCCATCGTGGCCTCGATCACCGAGCAGAACAAGATGACGCCGGCCCTGCTGGACGCCGTGATGCACGCCGAGGACAAGACCCGTCTGGAAGATTTGTATCTTCCGTACAAACAAAAACGCCGCACCAAGGCCCAGATCGCCATCGAGGCGGGCCTGATGCCGCTGGCCGACGCCCTGCTGGCCAACCCGGAACTGACGCCGGAAACGGAAGCGGCCGCCTATCTGCGCGAGCCCTTCACCACGCCGGACGGCAACAATCCGGGCGTGGCCGACGCCAAGGCGGCGCTGGACGGCGCGCGCCAGGTGCTGATGGAGCGCTTCGCCGAAGACGCCACGCTGCTGCAGTCGCTGCGCGAATATGTGACCGACCACGGGATAGTTGAGTCCAAAGTCGTGGAAGGCAAGCAGGAAGAAGGCGAAAAATTCGCCGACTACTTCGACTACTCGGAAACCATAGGCACCGTGCCCTCGCACCGCGCCCTGGCGCTGCTGCGCGGCCGCCGCGAAGGCATCCTGGATGTGGCCCTGCGCCTGGACACCGAAGCCGAGAAACCGAAGTGGGACGCGCCGCACAATCCCTGCGAAAGCCGCATTGCGGCCCGCTTCGGCATCAAGAACGCCGGCCGCCCGGCCGACAAATGGCTGGCCGACACGGCGCGCTGGACCTGGCGCGTGAAAAGCTTTATGCACCTGGAAAGCGAACTGATGGGCGCACTGCGCGAACGTTCCGAGACCGACGCCATCAATGTCTTCGCCACCAACCTGAAAGCCCTGCTGCTGGCGGCCCCGGCCGGCCAGCGCGCCACCATGGGCCTGGACCCCGGCCTGCGCACCGGGGTCAAGGTGGCGGTGGTCGATTCAACCGGCAAAGTGGTCGAACATGCCACCATCTACCCGCATCAGCCCCGCAACGACTGGGACGGCGCCTTGCACACCCTGGCCAAGCTGGCCGCCCGGCACAATGTGTCGCTGATTTCCATCGGCAACGGCACAGCCTCGCGCGAAACCGACAAATTGGCGCAGGATCTGATCAAGATGCTGCCGGAACAGAAGCTGACCAAAATCGTCGTGTCCGAAGCGGGCGCGTCGGTGTACTCGGCCTCCGAATTCGCCTCGCGCGAGCTGCCGGACCTGGACGTGTCCATCCGCGGCGCCGTGTCGATTGCGCGCCGCCTGCAGGACCCGCTGGCCGAACTGGTGAAGATCGACCCGAAATCCATCGGCGTGGGCCAGTACCAGCACGACGTGAGCCAGTCGCAGCTGGCGCGCTCGCTGGACGCGGTGGTGGAGGACTGCGTGAACGCGGTGGGCGTGGACGTCAACACGGCCTCGGCGCCGCTGCTGGCGCGCGTGTCCGGCCTGTCGGCCAGCGTGGCGCAAAGCATCGTCACCTACCGCGACAGCAAGGGCGCCTTCACCTCGCGCGCCGGCCTGAAGAACGTGCCGCGCCTGGGCGACAAGACGTTTGAGCAGGCGGCCGGCTTCCTGCGCGTGGTGGGCGGCGACAACCCGCTGGACGCCTCGGCGGTGCACCCGGAATCCTACCCGCTGGTGGAAAAAATCCTGGGCGACCTGAAGAAAGACATCAAGGGCGTGATCGGCGACAGCGGCCTGATCAAGTCGCTGAATCCCGCCAAGTACGCGGACGACAAATTCGGCGTGCCCACCGTGACCGACATCCTGAAGGAGCTGGAAAAGCCCGGCCGCGACCCGCGCCCCGAGTTCACCACTGCCACCTTCAAGGACGGCGTGGAAGAAATCAGCGATTTGCGTCCGGACATGATCCTCGAAGGCGTGGTCACCAACGTGGCCGCCTTCGGCGCCTTCGTCGACATCGGCGTGCACCAGGACGGCCTGGTGCACATCTCCGCGCTGTCCAACACCTTCGTGAAAGACCCGCACACGGTGGTCAAAGCCGGCCAGGTGGTGAAGGTGAAGGTGCTGGAGGTCGACCCCAAGCGCAAGCGCATTGCGCTGACCATGCGCCTGAGCGACAGCGCGCCGGCCGCCGGCAGCAAGCCCGAGCAGCGCGCCGACCGCGGCGACCGCCGCGCCATGGGGCAGCAGCAGAAGAGCCAAAGCCGCGAACCGGCCATCGCCGGCTCCATGGCCGCCGCCTTCGCCAAGCTGCGCGGCTAAGCAGCCCACCCTAGCCGGGGTCAGTTCTGTCATCGCGTCACGGCCTCATCCATTAGCCGGGGTCAGTTCTGTCATCGCGTCACGGCCTCATCCATTGAACGGCTGGGCTCGTGACGCGATGGTGGAACTGACCCCGATTGTTGGGCTCGCTGGCGCTACAGGCGCTACAGTTGCTTCAGCGCCGCCATGCGCAGGCCGAGCTTGATGCAGCCGTACAGGCACAGCAGCGCGGCGGCGGCGCCCAGCCACAGCGCCGCCAGGCCGGTGCCCTGGAAGGCGGCGTCCTGGCCGGCCAGCGCGGCCAGGTAGTTGCGGTGCGAAACAATCATCGGCACTTGCGCGATCAGCGCCAGGCCCAGCGGCAGCAGGATGCGGCCGTTCCGGGCCAGCTTGCCGGCCGTGTCGGTGAAGATTTCGGGCGTCGCGCCCGACTGGCGCGCCTTGCGCCAGCAGTGCCAGCCCATGGTGCTGGCCACATGTTCCCAGCCCGCGTCGCGGAACAGCTGCAGGTAGTGCGGCGTGCCCTTCTGCACGTCCCAGCGGTAGACCATGTCGGCCGGCGCGCCGCGTACAAAGGTGTGCATGCCGATGGCGTTGGTGTCGCGCAGATGCAGGCCCTCGCGCGCCATGCGCTCCAGCCACTGCTGGTGTTCTTCGTCCTGCCACACGAACCACAGTTTGTACTTCCGTATCACGCTTGCGCTCATTTCGTCTCTCCAGCCGCGTTCAGCAATGCGCGTGCATTGCCCACCATGATTTCCAGGCGCCGCACCTGCTCCGCCAGTACGGCCCTGCCCAGTTCCGTCAGCGCGTACACCTTGCGCCGCTCCTCTTCCGCCACCTTGACGATCAGCGCCTGCTTTTCCAGCGCGCCAAACACGCCGTACAGCGTGCCCGGCCCCAGCGTGACGCTGCCGCCGCTCATCGCTTCCACCTTTTGCATGATGGCGTAGCCGTGCAAAGGCTCATTCAGCGCCAGCATCACGTAGAACGTCGCTTCCGAGAGGGGCAGGTACTTCGAAAAATGAATGTCCGGCATCGCCAGTCCTTGTATCGTGTCACGCTATATCGACTATCGATATAGCGATTAACGACATAATAGCGCGTAATTTCGCCGTGTCAAGCACGCGGGGGCCGCATTTCTTATAAAATGTCGGCATCTATTCAATTTCCCCCGAGGCAGCAATGAGCGACGTACAAACCTGGATCAAAGAAACCGTGACCAACACGCCCGTGGTCCTGTTCATGAAGGGCACCGCCCAGTTCCCGCAGTGCGGCTTTTCCGGCCGCGCCATCCAGATCCTGAAGGCCTGCGGCGTGGAGAATATCGCCACCGTGAACGTGCTGGACGATCCTGAAGTCCGCCAGGGCATCAAGGAATACTCGAACTGGCCGACCATTCCCCAGCTCTACGTCAAGGGCGAGTTCATCGGCGGTTCGGACATCATGAACGAGATGTTCGAGTCGGGCGAACTGAAGGCCCTGCTGGATGCCTGATCGCCGGCAGCGGATCGTCATCGCCATCACCGGCGCCACCGGCGCCGTGTATGGGGTGCGGCTGCTGCAAGTGCTGAAGGAATTGCCCCAGGTGGAGTCCCATCTGGTGGTGTCGGACGCGGCCGTGCTGACGCTGCACCAGGAAACCGGCTTGCAGCGCAAGGAGGTGGAGGCGCTGGCCGACGTGGTGCACAAGCAGCACAATATCGGCGCGTCCATCGCCAGCGGGTCGTTCCAGTCGGATGGGATGATCATCGCGCCGTGCTCGATGAAGACGCTGGCGTCGGTGGCGCACGGCCTGTCGGACAATCTGGTCGCGCGCGCGGCGGATGTGGTGCTCAAGGAGCGCCGCCGGCTGGTGCTGATGGTGCGCGAAACGCCGTTCAACCTGGCGCACCTGCGCAATATGACGGCCGTCACCGAAATGGGCGGCATTGTCTTCCCGCCCCTGCCCAGTTTTTATCACCAGCCGCAGAGCATCGCCGACATGGTGGACCACACGGTGGCCCGCGTGCTCGACCTGTTCGGCCTGGAACACCAGCTGGCGCCGCGCTGGGGCGGCTTGGGCTAGCCTGCTTTAACTCTTCTCGAAGCTGCCGCTGGCACGCTTCAAATCCCTCGCTTCTTCCAGCATGCGCCGCTGCGCGATGCGCTTGCGCATCAATTCGGCATGGCGGGCGGCCGTCATCGGCGGGGCGGTCATCAGGTCTTTCAGCTGCGCTACATTGCTGTAGTTGTTTCTCATCAAGCGGCTCAATCCGGACTCCTGAAATAGCGCGTGCATTGCGCAGCCCTATTGTGCACCAATTCCGTTTCGAAACTGTGACAATTCGCTATCGGATCCCGAACATTCGGCGGAAACGCACGGATCCGCTTGATTGTGGCACACTCGTTCTTTAATTTATGAATCTATCAAGAACGACGCGCCCTGTTGTTACTTTTGGTAGTTCACCCGCACCAGCATGCGAATAAATTCGCGCGCGATCTGGCGGTGATGCTCGTCCAGGCGCTGCAAATCGGCAATCAGTTTCACGTCGGCCGACTCGAAACGGGACAGGCCGCTGCCGCTGTCGCCGGCCGGGGCCGCCGCTTCCGGGCCGCCGAAACGCAGCCAATCGGCAGGAACACCCAGCCATTGGGCGATCATGCGCAGCTTTTCCTGAGTGGGAATGGCTTCGCCAACCAGCCATTTGCGCGCTGCGTGCACCGTTATGGGGCGTCCGTCAAAGCGAATGTTAAATTCGCGGGCCAGACGGGTTGGGCTGTCGGGAGAGTAGTGGGCGTTTTTCAGAGCCTGCTGCAAGCGCTGGCTAAAACTTTCGCGTTCGTTGGAAGAATTCATAGTTACACTATTTCATATCATGCAATGAAAGTCAGTCTCTCGACGTACCAGACGAACTGTGTCGGCAGAGAACTTGAGATTTAACATTGCTCATTCATTGGCGCCAGGGGCGCCCGCATATTGTCCAAATTTAATTTGTGATAAAGAATGATACGGCAAATTGAATTCAGACCTTTAATTTGTAGATTGAACGTTCGTTCGATAGCGATCTTACCCGGTCTTGGCGCTTGCTTTGTAACATATCATGACGACACGCGCATTAGGCCGTCGCACGATACGCCATAGGCGGTCATCAATTGCCACCGACTGTACGTGCCGCGATGGGCTACAATGTATTTGACGTTACGTAAACGGAAGTTGAAGCCGATTTTATTAAAATGCCAACCTACACCATCACCGAACTGGCCCGCGAATTCGACATCACGGCGCGCGCCATCCGCTTTTACGAAGACCAGGGCCTACTAAGCCCCTCGCGCGAAGGCGCCGGCGGCCGCAACCGCGTCTACACGCCGCGCGACCGCACCCGCCTCAAGCTGACGCTGCGCGGCAAGCGCCTCGGCCTGTCGCTGTCCGAAATCAAAAGCCTGGTCGACATGTATGAGTCGCCCAAGGACACCAGCGCCCAGATGCACCGCTTCCTGGGCGTGCTGAACCAGCACCGCGTGACGCTGGAACAGCAGCGCGAGGACATCGAAATGGCGCTGTCCGAGCTGACCGCCCACGAAGACGAATGCCGGCGCCTGCTGGCCGCCATCACGGAACCCCAGGCTACTTGACGTTTACGTTAACGTCACATCGGCGTATCATGGGCGCTTCACCACTCCAACCAGAAGAATGAGGACGACATGCTCCATCTCCCAGGC
>Ga0308157_10006374_pt1 | contig 14169 bp, 14 predicted proteins | sample PhyBR1_FD_201035 | JGI IMG/M metagenome (GOLD analysis project Ga0308157, IMG submission 201035) | Phyllosphere microbial communities from UC Gill Tract Community Farm, Albany, California, United States - DLSLB.R1 | ecosystem: Host-associated > Plants > Phyllosphere > Unclassified | place: USA...
TGAATTACGCCCAGCTCCTCCTGCCGGATTTCTCGCTGATCCTCATCGGCTACCTGCTTTGCCGCTACACCCCGCTCAACCGCACGGTCTGGCAGCCGGTCGAAAGTCTGGTGTACTTTCTGCTGTTTCCGGTGCTGCTGTTCCAGTCGATCGTGAAGAGCCCGATCAACGTGGGCGAGGCCTCCGGTCTGATCGGTGCGGGCGTGCTGGCGGGGTTGCTCAGCATCGCCCTGGCCTACAGCCTTCCCTACTGGCCCGGGATCGGCAAGCGCATCGACCGGCGCGACCATGCCGCCAGCGCGCAGATCGCCTTCCGCTTCAACTCCTTCATCGGCCTGGCGCTGGCCGAGCGACTGGCCGGCCCGCAAGGCCTGCTACTCATCGCGGTGCTGATCGGCGTGTGTGTGCCGCTGTTCAACGTGGCCGCCGTGTGGCCCATGGCGCGTGCAGGGCAGCATGGCTTTCTGCGCGAACTGATCCGCAACCCGTTGATCGTGGGCACGGCATCGGGCCTGGTGGCCAACCTGCTGGGCTTCCGGATCCCCGAGTGGATCGAACCCACGGTCACCCGCATCAGCGCCTCTTCGCTGGCGCTGGGCCTGATGGCCGCTGGCGCGGGCATGCAATTCGGCATGCTGACGCGCGGCAAGACACTGTCGGCCTCCGTGCTGCTCATCCGCCACCTGATCACACCGCTGATCGGCTTGGCCATGGCCTACCTGTTCAAACTGGATGCGGTGCAGACGACCGTCCTGCTGGCCTTCACCGCCCTGCCCACGGCCTCGACCTGCTACGTCCTGGCGGCCCGCATGGGCTACAACGGCCCATACGTGGCCGGGCTGGTCACGCTGTCGACAGTGCTCGGCGTGGTGAGCCTGCCCTTCGCGCTGGGCATCCTGCGCTGACCGTTTCTTCACCATCCAACGCCTGCTCCATGACCTTGCTTTCTGCTTCCCCTCTTTCGCCTTCTCGACGCCACCTGCTGCTGGCCTGCGCTGGCGCTGCTGCCTTGACGGCCTGCGGCCGAAAGGCGGCCAAAGTCCAGGCACTGCCTGACGGCGCAACCGTGCTCGCCCTGGGCGATTCGCTCACGTCCGGCGTAGGGGCGGCACCCGAAGCGGCCTACCCACAAGTGCTGCAAGGCCTGACCGGTTGGAACGTGGTGAACGCAGGCGTCTCGGGCAACACCACCGCGCAGGCATTGGACCGGCTGCCCGGCCTGCTGACCCAACACCAGCCCGCCTTGGTGATCCTGTGCATCGGCGGCAATGACTTTCTGCAGCGGCAAAGCGCAGCAGCCACGCAAGACACGCTCCGCAAGACCTGCCAGGCCATCCAGGCCGCAGGCATACCGTTGATGCTGGTGGCGGTGCCGCAGTTCTCGGTGATGGCGGCGGCTGGGGGGCGCCTCAGCGACCACCCGATGTACGAAGAACTGGCGAGCGAGCTCAAGGTGCCGCTATACGGCGGAGGCTGGGCCGAGGTCCTGGGCGACCAGCGCCTGCGCTCGGACGCCGTGCATGCCAACGCCGCGGGCTACCGCCAGTTTGCGGAAGGCCTGGCGCAACGGCTGAAGGCGGTAGGGTTCCTGAGCGCGGTGAAGTAGCCCTTCAGCCTCCGCTGGCTACAGCAGAATGCTATTAATAAAATAGCTACCAGCGCTTTATTGATAAGCGCTGACGGCCAATTTCACTTCAACTCTTCCGCCAACGCCCACGCCACGTGCTCCCGCACCAGCGCGCTGGGGTCGTCCACGCGGGATGCCAGCGCAGCACGCACACCCGCATCGCCGGTGGTGCGCAGCGCATTCCCCAGCCCCACAGCCACGTTGCGCAGCCAGCGCTCATGGCCGATGCGGCGAATGGGACCGCCTTCGGTCATGCGCAGGAAGGTGGGCTCGTCCCATGCGAACAGATGGGCCAGTTGCTGGCCGGCCAGGCCTTTGCGCTCGTCGAAGTCAGGCAGCCGGCTGGCCTGCGCGAACTTGTTCCACGGGCAGGTCAGCTGGCAATCGTCGCAGCCGTAGATGCGGTTGCCCATGGGGCGGCGCAAAGGCTCGGGAATCGGCCCTGCATGTTCGATGGTCAGGTAAGAGATGCAACGCCGCGCGTCCACGCGGCCGGGCGCAACGATGGCCTGCGTGGGGCAGACGTCGATGCACGCCTGGCAACTGCCGCAGTGCGCGCTGACCGGCTCGCTGGCCGGTAGCGAGAGGTCGATGTAGATCTCCCCCAGGAAGAACATCGAACCGGAATCACGGTTCAGCACCAGCGAGTGCTTGCCGCGCCAGCCCTGGCCGCTGCGGCTGGCCAACTCGGCCTCCAGCACGGGCGCCGAGTCGGTGAACACCCGGTGGCCAATGGGTCCCAGGGCTTCGCCGATGCGGTCGGCCAGCTTCTGCAATCGGGACCGCAGTACCTTGTGATAATCCCGCCCCCGGGCATATACCGACACGATGCCCTCGTGCGGGCGCGAGAGGCGGTCGAACTCCACGGCCTGCCAGCCCTGCATGTCGCGGCCCTGCGGCAGGTAGTCCATGCGCGCGGTGATCACGCTCACGGTGCCAGGCACCAGCTCAGCCGGCCGGGCACGTTTCAGGCCATGGGCCTGCATGTAATGCATGTCACCATGGAACCCTTCGGCCAGCCATTGCATCAATCCCGCCTCGGCGGAGGACAAATCCACGCCCGCCACGCCGATTTGGGAGAATCCCAGTTCGCGGGCCCAGCCTTGAATTTGAGGAACGAGTTGACTGCTGCACGACATCACGGACAGATTGTAGAAAGCCCACCGTCCGCCCCCACAGACGCAACGGTCAGCCACCGCCGTCTGGCGCTGGATTGGCGGAGCGAGGACGACACGGCACTCTTCGCCGCGCGCCTGGCCGCCCTGCCCGGCCTGCGCAATGCATTCATCACCCTGCATGGCGACCTGGGCGCCGGCAAGACCACGCTGGTGCGCCACCTGCTGCGCACACTGGGAGTGCAAGGCCGCATCAAAAGCCCGACGTATGCCGTGGTCGAGCCACACGAGGCTCCGCAATTGGCCATCTGGCACTTCGACTTCTACCGGTTCAGCGACCCGCGCGAGTGGGAAGACGCGGGCTTTCGCGACGTGTTCGCCAGCGAGGGACTGAAGCTCGCGGAATGGCCTGAGAAGGCTGCAGCGCTCATCCCGCCTGCAGACCTTGCTATTCACATTGAAGCAGTGGATGATGACGCCCGGCACGTGACACTGCAGGCCGGCACCCCCCATGGCAACGATCTGCTGCAGGGGCTGAACGCATGAGCACCGCACCGAGCCATCGCCTTTGTTCCACTACCGCAGCGCGCCGCATGGAGGTTCTCCGATGAGCGAGCATTCGCAGCACCCCACAGATACGACAGGCCCCGCAGGCCCGAAACACCAGACACGCCGCACCCTGCTGCAGGCAGGCACCCTCGTCCTGCTGCTGGGGGCTCAGCAGATCGCACGCGGCGCCGGCATCCTGGCCGTGCGCGTGTGGCCTGCGCAAGACTATTCCCGCGTCACCATCGAGTCCGATCGCCAACTGGTGGCCAAGCAGTTCTTCGTGGCCACGCCGCCACGGCTGGCCGTGGACATCGAGGGCATCGACCTCAACCCCGAACTGCGTGAACTGGTCGCCAAGGTGCGGCCGGACGATCCCAACATCGCAGGCATCCGGGTGGGCCAGAACACGCCGGGCGTGGTGCGCCTGGTGGTGGACCTCAAGCACGCGGCACTGCCGCAGGTGTTCACGCTGCCGCCCATCGCGGCCTACCAGCACCGGCTGGTGTTCGACCTCTACCCCGAGGTCGCGGAAGACCCCCTCGAAGCGCTGATCGCAGAGCGCCTGCGCGAGGCCCCGCAGGCCGCGCCCGTGCCGAGCATCACCGCACGCCCGGGTACGGCCGCCGACCCGCTGGGCGACCTGATCGCCAAGCACAGCCTGCCCACCGACAGACCCGCCCCCCCGGGTACCGGCGCAGCGCCTGCAGCGACCCCGCCGCCCATCGTGGCGGCCGCCCCCCAGGCCCCCCCGCGCGCTCCACCGCCGCAAGCCCCTGCCATTGCCAAGGCGACCGACCGGCTCATCATCGTGGCGCTGGACCCAGGCCATGGCGGTGAAGACCCAGGCGCCATCGGCCCAGGCGGCACGCGCGAGAAAGACGTGGTGCTGAAGGTCGCCCACCTGCTGCGCGACCGCATCAACGCGACCACCGTGGGCGGCAACCCGATGCGCGCCTTTCTCACGCGCGACGCCGACTTCTTCGTGCCCCTGGGTACGCGGGTGGAAAAGGCGCGGCGCGTGCAGGCCGATCTGTTCGTGTCCATCCACGCGGATGCCTTCACCACGCCCAAGGCCAGCGGCGCCAGCGTGTTCGCGCTGAGCCAGGGCGGCGCCTCCAGCACGGCGGCGCGCTGGCTGGCCAACAAGGAAAACCAGGCCGATCTGGTCGGTGGCCTCAACGTCAAGACGCAAGACCAGCATGTGCAGCGCATGATGCTGGACATGAGCACCACCGCGCAGATCAACGACAGCCTGAAGCTCGGGAGCGCCTTGCTGGGCGAGATCGGCGGCATGGCCAAGCTGCACAAGCCGCGCGTGGAGCAGGCCGGCTTCGCCGTGCTGAAAGCGCCTGACATTCCCAGCGTTCTGGTGGAGACGGCCTTCATCAGCAATCCGGGAGAAGAGGCCAAGCTGCGCTCTCCCATCTATCAGCAGCAGTTGGCTGACGCCCTGATGCGCGGCATCACACGATACTTCGCCAAGAACCCGCCGCTGGCCCGCAGCAGATCGGTGTAGCCAAGCAGCGCGACACCGGCGGCGCAGGATGGCCAACCAGGAGAACACCATGGCACTACCCCACGCACGATCCGGAGAAGTCGTCAGCATCACACCGTTGGGCGACCAGCTCGCGGCGACCACCACCGCAGCCATCATCAAGGCCGGGCAGTTGGAGGTCATCCGCGTTGTGCTCCCCGCAGGCAAGGAGCTGCGCCAGCACGACACCCCTGGCGAAATCACGGTGCAATGCATCGAGGGCGAGGTGGAGTTTCATGCAGGCACCTCCGCGCATCTGCTTCAGGCAGGCGACTTTCTGCACCTGGGGCCGCGTGCGCCCCACTCCCTTCGGGCATTGAAAGACGCGTCCTTGCTGGTCACGATCTGCCTCGCCCCAGGCTGACGCAGCCGGGCGGGAGGCGTCCTACATGGGTCAACTTCGCCTGCCTACAGCCAAGCTCCAGCTGCCGCGCGATAGTTGAGGCACGGATTGGAGGTGACCAGCGAGATGCTTGGCATCCGCCCACTCCCCAAGTCTGCCAACCACGCTTAAGGAGCACACCATGAACTATCGTCATCTTCTTTCCGCTGCCGCCTGTGTTGCCGCTCTGGGCATGGCCGGTTGCTCGACCAACCCCACCAGCCAACAAGTCGGCGTCGGCGTAGGTGCCGTAGCCGGTGGTGTGGTGGGTAGCGCACTGGGCGGTACGGCCGCTACGGTGGGTGGTGCCGCCGCAGGTGCACTGATCGGTAATGAAGTGGGCAAGGACCGCGATCGCCAGAACGGCCGCCGTTGATCCTGTGATCCCATAGAAAAAGCCGCCTAAGGGCGGCTTTTTTGCGTGGATGGCCAACAGGTCAGTGGGACGGCGCCTGTGCCGCTGCGTTCTTGCGGCCGGCACGCCAGCCCCCGTACAGCGCGATGATGCCCGGGATGAAGATCATGGCCCAGATGATCTTGTCCAGGTGGGCCTGCACCCAGGGGAAGTTGCCGAAGAAATAACCGGCCGTGCAGATGCCCAGCACCCACAGCAGCGCTCCACCCACGTTGTAGGCCGTGAACTTGGCGCGGCCCATCTCGGCCACGCCGGCCACGAAAGGCGCAAACGTACGAATGAAGGGCATGAAGCGCGCGATCACGATGGTGATGCCGCCGTACTTTTCGTAGAAGTCATGCGCCTGATTGAACGCACGGCGATTGAACCAGCGCGAGTCTTCCCACTGAAACACCTTGGGCCCGAAGTACCTTCCGATGCTGTAGTTGCACTGGTCACCGAGGATAGCTGCCACGATGAGCACCGTGCAGGCGATGGGAAAGCTCAACAGACCGGCTCCAGCCAGCGCACCGACGATGAAGAGCAGCGAGTCGCCCGGCAGGAATGGCATGACCACCACACCCGTCTCGACGAACACGATGATGAACAGCAGCGCATAGACCCATGGGCCATAACTGGCGACGAAGGCCGCCAGGTGCTTGTCGACATGCAGGATGAAGTCGATCAAAAAGCTCACGATTTCCAAGCCGGTTCCTTTCAAAAAAGCAGCGCGGTAATGTACCGCAGCCGCCTGATTGGACCCGCTGAGCGAGCAGGTCTACGGCATCTTCGCGCCGCCCTCGAACCAGCGCTTGACCAGCGCCCGCTCTTCGTCCGTCATGCCAGTGGCGTTGTTCATGGGCATGAGCTTTTGCACCGCAACCTGCTGGTACACCGCCTGTGCATGCTGCTGCACGGACGCGGGCGAATCCAGCCGCAGGTTCTTCATCTGCACCTGCTCGCCGTGGCACAGATAGCAGCGCTGCGCCAGCACCGGCTGCAGTTGGTCATAGCCCACGGGCGCAGAGGCGGCAGCCGAAGCGCTGGCCACCGCCGGTGCCGAAGGCGCGACAGACGGCTGCAGCCCGATGATCGTGCCTACGATCACCGCCAGGCCGACCAGCGCATACGGCAGCGGGTGCGCGTTGCGACCCAGCTTCCAACCATGGCGCAGCACGAAGAACTGGCGGATGGCAGCGCCGGCAAACATCATCAGGATGAGGATCAGCCAGTTCTGCGGGTGGCCCCAGGTGAAGCTGTAGTGGTTGGACAGCATCGCGAACAGCACGGGCAGCGTGAAGTAGGTGTTGTGCACGCTGCGCTGCTTGCCGCGCTTGCCATGGATGGGATCTACCGGCTGGCCGGCCTTCATCTGGGCAATGACGGTGCGCTGGCCGGGAATGATCCAGAAGAACACGTTGGCGCTCATCGAGGTGGCAATCATCGCGCCCACCAGCAGGAAGGCTGCGCGGCCCGCGAACCAGTGGCAGGCCAGCCACGAGGCCACGCACACCAAGACGAACACCAGCGCGCCGACGATGGCGTCGCCGTTCTTGCGCTGCCCGAAGATGCGGCAGATGGCGTCGTACAGCAGCCAGAACACCGCCAGAAAGGCCAGGGCCACCACGATGGCTGTGGCCGGCGCCCAGTCCATGCGCGACTTGTCGATCAGGTAAGTGCTGGCGCTCCACAGGTACGACACCGTGAACAGGGCGAAGCCGCTGATCCAGGTGCTGTAGCTCTCCCAGAAGAACCAGTGCAGGTTCTTGGGCAACTGGGGCGGCGCGCCGGCGAATTTGACGGGGTGGTAGAAGCCACCGCCGTGTACCGCCCAGAGCTCGCCGCTCACGCCCTGCTTTTTCAGGTCCTCATCGACCGGCGGCGTGAGGCTGGAATCCAGAAACACGAAGTAGAACGACGAGCCGACCCAGGCGATGGCGGTAATGACGTGGACCCAGCGCAGCAGCAGGTTGGCCCAGTCGAGAAGATAGCTTTCCATGTGTTCTCTCAACCCGATGGCGTGTGGGACGCCATACATGTGCAACCTGCTCACCACTGCGGGCGCTCTGAGCAGAAGAATGGGGTCGCGCACCTTGGCGTTCTGGGGACGAACACCGGGGCACCGCTGCGACCTGGATAGACGCCCGAAGTGTATGCAGGATTTGTACCTGCGGCCAGTTCCCGGGGGGCCGAGATTTACCCGGGTTCAGCGACTTGCAGCAGCAGCTGCGCGGCCACGGCCACGGCGATCACCTCTGGTGCCTTGCCGGTGATGCCAGGGAGACCGATCGGGCAGGTGACGCCGGCCAGTTCGGCATCGGAGAACCCCCGCTCGGCCAGCCGGCGGCGGAAGGTGGCCCATTTGGTGCGGCTGCCGATCATGCCGATGAACGGCAGGTCGCCCTGCATGCGGCGCCGCTGCAGGCAGGCGGCGACGATGTCCAGGTCTTCCGCGTGGCTGAAGCTCATCACCAGCACCGCCGAGCCCGCCGCCAGCGTGGGCACGGCGCCCTGCACCGGCTCGGAGTGTTCGCACAGCACGTCCGGCGGCACCTCGGCCGGAAAGACGCCGTCGCGGCTGTCGATCCAGTGCAGCGCGAAGGGCAGCGGCGCCAGTACGCGGGCCAGCGCATGGCCGACGTGGCCGCCGCCGAACAACGCCAGTGGCTGCCGGCGGGGGGCCAGCCGCTGGCGCAGCGCCGGCACGTCGGCCGCCGTGACGCGTTCGAGCCGCACCTGCACCACGCCGCCGCAGCACTGCCCCAGACTGGGGCCGAGGGCGTGGCGCACCAGGCGCGTCGCGGAGCCCGGGTCGTCCACGGGGGCCACCGCCAGCCAGTCGCGGGCATCTGCTATCGCCTGCCACTCCAGATGGCCGCCGCCGATGGTGCCGATGACTGGCCCCGTTGCGCCGAATACGGCCATCCAGGCGCCGGGTTCGCGAGGGACCGAGCCTTGGGTAGACTCCACCACCACCAGGCAGGCCGGTGCCACAGCCAGCCCTTCCAGCAAGCGATGCAACGCCGTCAATTCACCGCTCATCCGACTCCTTCCATGTGCCGCCCCATGCCTTTGTTCATGCGCCTGTTCAAGCGCCCGGACGGCGCCCACGGCACAGCATAGCGAACGATCACCCCACCATGACCCAGTCGCCCACACCTCCCAAGCCTTCGCGCCGCAAGCGCCCCTTCTGGCTGCCCGCCAGCGTGATGGCCGCCGTGGCCGCGCTGATGAGCGCCTGCCGCCCGCCCACGGCCCCGTCACGACCGGAGGAAACGCGGCCCAGCGCAGGCGAGCCGCCGGCGGTGATCGGGCCGGTGCCCGCCACGCGTGGTTCGGCCCGTGCCTCGGCTGCGGCCACGCCGCGCGCCTACCGGCAGGACGCCGCCACGCACCTGTACGGACTGAATGCCGAGCGCATCCACAAAGGCAAGTTGCCGCCGCTGCTGTATGCCATCGGCGTGCTGGAAGTGGATATCGACAAGACCGGCCGGGTCAGTGCCGTGCGCTGGCTGCGCGCGCCGCGCCATGCGCCCGAGGTGATGAAGGAGATCGAGCGCACGGTGCGCGACGCGGCGCCCTTCCCGGCGCCCGCGCGGATGGGCCGCGTTACCTACACCGACACCTGGCTGTGGGACAAGTCCGGGCGCTTTCAGCTCGACACGCTGACCGAAGGTCAGCTGTAGGCGGCCTCTGCGCAGCTACTGAATCAATAGCAACCCACGCTTACATCCATTGGTATGCCGATGGGAAATGGCGTGCATCGCAATGGATACAGCGCTAAACGCTACTGTTTAAATAGCAATCAAGATCCGCGATAGGTCGAATAGCTCCAGGGGCTGACCAACAGCGGCACGTGGTAGTGCTGGTCGGCGTGCGCCACGCCGAAGTCCAGGTGCACTACGTCGAGGAAATTCGGCTCCGGCAGCTCCACGCCACGCGACCGGAAATACGCGGCCACCTCGAAGCTCAGCCGATACGTTCCTGCACGCAGGCTGGCGTTGTCGAACAGCGGCGCATCCGTGCGGCCATCGTGGTTGAGCACCAGATGCTTGATCAGCGTGGTCTGGTCGCCGGCCGTGGCATGCAGCGACACGGCCATGCCCGCCGCCGGGCAACCGTGCATCGTGTCGAGAACGTGGGTGCTGAGGCCCATAGGGAATCTCCTGAAGTAACGGCGGGCAGCCAAGGTGCTGTGTAGACCAAAAGTGTATACACTTTTAGCCAGTTCACTCCATTGCACCCGTCCTGTTCCCATGGAATCTTCCTCCACCAGCGCCATCGTCGAGTCGCTCACGCGCGCCATCGCAGCGCACCGGCTGCAACCGGGCACCAAGCTGGCCGAGCAGAAGCTGGCCGACCACTTCGGCGTGTCGCGCACGCTGGTGCGGCAGGCGCTCTTCCAGCTGGCGCAGAATCGGCTGGTCACGCTGGAGCCGGCGCGCGGCGCGTTCGTATCTACGCCGTCGGTAGAAGAAGCCCGCCAGGTGTTCGCCGTGCGCGGCATGCTGGAGGCCGAGATGACCCGCGCCTTCGTGCGCAGCAGCACGCCGGCCAAGATCCGCGCGCTGCGCGCGCACGTCCAGCGCGAGCAGGCCGCCGTGGAAGGTACCGACGCCACCAGCCGCAACGAGCTGCTGGGCGACTTCCATGTACGCATGGCCGAGCTGATGGGCAACGAAGTGCTGGCGCAGTTGCTGGGCGACCTGATCTCGCGCTGCGCCCTCATCACGCTGATGTACCAGTCGGCCAGTGCCGCCGCGCACTCGCATGACGAGCATGCCGCCATCGTCGATGCGCTGTCCGCGCGCGACGAGGCGCTGGCCGTGCAGTTGATGCAGGCCCATTTGATGCATGTGGAAGCCAGCCTGGCGTTTGACCACAAGCGCCCGCCCAACGACCTCTCCGTGGCCCTGTCGCCCCTGCCTTCCTGACGCAACCGTGACGTCCCACCTGCCGCCCACCATGACGCTTTACGACTCCACCCTGCCCTACCCGCGCGACCTGATCGGCTACGGCCGCAACCTGCCGCATGCCCGCTGGCCCGGCGGCGCACGCATCGCCGTGCAGTTCGTGCTGAACTACGAAGAAGGCGCCGAAAACAGCGTGCTGCATGGCGATGCCGGCAGCGAACAGTTCCTGTCGGAAATGTTCAACCCTGCGGCCTATCCCGACCGGCACACCAGCATGGAGGGCATCTACGAATACGGCTCGCGGGCCGGCGTGTGGCGCCTGCTGCGCGAGTTCGAAAAGCGCGGCCTGCCGCTGACCGTGTTCGGCGTGGCGAACGCGTTGCAGCGCCACCCTGACCTGACCGCCGCGTTCGCGGAGCTGGGCCATGAGATCGCCTGCCACGGCCTGAAGTGGATCCACTACCAGAACGTGCCCGAGGACGTGGAGCGCGCGCACATGGCCGAGGCCATGGACATCCTGAAGCAGCTGACCGGCGAACGTGCGCTGGGCTGGTACACCGGCCGCGACAGCCCCCGCACGCGCCGCCTGGTGGCTGACTACGGCGGCTTCGCGTACGACAGCGACTACTACGGCGACGATCTGCCCTTCTGGATGAAGGTGCAAAAGACCGACGGCACCGACGCCGCCCAGCTCATCGTGCCCTACACGCTGGACTGCAACGACATGCGCTTCGCGCTGCCGCAGGGCTATTCGCACGCCGACCCGTTTTTTCAGTACATGAAGGACACGTTCGACGCGCTGTATGCCGAGGGCGACCCTGCCGGCGACGACCGTCCGAAGATGATGAGTATCGGCATGCATTGCCGCCTGCTGGGCCGGCCGGGTCGCATCACCGCGCTGCAGCGGTTTCTGGACCACATCCAGCAGCACGACAACGTCTGGGTGTGCCGCCGCATCGACATCGCGCGCCACTGGGCGCAGCAGTTCCCCGCGCCCATCATTTAAGCCATATCGACCTCCAGCGCTTATTGAATATGCGCTGATAGCTCACTTTTCAGGAGCAATCACACCATGCCACTGTCGTTGGAACAACTCAACGCCGCGCCGCAGGCAGACGCCCTGGCGCTGCTCGATGGCCTCTACGAGCATTCGCCGTGGATCGCGCAAGCCGCGCTGGCCGAGCGGCCCTTCCGCTCGCTGGCGCAGCTGAAGTACGCCCTGGTGCGCGCGCTGGCGCAGGCGCCCGACGAGGCCAAGCTCGCGCTGATCCGCGCCCACCCCGAGCTGGCCGGCAAGGCCATGGTCGCCCAGACGCTCACCGCCGAATCCACCAACGAGCAGAACAAGGCGGGGCTCACGCAGTGCACGCCCGAGGAGTTCGCCCGCATACAGCAGCTCAACGCCGATTACAACGCGCGCTTCGGCTTCCCGTTCATCCTGGCGGTGCGCGGGCCGCGCGGCACCGGTCTGTCCAAGCAGGACATCATCGACACCTTCGCGCGGCGGCTCGACAACCCGGTGGACTTCGAAATGGCCGAGGCGCTGCGCAACATCCACCGCATCGCCGAGATCCGCCTGAACGACAAGTTCGGCGTCGAGCCCACGCTGGGCAACGATGTGTGGGACTGGCAGGAAAAGCTCAGCGCGCACAGCGACCCCGGCTTTGCAGAGCAGGGCCAGCTCACCGTCACCTACCTGACCGACGCGCACCGCGCCTGCGCGCAGCGCATCAGCCACTGGATGCGCGACTGCGGCTTCGACGAGGTCGAGGTGGACGCCGTGGGCAACGTGGTGGGCCGCTACCACGGCGCCACGCCCGACGCGAACGGCGCCGCGACGGGCCGCCCCAAGCAAGCCGCGGCCCCCTCGGGGGGCAGCGCAGCACACGAAGTGGCAAGCGTGGGTGCACAAAAGATCCTCATGACCGGCAGCCACTACGACACCGTGCGCAACGGCGGCAAGTACGACGGACGCCTGGGCATCTTCGTGCCCATGGCCTGCGTGCGCGAGCTGCACCGCGCTGGCAAGCGCCTGCCCTTCGGCATCGAGGTGGTGGGCTTCGCCGAGGAGGAAGGCCAGCGCTACAAGGCCACCTTCCTGGGCTCGGGCGCGCTCATCGGCCATTTCAATAACGCCTGGCTCGACCAGCAGGACGCCGACGGCATCACCATGCGCGAGGCCATGCAGCACGCCGGCCTGTGCATCGACGATATCCCCAAACTGAAGCGCGATGCGGCCCGCTACCTGGGCTTCATCGAAGTGCACATTGAGCAGGGTCCGGTGCTGAACGAGCTGGATATTCCGCTGGGCGTGGTCACCTCCATCAATGGCGGCGTGCGCTACGTGTGCGAGATGATCGGCATGGCCAGCCACGCCGGCACCACGCCCATGGACCGTCGCCGCGACGCGGCCGTGGCCGTGGCCGAACTGGCGCTGTACGTGGAGCAACGGGCACGCCAGGACGGCGATTCGGTCGGCACGATCGGCCAGTTGCAGGTGCCCAGTGGCTCCATCAACGTGGTGCCCGGGCGCTGCCTTTTCTCACTGGACTTGCGCGCCCCCACCGACCCGCAACGCGATGCGCTGGAGCGCGATGTGCTGGCCGAACTGGCCGCCATCGCCCAGCGACGCGGCCTGCGCTACTCAGCCGAGCAGGCCATGAAGGCGGCCGCAGCGCCCAGCGCGCCGGCCTGGCAGCAGCGCTGGGAACGCGCGGTGGAATCGCTGGGCGTGCCGGTCTTCCGCATGCCCAGCGGCGCCGGCCACGACGCCATGAAGCTGCACGAAATCATGCCGCAGGCCATGCTGTTCACGCGCGGCCTCAACGGCGGCATCAGCCACAACCCGCTGGAGTCCACCACGGCCGACGACATGCAACTGTCCATCGACGCCTTCTCCCACGTTCTGAACCAACTCGCCCAGGAGACCCTGACCCCATGAGCACGATCACCCCCACGAAGTACACCGAGCTGGACGCCTGGATCGACCAGCATTTCGACGATGAGGTGCGCTTTCTGCAGGCCCTGGTACAGGTGCCGACCGACACGCCCCCCGGCAACAACGCACCGCATGCGGAACGCACGGCCGAGCTGTTGAAGGACTTCGGCTTCGAGGCCGAGAAGCACGCCGTGCCCGAGGCCGACGTGCGCGCCTACGGCATGGAGTCGATCACCAACCTGATCGTGCGCCGGCCGTATGGAAATGACGGCAAGGCAGGCGACGGCGGCAAGACCATCGCCCTGAACGCCCACGGCGACGTGGTGCCCCCCGGCGAGGGCTGGACGCAGGACCCGTACGGCGCAAAGATCGTGGACGGCAAGGTCTATGGCCGCGCCACTGCGGTGAGCAAGAGCGATTTCGCGTCGTTCACCTTCGCCCTGCGCGCACTGGAAGCCGTCGCCAAACCGGCGCAAGGTGCGGTGGAACTGCACTTCACCTACGACGAGGAATTCGGCGGCGAACTGGGCCCCGGCTGGCTGCTGAAGAAAGGGCTGACGAAGCCCGACCTGATGATCGCAGCCGGCTTCAGCTACGAAGTGGTCACCGCCCACAACGGCTGCCTGCAGATGGAAGTGACCGTGCACGGCAAGATGGCCCATGCCGCCGTGCCGCACACGGGCGTGGACGCGCTGCAGGGCGCCGTGCACATCCTGA
>Ga0308157_10006377_pt1 | contig 14164 bp, 10 predicted proteins | sample PhyBR1_FD_201035 | JGI IMG/M metagenome (GOLD analysis project Ga0308157, IMG submission 201035) | Phyllosphere microbial communities from UC Gill Tract Community Farm, Albany, California, United States - DLSLB.R1 | ecosystem: Host-associated > Plants > Phyllosphere > Unclassified | place: USA...
TATGGACAATCAAAAACGGCATGTAACTTATTTTCACTTGAGCTTGATAATCGTATAAAAGCATACAATATAAGAGCCTACTCGCTTCACCCTGGTTCAATTGGCGGAACAGAATTAGCAAGAGAAGCTTCGTTGGAATTATTTCAAAAAATGGGTTTCTTAGATGTAGACGGTAATATGCTTCCTGAAGTTGCTGCAAGATTAAAATCGATTCCACAGGGCGCTGCTACAACTGTATGGTGCGCAACAAGTCCTTTACTTGAGAATATTGGAGGTGTTTATTGCGAAGATGCAGATATCGCACCATTAGCATCTGAAGAAAGCATCGGAATATATGGTGTTCAACCTTATTCTCTCGATGAAAGCCATGCTAAAAAATTATGGGATTTAAGCGAGCAAATGACAGGCGTGTCCTTAAACTCAGCAAACTAATATGAGTTTTAAATAAAAAGAACTGATACTTTCTATCTTTGCAATAATAAATCTTACCATGGGCAGACATGAAAGATAAATTCATCAACTAGTTATGGATCACATATCAAGATATTTAACTCCAGAAATTAAACTTTCCTGCTACGAGGATAAATTCTTTAAATCAGATATTATGTTTGATGATCACATGCTGATCTGGTTTATTTCTGGTGAAACAAAAATTATACAGTATGATGCCTCCTTTCTTTTTAAGAAAGGAGATATTTTCTTAATACCAAGAAACCAGCTTGCCACTATCATCAATTATCCTTCAAATGGAGAGCCACACAAAACTGTTGTGATGCATCTTTCTGTTGAACGGCTAAAAAACTTTTATCAGAATATTGAACTTGTAAAGAAACCAGTACCTGAAAACAAAATTTATAGTTTTAAGAACCATCCTTTATTAGAAAGCTGTCTAGCTTCACTTATTCCTTATTTTGATTTAAAAAGCCATTTCTCAGAGGATTTGGCTTCTTTAAAAATAACTGAGGCTTTAAGCATTTTGAGAGAAATTGACAAAAATGTTGATAATGTACTCGCAAATTTTGATGAACCCGGTAAAATCGATCTAATTAGTTTTATGGAACGCAATTTTATGTTTAACATGCCATTAGAAAAACTAGGCTATCTTACCGGTCGCAGTTTATCAACATTCAACAGAGATTTCAAAAAACATTTTAATAGTACTCCTCAAAAATGGCTTACTCATAAAAGACTTGAATTGGCCTATTATCAATTGGCAGAAAAAAAGAAAAAACCAATCGATGTATATCTCGAAGTAGGTTTCGAAAACTTATCTCATTTTTCATACGCTTTTAAAAAGCTATATGGCATTTCTCCAAAGCAGATAATTTAAGAACAAGCGTCTTAAAGCAGCTTTAACTCCATTCTGGAAACTGAGTTCTATTTAAATCCAATTTTTCAATCGCTTTCATATCAGCATCATCAAGCTTAAAATCAAATATATTAAGGTTTTCTAGAATATGTGCTTTTTGAGAAGATCTCGGAATAGCCACAATACCGCGCTGGAAATGCCATCTTAGACTTACTTGTGCAGTGGTTTTGCTATGCTTCTTAGCTATTTGAACTAATGTTTCGTTTGTAAAAAGACCATTACGTCCTTCTGCAAAAGGCGCCCAAGCCTGCATTTGTATATTATCCTGCTTTAACACCTTATAGTCATTTGTCTGCTGATAATAAGCATGAGTTTCTATCTGATTTATAGCTGGTTTTACCTCTGCGTAAGACAAAAGATCTGCCAATTGCGCAGGATCGAAGTTGCTAATTCCAATAGCTTTTATTTTTCCTGCTTTGTAAAGCTCTTCCATTGCTTTCCAAGATCCTTTTACATCACCTCTCGGACGATGTATAAGATACAGATCCAGATAGTCCAATTGCAATTTTCTTAGCGTTTCTTCAAAACCTTTTTTAGCATTTTCGTAGCCAGCATCATCAACCCATAATTTTGAAGTAACAAAAAGCTGTTTTCGGTCTATTCCGCTTTGCTTTATTGCCTTGCCTACTTCTACTTCATTCCCGTACACTTTTGCAGTATCAATAAGACGATAACCCGAAGATATGGCTTCAACTACAGATTTTTGGCAAACCTCGCCGCTAAGTCCGTAAGTTCCAAATCCAAGTATCGGCATTTTTAAGCCATTGTTCAGTTTAACATCTGGAATGCCTTTAGCGTCTTTATCCATTAAGACATTTCCAAATAGTTTAGGCGTACCTAAAATACCCAAGTAGATTCCAGCAGCTGCTAATGTAGTATTCTGCAAAAATTTGCGTCGGTTTATTTCGTTTTTTTGGTTTTCAGAATTCATGTTTTTTGGGTCTATTAGTCAGTTATTAATCAATTACTAAAAGTATATATTTTTTTTAATAAAATAATTTGTTTTCTAATATTGAAAATTTTTCAAAAAGAAATTTAAAAGCTACTCCATAGCCATTTGTCTTTCTCCCCAAATTCGCATTTGGTCAATAAACGGAATTAATTCTTTTCCCGTTTCCGAAAGACGGTATTCTACACGAGGCGGCACTTCCTTATAAACCTTTCTTATAATTAATTTATCTTCTTCCAATTCTCTTACAGTTTGAGTAAGCATTTTGGGTGTTATTCCCTCTACAATTCTTTTTAACTCCCCATATCTCATAATGCCATCTTTCAAATACCATAAGATTCTTCCTTTGTATTTTCCGCCAATTCTTTGAAAAGCATAATCAACGGGACAATAGGCCGTTTTATTTTTTTTTATCATTTTTCAATTTTTTACATACTGATAATCAGCATTAATATACTTTTAGTCTGTAGGGCACCAAATTGTACCTACTTGTCGTAAAGATATTGTTTAATTTACTTTGTGTAAACATTTTAAATAGAAAAATATGGCTTACAATAATCTAGAAGACTCAGAAAATATTCAAGTTTTGGAAGTTCGTAATTATTTATTGAAACCAAATTTAGCCGATGCATTCAGCGATTTTTTTCATACGAAATTTGTTGAACCTATGCAGAAATTAGGTGGTTACACTTTGGGAGAATTTAAAATTGAGAACTCAAATGACCGATTCGTTTGGCTACGTGGCTTTAAAGACATGAACACAAGAGTAAAATTTTTAAATGATTTTTATTGTGAAAGTTCTGTCTGGAAGGAAAACGGAAATGCTGCAAACGCAATGATGATAAACTCCGATAATGTTTATCTATTAAAACCACTATACAAAAGCTCAAATCTTAAAACGAATAAAGGTATTACAGTTATTGATTTCTATATCTGCAATAGCACATTAGAACAAGTAATAAAGCTATTTGGCGAAGAGTACATTCCGTTTCTGAATTCTATAAATAGTATTGATATCTCTTTTTGGATAAGCGAAATGAAAGAAAATGATTTTCCAAGGCTGCCTGTTTTCCAAGATAAAAATCTCTTGGTATCTATAACACACTATGAAGACAGAAATGAATATGAAACGAAACAGAAAGCGATTGACAACATGCCATCATCATTAAAATTTTCAATACAGCAATTGGTTACCATACATCATAAATTATTACTTTTAAACCAACAAACTAATAATCAAAGAACTAAAAATGATGCAAACTGAAAATTTGGAAATACCAAAAATAAATTTTGATGCTAATGGAGAATTAATCATTACAGCTTCTCCAACATCGTCGAAAGATGATTTTGATTTTTTTGAAGGAAAATGGAAACTTCGTAATAAGAAACTCAATTCCAGATTGTCTAATTGCACGGAATGGACAGAGTTTGAATCGACGCAAGAAATGTACAAAGTTCTAAACGGAATTGGCAATATTGATAATTTTCTGGCCACTTTTGATGGACATCCATTTGAAGGAATGACCGTAAGATTATTTAATCCGAAAAGCAGATTGTGGAGTATTTATTGGGCTGATTCTAATGAAGGAAAACTAGATCCTCCAGTATTAGGTTCTTTTGAAAATAATGTGGGGCATTTTGTTACTAAAGATACTTTTAACGGAAAAGACATTATTGTGGTTTTCCGTTGGGATGCAAGAGACAAAAATAATCCTGTTTGGAGTCAGGCATTTTCTGAAGATAATGGCAATTCATGGGAATGGAACTGGTATATGTATATGTCTAAGTTTAATGAAGAAAACTGATAAAAGTAAAGCCGCATCAAACTTCCTGTTGATACGGCTTTGTTTTTTTTTACATTTCTTAATATTATTTAAAAATATTTCGAATCGCTTTTCCTATTTCTGCAAAATCATCATGACTGCTTACTGATCTTTTTTCTGTATTGCTAGCTGTCGTTTTTGAAAAAGGATAAATAAGCATGTAGTTATTGTTACTAAATCTATGGTTCAAAAGATCTGGAATGTCTCTCATTTTAGGAAAATACGAATGCATTCCTCTATCTCCCATCATAATGACTAGACCTTCATTTTCTTCAATAGAAAGAGCTGTCTGTTCAGCATTTTCCCAATTTGAGTAAACATCAAATGTAGCTTCTATAGAGGCTTTTTTTGCAATTCTTTTTAGAATGTCGAGCGTTTTCTCTTTTCCGTAGAAACTCATTTTTGCTCCAGAATTACGGCCTATATTCCAAATTCTTAACATCGAATGAAAAAATCCTGCATCCATTTCGGCATCTGCTGGTATAAAAACCAAATATCTTTTAATCGTAGCAGCAGGCTGTACAGCATGATATACCATCAAATTAATGCTTTTATTTCGCAGATAACCATTATACAGATTATACACAAATGAAGCCGAAAAACCTTTTCCTCCTTCAAGTCCTACAATGAGATCTGTAATCTCTTTTTCTTTTATCACATTACTTATTCCGCTTGCTATGTCATTATCATGTCGCGTAATGGGGCGCAGCTCTACATCAGCAGCAGAAGCGGCTTTAATAGCATTTTCTAATATTCGTTCAGCATTTTTTTCTGAAGATTCATTTGCATCATCATTAATTACATTTACGGCATAAAGCTGTTTATTAGACGAGGACTTTACCATTAGCCCAAGATTTACCATTTTTTCTACAGTAGCTTCATGATTTACTGCCAAAAGTATATTTTCTCTTTCCTCGTTTTTACCTGATACTGTATTGTCTTTATCTGCCTGTGCAATACGTTGAGCGCTTGCCATCGACACAAAAGACGATACAGTACAAGAAACAAGAATAAGGAGAATACTGCCGTTAAGTACATGTTCATTTAAAAGTCTTATAGGTTCTCCTGCATCATTTTCGCCAATAATTATATTATAACCCACCATTACTGAAGCCAGTGTAGCTGCAGCAGATGCCGAACTCAATCCAAAAATCAATTGTCCTTCATCATTGGTGAGTTTAAAAGTCTTTTTCGTCAGTATGGCGGCAACATATTTTCCTCCAATAGAAGCAATAAGCATAATTGATGCAACCCACAATGTTTCCCAACTTTGAATAAAGGCATTAAAATCAATCAGCATTCCGACACTTATTAAGAAGAATGGGATAAAAATGGCATTTCCGACAAACTCCACTCGGTTCATCAATGATGAAGTATGCGGAATTAATTTGTTTAAAGCCAATCCAGCAAAAAAAGCTCCAATGATAGATTCAATTCCGGCCAGTTCAGCTAGAAGCGCCGCCAAATAAATCATGACAAGTACAAAAAGATATTGGGAGATTTTATCTTCTACGTTTTTAAAAAACCATCTTGCAATTATCGGAAAAACCAATAATACAATTAAAGTAAAAATGACCATGGAAACCGATAACTTAACCCAGAAAGCTGTTCCAACTTCTCCCTGAGACATTCCGACAATAGCGGCCAAAACGAGAAGCGAAAGAACATCTGTAATCATCGTTCCCCCAACGGTTATATTTACCGCAAGATTTTTAGCAATTCCAAGTCCGCTTACCATTGGATAAACAATTAAGGTGTGTGACGAAAAAAGACTGGCGAAAAGAATTGAAGTAAGCAAAGAAAAGCCTAGTATATAATAACCGCCGACAAGTCCGAGAATAAAAGGAACGGCAAAAGTGAAAATGGAAAAAATAATACTCTTCCATTTGTTCTTTTTAAAATCGGCCATATCAATTTCTAGACCGGCTAAAAACATAATGTATAAAAGCCCCGTTGTTCCTGTAACTACGACACTACTGTCTCTAGAAAGCACTCCAAAACCGTTTGGACCTATAAGCGCACCAGCAATAATAAGACCAAGCAGATGCGGCACTTTAATTTTATTCAATAAAAGCGGAATGCATAAAATGATAATAATTTCGATAAGATACTTTAAAAGAGGATCTTCAATAGGAAAACTTATATGATGTATACTCAGTAGCATAAATTACTTTTTATTAGATGGAGTAAGTTCAACTGAGAATTTTGCAGTGCAATTATCCTGGCCTGTTATAGTCTGAGTGCCTTTAATGATATTCTTTTTAATATCATCTAGCACCACACTCACTTTTATTTTGTTTTTAGAAGAAGTTTCTTTTGCAGAATCAAGCACTATTTTGCTTTCTAAATATTGCCCCGTAAAAACACGTTTAATTTCACTGTTGCTTAATACATTGGCATACATACCTGTCGAATCTGATCGAAACTCCCATACTTCACTGCGTTGATCGCCAATAACATAATTACTGCAATTCGATTCCCTGCATATCATTTTGCTGTTCCATGTAATTTTAAGGTCTTCTGGCCACTCCTTTATTTTAGGAAGCGTATCTTTTACTTTAGTGAGAGACAATAGGCTGTCTTTCATTTTTAAAAGCTTTTCATATTCTGCTTCTTTATCCTGAAACTGTTTCTCTTTTTCTAAAAGCGAGTTTTCGCGCACAATAAGCTCTTGCTCTTTTTTATTGCTGCAGGAATATAATACAAGAATAAAACTGATAAGAATAAGTCTCTTTAAAGTCATAAGAATTGATTTTGGATTTTACAAGTTAAGCATAAAAATCCTTTTAATAAACCAAAAACTAGCAAAAAAGGGAAATTTGATTTTTATGTGTTGGAATAAAACCTGTCTTCTACTGTTTGACTTTTAATTAGGAATAAATACACTTTTAGACAAATTCAAAAGATTTATAGTAAAAACTGAAACACGGTTTTCGTAGTCCCTTCTAATTTCGCTTTAAAGATATTCACCCAAACCGAATATCAATAAACCGATTACACTATGAAGAAAACCTTTAACTTATTTCTGGCATTTACATTTACCGCATTAAGTTCTTCTGCAAAACCTATTCAAGAAGATCCGTCACCACTTTGGTTTACAAAAACGACCGAAGTAATTCATTTTCAATTAAACAAAGCCGCACAAACTTACCAACCCGGAAAAAATCCGCGATCTGTTAATCCAGACGGAACCGTTCGTCTTGCAGGAATAACCGACTGGACAACGGGTTTCTTTCCAGGAAGTCTTTGGTACGGATACGAACTTACGGGCGATAAAACAATGGCAGAAGAAGCTAAGAAATTTACTCTTGCTTTAGATTCCATCAGAAACATCAAAAACACGCACGACGTAGGTTTTATGCTTTATTGCTCTTATGGAAATGCATACAGAATTACGGGAGACAAAACATATCTTCCTGCTTTGGCTGATGGTGCGGCAAATCTTTATGCCCGTTTTAGTCCAGTAGTAGGCACTATCCGTTCTTGGGATTTCCCTTGGTTACATTATCCAGTCATTATAGACAATATGATGAATTTGGAGTATTTATATTGGAGCGCCAATCAGTTTGATAAACCTGAATATGCGAAAGCCGCCAATACACATGCTTTAACTACTTTGAAAAATCATTTTAGAAAAGATTACAGTTCTTATCATTTAGTAGATTACGACCCAAAAACGGGCAAGGTTTTGCATAAAGGAACTCATCAGGGTGTTACGCATGAATCTTCATGGGCTCGCGGACAAGCTTGGGGATTGTATGGTTACACGATGTGTTATGCAAATAGCAAAAATCCAAAGTTTTTACAACAAGCGGAAAACATTGCGTCATTTATTATGAATCATCCACGAATGCCAAAAGACAAAGTTCCTGTTTGGGATTTTGATGTGCATAATGCTTTAGACACTGCAGAACTTGCACCACGAGATGCTTCGGCTGCAGCGGTTATTGCTTCTGCTCTTTTGGATTTAAGCACTCAGGTAAAAGATGGAAAAAAATATGTTGACTATGCCGAAGAAATACTAAAATCTTTATCATCTGACGCTTATCTGGCTAAACCTGGAGAGAATCATTTCTTTTTATTAAAACATAGCGTGGGCGCTTTTCTGTACAATTCAGAAATTGATACACCGCTAGATTACGCAGATTACTACTATCTTGAAGCATTAAAGAGATATGCGGCGATAAAAAAACTTGAAATCTAAATTAGATCAAAATGAGTCTTTCTGCAAAAACTTTCGTCTTCCTCTTTGTTTTACTTTTAATGCAAAAAACTTTTGCACAAGAAGCTAAGATAACCAAATCTAGTTTTAATGCTATAAACTTAGATTATAAAGGACTTGAAAAAGTAAAAAAACTAGTTTCTTCATCAAAATATGAAGAAGCAGCAAACCGACTATTAGATTATTATCGAAATCGCACTGATGTTCAGCATTTAAATTTTAATGCAGCTGATTTAGAAAAATTAAAAGGAAAAAAGGTTAATAACAACACCTTAGAACTTGCCAATAATATTCTGATACACAAATTTAAACCGCATAAAGGCTATCCAGTATATGATTACGGACAAGACATTAATTGGCAATATCGTCCTGTACAAGATCAGTTACTATCTACTTTTTTGCATAGAACTGCTTTCTGGGAATCATTAGGTATTGTTTACAATAGCTCTGGAGATGAAAAATATGCCAAAGAATGGGTTTTCGAAGTACGAGATTGGATTAAAAAAAACAAGCAACACACCTATCCTGACGAAAAAGATTTTGCATGGAAAGCTTTTGTGGTTTCTTTCAGGCTTAATCATTGGTCTTCGTATTTCAATATGTTTTTGAATTCGCCAAATTTCACTCCTGCTTTTTTAATGGAATTTTTAAATTCTTATAATGAACAGGCCGAATATGTATCCAATAATTATACAGATGTTGGAAATCATAGATTGTATGAAGCTCTCCATATGATGTACGCAGGAAGCTTTTTCCCTGAAATGAAGAGTGCTGCCGCTTGGCGCAAAAGCGGAATTACTGTTTTAAATGAAGAAATTCAAAAACAAATATTACCTGATGGAGTTCAATTTGAACTTTCTCCGTCCTATCATATCGGAACCATTAAAATATTTTTAGATGCTTTACAGATAGCCCAATTAAACGGAATAGAAACTGAATTTCCAGAAAGCTATAAAAATCTAGTTGAAAAAATGGTGCTTGCTGTGGCCAAATATTCGTTTCCAGATTATACTTTTCCGTTGTATGGAAACTCTTTTTTAACAACCAAAAGTGCTATGCTAAAGAACTATCAGATCTGGGAGAAAGCTTTTCCAAAAAATGAAATTATTAAGTATTATGCATCAAACTTTAAATCAGGAAAAAAGCCTGACTATTTATCAAGCAGTCTTCCATATGCTGGTTTTTATGCTTTTAGAAATGGCCTAGATACCTTTGCAACTGTAATGCAGATTAAAGCTGGGCCTCCAGCTGAGTTTCATTCTCATCCTGACAATGGCAATTTTGCACTTTGGGTAAAAGGCCGAAATTTCACTCCAGATTCAGGTAGTTTTGTTTATGCGAATGTAGGCAATCAAGAAAATTCTAAAAGAGATTGGTACCGTTCTACTAAAGCACATCAAACTTTAACACTTGATAATCAAAACATAATAAACGATGCCAAACTATTAGAATGGCAACCTGACGGAAACACTCAGATTTTGTCTTACAGCAATCCGAGTTACAAAGATTTAAGCCACGAAAGAACTTTTCTTTTTATTGATAATACTTTCTTTCTCATTATTGATCAAGCAATTGGAAATGCAACTGGTAATCTAGGAATTCATTATAATCTCAAAGAAGACAGCAATGCTTCAAGCAATTCTTTAGACAATAGCATTACAACTCATTATGAAGATGGAAATAATTTATTGATACAAGTAGCCAATAAAGACAAAATTGCTTTAAAAGAAGAATCTAGTTTTGTTTCGTATGAATATCAAAAAGAAACACCAAGGCCTGCTTTTGTTTTTGAAAAAATAAAAAACAATCAGCAGACACAAGGCTTTATTACCTTATTACTCCCATTCGATGGTCAAAAAGCTCCAACAGTAAAAATTACAGAAAACCCCGAGCATAATATTTCTCAGGGAAAAATTGATCTAAATATTACTATCAATGGAAAAGAAAGGCATATAAAGAAAAACCTTGTTCATTAGATCTAATGTGACGAAAAAATCAATCAAAACTATAGTTTTATTTGAGCTTTTTCCAAAATTAAAAACAATACAAAGCTATCTTTGATATGATAATATCAACTGGATAGCTTTTTAATTATAACAACAAATTATCTAACTCACTTAATTAAAAACCTAAATGAAGAATTTAAACAAAACAGCTCTTTTATGCTTTCTCTTCCTGTCTTGGTTCTTGGGAAATGCACAAGAAAAACCAATAAAAAAAGAAAGTTTTGACATTATCAATCTAAACTATAAAGGCTTAGAAAAAGTAAACAGTCTTTTTAACGCAGCCAAATACGATGAAGCAGCGCAAGAACTGCTGACTTATTATCGCAATAGAAAAACCGTTAAACATCCTGATTTTAATGCGGGAGACGAAAATAGATTTAGAGGAAAAGAAATTGGTAAGGCAAATCAGGAAAAAGCAGACAATGCTCTGGAACATAAATTTCAGCCTCAAAAAGGATATGGATTTTATGACTATGGAAAAGATATCAATTGGGAATATTGGCCTGTAAAAGACAATGAAGTGCGCTGGCAATTGCACCGAGTTACGTGGTGGCTGCCAATGGGAATGGCGTATCGCAGTTCTGGAGATGAAAAATATGCTAAAGAATGGATTTCACAGTTTCGTGATTGGGAAAAAAAGAACTATTTAGGAAGCTCTAAAGAAAATGATTCTTTTGCATGGCGTCCATTGGAGGTATCTGATCGTGTACAAAGCTTGCCTCCTATATTCAATCTATTTGTAAATTCTCCGAACTTCACTCCTGCTTTTTTAATGGAATTTTTAAATTCTTATAATAAACAAGCCACTTATATTCCGGAACATTATAGTAAAGAAGGCAATCATTTATTGTTTGAAGCACAACGTATTTTGGGAGCAGGAGCATTTTTTCCTGAATTGAAGCAAGCTGATGCATGGCGCAAAAGCGGTATCGAAATCCTAAACCGTGAAATAAAACTGCAAGTGCTTCCAGATGGCATACAATGGGAACTCTCTCCTATCTATCATGTTGCGTGTATCGATATTTTTCTGAAAGCTTACAATTCGGCTAAAATGGCTGGCGTAGAAAAAGAATTTCCAGATACTTATTCGAAAACCATCGAAAAAATGATTTTAGCTTCGGTAAGCATGATGTTTCCTAATTACAATAATCCTATGTTTGGCGATTCTTGGCTAGTTGAAAAAGAAAGCCGATTAAAACAGTTTAAGATTTGGTCTAAAGTATTTCCAGAAAACGCACAAATCAAATATTTTGCAACTGACGGCGCTGAGGGAAAACAACCAGATAATCTTTCAAATGCTTTACCAAACGGCGGATTCTATACTTTTAGAAACGGATGGAATGATCAAGCTACCGTAATGATTGTAAAAGCGGGACCTCCAGCAGAATTTCATGCTCAGCCAGATAACGGAACTTTTGAACTTTGGATAAAAGGACGAAATTTTACACCAGATACAGGCTGCTACATTTACAGTGGTGATGAAGAAGTTACTAAAAAAAGAAATTGGTTTCGTCAGACCAAAGTCCATAGCACTTTGACACTAGACGATCAGAATATGGTGATTACCAAAGCAGAGCAAAACAAATGGCAAACAACCAAAAACCTAGATATTTTAACGTATACCAATCCAAGTTATACCGACTTGAATCATCAGCGCAGTATTTTGTTTATTGACAACAAATACTTCCTAATAATCGATAAAGCAATCGGAAAAGCAACTGGTAAATTGGGCATTCATTTTCAGTTAAAAGAAGATAGCAAACCTGTTTTTGATAAAGTAAACAACAGATTTTACACTACTTATGAAGATGGAAACAACCTTTTAATTCAATCTTTAAATGCTGATAAAATTGCTTTAAACGAAGAAACTGGGAAAGTTTCCTATGCTTATGCTAAAGAACTTTCTAGACCTGCATTTGTCTTTGAAAAAGCTAAAAATGATGCAAAAACAGAACAATTTATCAGCATCCTTTATCCTTTTGCAGACAAAGCTCCAGATATTAAAATTCAGCCCAACAAAGACAATGATTTTGAGAAAGGAATCATTAGTTTAAACATTCTAATTGATGGCAAAAAAAGCGAGATTAAGACTCGACTAAACTAACATCACAATTGCTCTTCTAAAAAACGTCTAAAATTAATTTTAGACGTTTTTTTATTCAAAAAATTCATTCCGTAGGAATGTCTCGTTGGTAGAATTAAATATAAATCACGATTGTACGTTCCGTAGGAACGTTTGATTAGCCATCAGACATTTTATTTATTCCAAAAAAACAGGTGTCCCTACAGGACACTATGCTCAACAACGCTATTTTTTTCTACCGACGAGATATTCCTACGGAATATTAACTATTATTATGAATACCGAATTTGTTTTTTATACCCCTCAAATCTTTATAAAAAACATTTTTTCTATTCTTCGTTATTTTAATTTTTTTAATTAATAAGGTTAATCTGAAACTCTTTTGTTCAAACAAATCTTCGGCTCGAATTTAAATTTGTAAAGATAATTTTACGTAACATTTTACTTCATTTCGCTTAACTTATAATTTTTACGCAAACGATTTAGGGATTGCTCGTAATTACTAGCTTTGCATCAAAAATTAATTCAGTAAAACACCACTAAATTCAAATTAAACCCTGATTTTAAAGGACTTTAAACATTGTATTAATCAAATTCAATAGTATTTTGGACGCATTCAAAACTGTCATGGAAGCCCGATTTCTATATTTGTTTCAATTAAAAATCAAAAAAACATGACTAATCCAAAAAAAATGACCAGCCCTTTACAAAATTTAAATCTCTTTCCTAAACCTAAAATTCCGTTGCCCTTTTTTCAAGTTATTTAATTGTTATGATTTTCTCCACAACCGCTATCTAGAAAATATTGTGGTGATTTTTTAAACCAAAACCAACTTAGATAATATCAACAGGAATTCTACTTACTATCTAATTCCTCTTTTAAAGAAAAATTATGAAAAGGATTATATTTTTACTCTTACTGCTAACCACAAGTAAGATGATGTACGGGCAGGACAAAATAACCGTAAAAGGTATAGTAACCGATGCCCAAAATCTGCCAATGCCAGGAGCAACTGTTACAGAAAAAGGAACTAAGAATGCAACTCTAACTTCAATGGACGGGGATTATCAAATTAAGGTAAAACCAAATGCCACGCTTGTGTTTTCTTTTATTGGTACCAAAACAAAAGAAGAGCAAGTTAAAAACAGAACAGAAATAAATACTAAACTTCTTGATGATACCAATAATCTTGACGAAGTAGTGGTTGTAGGATATGGAACAAAAACCAGAAAAGATCTTACTGGAGCAATTTCTTCTGTAAAAGGTCAGGAATTGGCCAAAGTTCCTGTACAGAACGTAGCACAGGCATTGCAAGGTCGTATTGCGGGTATGCAGGTAACTATGTCTGACGGAACTCCAGGATCTGAACCTTCGTTAAAAATTAGAGGTGGAACTTCTATTACTCAAAGCAACGAACCTTTGTATGTTGTTGATGGAGTTGCACAAACGGGTGGATTAAGTTTTTTAGATCCAATGGACATAGAATCTATCGATGTTTTAAAAGATGCCGCATCGACATCTATTTATGGTGCACAAGGTGCAAACGGAGTTGTATTGGTAACAACCAAAAAAGCTAAAGGTGGAAAACTGACTATAAGCTACGATACTTATGGCGGTATAAAAACGATTGCCAAAGAACTTCAGGTAATGAATCCTTACGACTATACTAAGCTAATATACGAATCTGCTACAGATGACGCTAGAATGCAAA